>ULXN01016233.1_pt1 | contig 63436 bp, 71 predicted proteins | sample 1961311 | NCBI WGS metagenome assembly ULXN01 (sample SAMEA4835839, study PRJEB28245) | human gut metagenome | biome: gut microbiome; material: fecal sample | place: Denmark | collected 2008 | reverse complement strand
ATTTTTATTTCAAAGTGCGTCACTTAATTTTACCATTTATATAATTATATGTTAAAATATATAATTAATGTTCCTGCTATAGAAAATAAAAATCCAAATATTTTTAACCCTGCTGATCCTTCATTTTGATCTCCAAATCCAAATATTTTTTTAGTTATTATTCTTGCATCAAAAACGCACATTACTCCAATTGTTGCTATAATTAATCCAATCATTATTAAAATAATCTTTTCCATATTTATTTTATTCCTTCCACAAGCCTAAAAAAGTTTTAGCTATTTTTAAAAGAATTCTACAGTATATTTGCACTCAAATAATGTATTTGGTTTCAATGAAATAATATCTTGCTTTTGTGTGAATACTCCTGTACTTTTTACATTATCTGCTGTTGAATACCATGGTTCTATACATATAAAAGGTGCATTTGGTTTTGACCAGATTGCCAAATAAGGAAAACCTGTAAAATCCATAGTAAGTAATGTTTTTCCACTTGCTTTATTTTTCAAACTAATTTTATTTGATGTAATTCCTTTCATGATTAGTGCATCATTGTCAAAAGTATGTAAATCTATTAAAATTTTTCTTTTATCAACTATTCTATCTTTTGCATAGTCTATTCCAACTAATCCATCTACTAAATATAAAAAATGAATTTTTTCTTCATCCTCTTCAAATTCTAGGTAATAATTGCCTTTTCTTAATTCTTGTATATCTATTTTAAATGCTGGATGTCCACCTATTCCAAATGGTAAATTAATTAGTCCTGTATTTACTACTCTATATATTGTAGTAAGTTTATTTTCCTCAGTACGATATGTATTATATAACTCAAATTCATAAGGGTATCTTGTTAATGTATATTTATTACTCTTTAAAACATAAGAATGAAAGTGATCCAATTTAGTTATTGGTTCAAAGTCTAAATCTCTTGCAAATCCATGTTGCATTAGTTCATACGTTCTTCCACCTATCAATGTTTGATTTTTCTTTAGTTTGCCTACTATAGGGAATAATACTGGTGAATGTCTTTTCCAATATATTTTGCCATTTTCATCCATGCATTGTTCACCTTGATGTATTTTTTCTTCGCCGTTTACTTTAAAGCTTATTAATTCCCCACCTTTTTTTGATGTTAACATTTGATTGTACATAGGCTACTCCTTTCTTGATTTATACAGTATATATAATATTGCTTTTTTATGTAAATGTCAATATTTTAGGCTTAATTACAAGGAAACACTTTGTTTTAATTTATTGTCTACAATTTTTCTTAATCTTTCATTTTTTTGTTGTGTTAATCCCTTATCTTCACTTTCAATTTTTAAAGCTACACTTTGTACAGATTTTAACATTGGCATATCAACAAATAAATTTGCTATTTTAAATTCTGGAATTCCATGTTGCTTTGTTCCAAAAAATTCTCCTGTTCCTCTTAGTTCTAAGTCTTTTTCTGCAATAACAAATCCATCATTTGTTTCTTGCATTGTTTTCATTCTTTCTTTTCCTACTTGTGAACATTTGCTATTATATTTTAGCACACAATATGATTGATATTGTCCTCTTCCTACTCTTCCTCTTAGTTGATGAAGTTGTGCTAACCCAAATCTATCTGCATTTTCTACTACCATAATATTGGCATTTGGTACATTTACTCCAACTTCTATTACTGTAGTAGATACTAATATATCTATTTCTCCTTCTTTAAAGTTTTTCATTATTTCATCTTTTTCTTTTGGTTTCATTTTTCCATACACACATTCTACTCTGTATTCTGGAAAAATTTGCTCTTTATATATTTTAGTCCATTCTTTTACAGCTCTTAACTCTTTTGTATTTTCATCTTCCTCCTCTTTTTCTTCAACTAATGGACAAACAACATATATTTGTCTTCCTTCATCAATATTCTTTTTTATAAATTTGTTTATTCTTTCTTCCATTTGCTTTGTCACAGCATAGGTTTCTATTTTCTTTCTGTTTGGTGGAAGCTCATCAATTATTGATATATCCAAATCTCCATATAATATTAATGCTAATGTTCTTGGAATTGGAGTTGCTGTCATTACTAATATATCCGGATTATTTCCTTTTGCTGCAATTGCAGTTCTTTGTTTTACTCCAAATCTATGTTGCTCATCTGTTACTACTAAACCTAAATTTTTAAATGTAACATTTTCTGTTATTAAGGCATGTGTACCAATTAGCACATTAATTTCTCCATTTTGTAGTCTTTCTAATATATCTTTTTTGTTTTTTGGTGTTGTTGCGCCTAATAAAAGTTCGCATTTTATTCCTAAAGGAGCTAATATTTTACTAAATTCCTCCATGTGCTGTGTTGCAAGTATTGCTGTTGGTGCCATTATTGCTACTTGATAGCCTGATTTTACTGCCTTATATGCAGATATAATACTTACAACTGTTTTACCAGAGCCTACATCTCCTTGAAGTAATCTATTCATAGTCTTTTCTGATTCCATGTCTGAATCAATTTCAGCTAATACTCTAAGTTGCGCTTTTGTCAATTTAAATGGCAATGTATTTATTATATCTGACATTTTTGCATTTTTGTCAAATACAATTCCTTTACTTTTCTCACTACTTCCCTTCAATTCTAATAATGCAAGTTGCATTGTTAGGAGTTCTTCAAATACTAATCGTTTTCTTGCTTGCATTCTATGCTCTGCATCTGTTGGAAAATGTATTTGTTCTAAACTATTTTGTAAATCTAACAAATTATATTCTTTTAAAAGGTAATCAGGTAAAGTTTCTTCTAGTTTTCCTTTTGTCATATTTAATGCATTTTCTATTGCTTGCCTTATAGCTGTTTGTGACAATTTGTATGTAGTTGGATATACCGGCATTATTTTTCCTGTGTTTTTTGATGAGTCAATTTTGTCAAATACAGGATTTCTCATTTCAAAGTGATTAAATTCATTTATTGCTTTTCCAAAGAATTTATATGTTTCTCCTCTTTTTATATGCTGTTTAATATATGTTTGATTAAACCATGTTATTATACATCTACCTGTATTATCTTCAACTATAGTTTTTAATACTGTCATATTTTTACGAATTCTATTTATATTTATTTCTGATACTACTTTTGCTTCAATTGTAACTTCTTCTCCATTGATTAAGTCTGCTATGCTTTTGGTTTTACTTCTGTCTTCATAATCTCTTGGAAAATATGTAAGTAAATCTTCTAATGTAAATATATTTAAATTGTTTAGTAATGATACTTTAGCTGGTCCTACACTTTTTACATATTGTACACTTTGTTTTAAATCGATCATTTTTTACCTCTTATCAAAGTTTTATTTAAATTACTCTAAATTAAATTTATCTTAATTAAAAATCGTCAAAAAACATTGACTAAATACTAAAAAGTATGTATAATAATGATATAGGAAACAAACATACAGAATGTATGTTGCCAATATTTTAGCAAACGCTACATTGCAGTACCGAAGCAAAATGTAGTGTTTTTATTTATTCCTTATTTGTACAAATTATGTATATAACTGTTAATAAGGTTATGTTTATAGTTATTGAAATTATAAATCCTATGATTAGGAATTGTAAAAGATTTACCATAAACACCACCTCACTTTTCCATAGTAAAAACTATGTAGTAAAGTGGCAACACACATCTGCTTGTTAAGCTTGTTTCCTATATTTAATACTATACAATATTTCTTTATTAAAAACAAGCGAACATTTAAACAAATTTGTATTTTTTTCCAGTATCTTGTCAATTAATTTAAAACATTGTATAATATATATTGTATTTCATTTGGGGATGTATTTGGTTTCGACAGTATCCTAGAAGTATTGATAGCGAGTAGTGGATTCTCACTTGGCCACTTTAATAATGTGAGAAATTAAAAATAAACGCTGATAATAGAGAATTAGCATACGCTGCCTAATTAAAGGCGCGTCATCTTACTTTATGTGCCCACGCTTAAAGATTAAGGTGTCAAATTAGTGGGAAACAAAATTATTTTTAGTTATGGAAATAATGGGTATTTTTAAATAACTACCTTTTTAGTAAATTTGTTTGTTGTGTTATTATTTAGGGAATCTTTACAATAAACTGCACTCGGAGAAGTTGGTATGGAAAGAATATTGGACAGGAGTTCGACTCTCCTCATCTCCACCAATTAATAAAAAGCCTCTCAATTATGAGAGGTTTTTTATTTTTTATTTTTTTTATTAAAAGCCTTGCGTATTATTTTATTTTATGCTAATATTATAGGGTATTAAATATTTAGGGGTATAGTGTTAATGGTAGCACATCGGTCTCCAAAACCGCCTGTGAGGGTTCGAATCCTTCTACCCCTGCCATAAAAAGAAGTTAATTATAATTAACTTCTTTCCTTTTTTCTTGATATTTTGTTTTTATTACTGTATAATAATTACACTTAAAGGTGGGAGGAAAAATGGAAAAATTAAAAAAAATATTAAATAGAGAAGTTATTTTTTATACTATATTTGGTGTATTAACTACAGTCGTAAATATTACCGTATCTTATATTCTAAAAGCATTCTTTCATGTAGAGACAAATATTGCAAGTACAATTGGAATTATTGCTTGTATTATTTTTGCATATTTTACAAATCGTAAATGGGTCTTTGAATCTCATGCAAATACAGCTAAAGAAAAATGGATTGAATTTTTTAAATTCATTTTAGGAAGAGCTTTTACAATGGTTGTTGAAATTGTAGGTGTATTCTTATTAAATGACGTATTTCATGCATTTTATAACTTTGGAGATAACACAGGCTTTTTAATAAATAAATGTGTTATTACTGTAATTGTTATTATTTTAAATTTCTTTATTAGTAAATTTTTTGCTTTTAAAAAATAATATATAACATTTAATTTTTATTATTTAATAAATTGGGGGCTACTAGAATTGGAGGTATCTATGTCTAGTAGTTTTTTTAAACCGTTTTATTATTTATTTACTTTTATTTTTATACTCATATTATTTATTTCTTGCTTTTTTAGCTCCAAAATACTTCGGTTTAGAATTTTACCCTTTTAATGAAAATGAACAATATGTATGGCCATCTCCTGGCTATACTTACATAACATCATATTTTGGTTATAGAGGTTTACCAACTGCTGGAGCAACTTCATATCATGCAGGAATCGACATTGGTGCTCCAGAAGGTAGTAAATTTATTGCTATATGCGATGGAACAATTACTTTTGCTGACTTTCTAGGCGGAGGTGGCTATACTATTACTTTAACAAATGAAAATATGAAAATTACTTATTGTCACGTTTCACCTAATTATATTGTTAAAGTCGGAGACTATGTTCTAAAAGGTCAAGTTATTGGCAATGTAGGTCCTAAAAATGTTTATGGAGTTAAACGGAAATCAATATAAAGATGAAAATGGCAATCCAACAAATGGAGCTACTACAGGTCCTCATCTTCATTTAGGGATTAGGATAAATGACAAATACATTGATCCTTTAAGTTTGTTTGAATACTAAAAAAACTTCACAAATATGGCACATACTAATGTTATAAAAAAATAAGCCCTTAGGCTTATTTTTTACATATCTTCATCATTATTGTCTTCATCATGTTCACTGTCATGACCCTCTTCACATCCGTCACAACCTGAACAACACCCACCGCATTCTTCTTCATTCCAGTCTAACTCAATTATATTATGGCATTCTGGACATTCAATTTCTGTATTTTCTTCGCTATTTATATCTGCTACAAATTCATTATTGCAATATGGACATGAAATTTCAAATTCATAAGGTTCATCATCCTCATATATATCATTTTCAATTCCATCAACTGCTTTTTTTACTATTTCAATTCTATCTTCTATTACTTTTTGTTTTTCTTCAACTTCTTTTACTCTTATATCTGTTAAAAATGTTAATCTATCTATAACATCCATAAACATCATAGACAATTCTTGAAATTTATTTAAAACAAAAGCTTTTTCTTCTTTATCTTGAAAATGATTATCTAATTCTGCTAATATTGATTGATAATGATTTTTTAAATCTGACATTGGTTTTATCCTTTCAAACTATACTCTTTCCATATATTCACCAGTTCTAGTATCTATACGGATAACATCTCCAATATTTATAAACATTGGAACTGAAATTTCATAACCGTTTTCTAGTGTTGCTGGTTTTCCAGAAGTTGTAGTTGTATTTCCTGCAAATCCTGGTTCTGTATATGTAACTTCTAATTCAACAAACATTGGTGGCTCAACTGAAAATACATTTCCTTTATAAGATAATATTTTTACATTCATATTTTCCTTTAGGAATTTTAAGCTGTCTCCAAGTTGTTCTTTATTTAATGGTAATTGCTCATAAGTTTCATTATCCATGAAATAATATATATCACTATCATTATATAAATATTGCATTTCTCTTTTTTCTATTTGAGCTGCTGCATATTTATCTGATGGATTAAATGTTTTTTCAATAACTGCTCCTGAAATTACATTTTTTAATTTTGTTCTAACAAATGCTGATCCCTTTCCTGGTTTTACATGTTGGAACTCTACTACTTTAAATACATTTCCATCCATTTCAAATGTTGTTCCATTTCTAAAATCTCCTGCCATATATACATCTGCCATGTTCAATTTCCCCTTTCAAAATTCATTTATTTTTATTACTTATTAATTTTTTTCAAAGCCTTTATATTATACACCTTATTTGCCTTAAAATCAAGCTTTTTATTTTGCTTTATCTACTATAATATAATTTTTATCAGATTTCGTTAAATTTATGCAACCAGATTTTGTAATTAAAGTAGTATCTTCAATTCTTACTCCAAATTCTCCAGGAATATATATTCCTGGCTCATTTGTAACTACCATATTTTCTTTAAATGTATTATCATTTTTATAACTCACAATTGGTGCTTCATGTATATCCAGTCCAACACCATGTCCTAGTGCATGTACTAAGCTATATCCATTTAATTTAAAATCATTTTCTACATTTCTTGCTAATATCCTGATATTTGCTCCATCCTTCATGTCTTTTTCTGTTTGTAATTGATTTTTTAGCACTAGATTATATATTCCTCTTATTTTTCCAGGAACAAACCCAGCAAATACAGTTCTTGTCATATCTGAGCAGTATCCTTTATATTTACATCCAAAATCTATTGTAATTGGATCTCCTAAATCAATTTTTCTTTCTGTAGTTTTCGCATGAGGTTTAGATGAATTTGGTCCTGAAGCTACAATCGTTTCAAAAGCTAAACTTTCTGCTCCGTTCTCAGTAAAAAATTTTTCTATTTCAAGTGCTATTTGTTTTTCCGTCATTCCAACTTTTATATATTCTACTAAATGTTCAAAACACTTATCTGTAATTTCGCATGCTTTTTTTAGTAATTCTATTTCGTTATTATCTTTTATAAATCTTTGCTTTTCAATTATATTTTCTGTTTCTTCTAAATGATTTGCTTTATATTTGTGCATGTAATTTTTATATGTTGCATAAGTAACATAATTTTCTTCAAATCCAACATTTTCACAGAATGAAAAAAAGTTTTCATAGTCATATTCACTAATATCAGTGTAATTATATACTATAATTTCGTCGTCTATTGTAATAGTTGACTGTACTTCTTCAATATATCTTGCATCTGTAATATAATAATTTTCTTTACGTGTTATGAGCAATACTCCATCAGCGCTAATACCTGTTAAGTATCTAATATTGACTGGATTAGATACAATCATCCCTTGTATATCTAATCCTCGAAGTTGTTCTCTTAGACATTTTATTTTTTCATTCATAAAATCACCCACTATTTACCTTATTTTATTTTGCAAGTCCTAAAGTAAATATTTTCCACACTATATTCTGTAATATATCCGCTGGTACAAATATAGCAATTAAGGTGCTAGCAACAATAAATGGTCCAAATGGAATGTATTCATTAGCTCCTTTTTTCTTGCTTATAAGTATTGCAATACTTATAATTGCAGCTAGTAGAAATGATAAAACAGCAACAATAATAATATTGTCTCTTCCTAAGAATAATCCTAATGCTCCCATTAGTTTTACATCTCCAAATCCCATTGCTTCTTTTCCAGCAATAAATCCTCCTATTACAGTAATAAGTAAAAATATTCCTCCACCTATTATCATTCCTAATAGGTTGTTTGTAAGTACATTAAGACCTAATCCTGTATTTGAAATGACCTCAATAAATGTAAAAGCTAATCCAGTTTCAAATAAACTAAGTGTTAGCCTATTTGGAATAATTTGAAGTTTTAAATCAATACAAAATGCTATTAATAGCATTGGTACAAGTAGTGCATATTTGAATAAATCTATACTTACTCCAAAAAAATATACTAGTCCAACAAACATAATAGCTGTTATACTCATTAATATATAGTTTGGTTTAAGTATTTTTTTATATTCTATAAAAAAATCTTTTGAGAAAACTTTTTTATATTCTGGCATACGTTTATTGCACCAATCTATAAATTGACCTGATATAAATCCTATTATTCCAAATATTACATAAATTAATATGTGTGTATCATTGATGTACATTTTTTTCTCCTTTGTTTTTCTTTAAATATCTTTGTATAATCTTATTTTCAATTGGTCTTTTGAATTTTGTAATCCAAATATCTTTTTCATTAATTGGCTTGACCAATATTGGAAACATTTTTGCTCTATTGGCTCCTATTACATCTGTAAATATTTGATCTCCCACAACTGCTATTGCTTCATTTGTTAGATTCATTATTTTTTTTGCTTTATTTAATCCTTTTATACATGGTTTTTTAGCAAAAAATATATATGGAACCTCTATCTTTTTTGCTGTATTTTCAACTTTTTCTTTATGATTAGAATTAGAAACAATACACAATTTTATGCCATTTTCTTTCATGTTATATGCCCATTCCTTTATGCCTTCTGGCATGTTTTTGTCAAAATCTATTAAAGTATTGTCTACATCTAATATAAGTCCTTTTATGTTATTTTGCTCTAACATTTGAATTGTTATTTGTTTTACACTTTCTAAATATAATCTAGGATATAACAGCATCTTGCCTCCAAAAATAAGCTATTTTTCTTTTTTAATATTATCAGTATGCTTAAGATTTGTCAAGGAGAACTTTTCACGATTTTTTGTTATGATTTCCTTTTAAATTCTTGACTAAAAAGATAAGTTGTGATAGCCTATATTAGAAGTAATATTTAAGGAAGGATGATATACAAATGACAGATATAGAAAAAAAATTCATATTTACAGTAATTGGCTTTTTAATTTTAATTATGATTGTTGTTTTATGTATAAAAAGTTCTAATAAAAATAAATTAGAACAACAAAAAGCTAGTGAAAATAATACTCAACTTGAAGATTATGTTACTTCTTTTGAAAAAATAGGAAGTGATGTTAAAGTAAATAATAATGAAGATTTAGCAAAAACTAAAATATATAACAATGTTGAAATGTCTAATATTAAATTTACTTCTCAAAACGGAAATAGTGTATTAGTAGCAGATGTTAAAAATATTGGAGAAATAAAACACGAAAAAGAAATAATTACTTTAAGTATTATTGGTAGCGATGATACTGAAATAGCAACTCTTGATACAATTTTAACTGATTTAGAACCTGGTGAAACAAAACAACTTACTGTTTTAGCAACCGCAGATATAGTAAATGCTAAGAATTTTATAATTAAAGAAAAATAAAAAAGTAGGCCAATACAAAAATATTGGCATACTTTTTTATTTGCAAAATCTATGATTACCTATTGTTATTGTCATTGGCCTAGACCAAATCCATTTATTTGTAGCGGTATTTGGATTAAAATAGTATATTGCACCATAACTAGGGTCCCATCCATTCAAAGCATCTTGAGCAGCTTTTTTTGAAGTCGAATCTGGAGACATATTTATTTGCCCATCTGACACAACATCAAAAGCTCCTTTCTGATAAATAACACCTGCTATCGTATTTGGAAACGAACTACTTTTTACACGGTTTAAAACTACTGCTGCAACAGCAACTTGCCCTGAATATGGTTCGCCTCTTGCTTCTCCGTGAACCAATCTAGCCAATAAATCTAAATTACTTGAATAACTTGAACTAGAATTACTATTCGAAGAATTGTATATTCCCATAGCTTTTAAAGTCTTTTTCCCTGCTATTCCGTCTACAGTTAATCCATTTTTTGATTGAAACCATCTTACTGCTTTTTGTGTCTGTGTTCCATATATTCCGTCTATACTTCCGCTATAATATCCCCATCTTTTTAACTTTGTTTGTATTTGTGTTACTTCGCTTCCTCTTGAGCCATATTTTGATAATGCTTCTACTTTATCGTTTCTAAAAAATACATTATATGAAACAAATACTGAAAAAGCCATCACAATTATAATCATTGATATTATTGTTTTTTTATTTTTTAACATAAAAATACACCTACTTTGGTAAAATTAATTATTTTTATTTTAACCAAATTAGGTGTTTATATACATTAATTTAGAATATTCCTACAATGTTTCCATTTTCATCTAAATCTATACTCTCTGCTGATGGAACCTTAGGTAACCCTGGCATTGTCACTATTTTTCCTGTTAATACTACTATGAATTCAGCTCCTGCTCGTAAAACAACATCTTGTACATGTATAGTAAAAGGTTCTTTGCATTCCAAATTTTTCGGATCATCAGAAAAAGAATATTGAGTCTTTGCAATACATACAGGCATATTTTCATATCCCATTTTTTTAATTTCTTCAATATGTTGTTTAGCTTTATCTGTAAATTCTACATCTTCTGCTCCATATATTTTTTGTGCTACTGCCTTAATCTTGCTTTCTATTGATTCACTTAGCTCATAAGCAAATTTAAAGTTTGTAGGCTCTTGTGCTAAATCGACTATTTTTTGTGCTAAGTCTTCTGCTCCTTCTCCACCTTTTTCCCAGCTTTCAACTAAGCTCAAATTTATTCCTTTTTCCTGTAATTTATTTTGTAAAAATTTAATTTCATTTTCAGTATCATGTGTATATTTATTTATGGCCACTATAACATTTAATCCATAATTATTTTTTAAATTATCAACATGTCTTTCTAGGTTTTCAAAGCCCTTTGCTAAATATTCAACACTTTCATTTTTTATATCTTCTTTTGGCATTCCACCATGATATTTTAATGCTTTAATAGTTGCCACACATACTACTGCATCTGGTTTTAAGTTAGCTTTTCTACATTTTATATCTAAGAATTTTTCTGCTCCTAAATCTGCACCAAATCCAGCTTCTGTAATCACATATTCCCCTAATTTCAAAGCAAGCTTTGTTGCAATTACACTATTGCATCCATGTGCAATATTTGCAAATGGTCCACCATGAACTATTGCAGGTGTTTGTTCTAAACTTTGTACTAAATTTGGGTTTATAGCATCTTTTAGCAATACTGTCATTGCTCCATCTGCTTTCAAGTCTTTTGCTGTTATTGGTTTATTGTCTTTAGTATATCCGACAATAATATTCCCAATTCTTCTTTTCAAATCATTTATATCTGTTGCCAAGCAAAAGATAGCCATTATTTCAGATGCAACAGATATATCAAATCCATCCATTCTTGGCACTATATTTTTTTCTTGTGATAATCCTGTATTTACTGTTCTTAGTTGTCTGTCGTTTAAGTCAACACATCTTTTCCACACAACTCTGTCAAATTCTAATTCATTTCCAAAATATATATGGTTATCTATCATTGCTGACAATAAATTATTTGCAGATGTAATTGCATGTATATCTCCTGTAAAATGTAAATTTATATCTTCCATTGGTGCTATTTGACTATGTCCTCCACCTGTTGCTCCACCTTTTATTCCAAACACAGGTCCAAGAGATGGCTCTCTTAATGCTAACACAGCTTTTTTTCCTATTTTTCTTAATCCATCAGCTAGTCCTATTGCCATTGTAGTCTTTCCCTCTCCAAGTGGTGTTGGGTTTATAGCTGTTACTAAAATTAACTTTCCATCTTTTTTATTTTTTAATTCTTTATATACTTCGGGAGAAATTTTTGCTTTAAATTTTCCATATTGTTCTAGTTGCTCTTCTTGGATGTTTAATTTTTCGGCTATTTCTGTTATCTTTTTTAATTTTGTATTTCTTGCTATTTCAATATCTTCCATCTATATTCTCCTTTTAATATATATTTTATTTACTAAAATTAAAATAATAATCCTATAATAACTCCAATAGTTGCTCCCACAATAACTTGAACCGGAGTATGTCCTAATACCTCAACTAACTTCTCAGAAACTTGTAGGCCTGTTAGTCCAGGCGTTTCAACTATTTTATTTAACAATTTTGCCTGTTTTCCAGCAGCTCTTCTAACTCCAGCTGCATCATACATTACAATAAATGAAAAAATTAATGACACAGCAAATAAAGGTGAATTAATTCCAACATTTTTTCCTATCATTGTAGTTAATGATACTACAACTCCAGAATGTGAGCTTGGCATTCCTCCTGCTTGCATTAATTTTTTAAAATTAAACTTTTTAGTTTTTATTAAATCATAAATAAATTTAAATAATTGTATTCCAAGCCACACCATAAATGGTACAATTATATACTTATATTCTTTAAAAAAATTAAAACTTCCCTGCATCTTCTATTCCTCTTCTTGTACAAAACTTTCTTCTTTTGTTTCTTCTCCATCTTTTAACAAAATAGTAATTCTTTTTTCAGCATTTTCTAGCAAATCATTACATTGTTTTGAAAGTTTCATTCCTTCTTCAAATTTTGAAACTGAATCTTCTAATGATAAATCTCCATTTTCTAATTCAGTTGCTATTTTTTCTAATTCTTTTATAGTTTCTTCGAAACTACCTTTTTTCTCCATAATATACTCCTATTTTTCATTTATAATTCCTGTGGTAACATCCACAATATATCCACTTATAGTCTGAGTTGTTTTTGTATCATAAACTGTTACCAAATATTTGCCATCATTTTGAATGCTTATATTAAAATCAATACCATCTGTATTTCCAAATTTTTCTGTCCATTTATCCTTAACAAGACTGATTGCTTTTGCTTCTTTTGGTGTCATTGCATTTTCGTCTGCAACTGTTTCTTTGCCTGCTGCTGCAATACTATTATTCTCAGAATCATTATTTTTTTCTTCATTAGACTCAATATTGCTATCTAATATATTATCTAGCATATCATCTAATCCATTATTAGCATCAGGTAACACTTCTCCAACGCCTAGTTTATCTTGCTCTATTGGCTGTTTTCTAAATTGTTGGTATACTACACATATTAAAGCAAATAATATTATTGTAATTACTATTGCAATTACTATGTTTTTGGTTGTTTTTTTCATTTTTTTCTCCTTACCTATATAATTTTTGCTTTTGTTTCTCCATCTTGCATTCTAATAGATATTTCGTCTTCTTTTCTTAGCATGTTTTTGCTTTTTATAACAATTCCATCTTTTAAAATTATTCCATATCCTCTTGCTAATGTTTTTAGTGGACTTAATGAATCTAACTTTAATATTAGATTTTGAGTTATAGACTTGTCATTTTGCAATTTACTTTTCACACTGTGTTGCATTGATTTTACTTTCATATCAATTACCATATACTGTTCATTTACTTTTTGTAAAATTCCAGTAAATGCTTTTCTAGTCATACATTTTTCATATCTAAGCTTAATTAACTGCAATTTTCTTATTAAAGCTTGTTCATACCTTCTTTGGTAATTTTTAATTTTCATTTTTAATTCTGCAACATCCGGTACTGCAAGTTCAGCTGCTGCTGATGGCGTTGGCGCTCTTAGGTCTGCAACAAAGTCTGATATTGTAAAATCTGTTTCGTGTCCAACAGCAGAAATAACTGGTAATTCTGAATTATATATTGCTCGTGCAACAATTTCTTCATTAAATGGCCATAAATCTTCAAGTGAACCTCCACCTCTAGCTACAATAATTACATCTGCTAATTTATGTTTATTCATAAATTCAATACCTTTAGCAATTTTTTGTGCTGCTCCGCTTCCTTGGACTGGTACTGGTAACAACCTAATATGCACATTTGGATTTCTTCTGGTAGATACATTGATAATATCTCGTATTACCGCTCCTGTATTTGAAGTAAGTACACCAATTGTTTCTGGCATCATTGGTATTGCTTTTTTATAATTCTGATCAAATAGTCCTTCTTTTTCAAGCTTTGCTTTTAGTTCTTCATACTCTGCTCTCAAGTCACCCATTTTTCCAAGTTGCTTTATAGCTTTAGCATATAATTGATATGTACCATCTCTTTCAAAAACAGATACACTTCCAAGTATCATTACCTTCATTCCATCTTGTGGAACAAAATCTAAATGTGCTGTATATGTTTTAAACATTATTGATTTTATTAAAGATTTTTCATCCTTTAGAGTAAAATATATATGACCAGTGTAATGATTTTTTAGATTTGAGATTTCTCCTTCTACTAAAACATTAGTAAAATACTCATCATCTTCAAATTTATCTTTTATATATTTATTTAATTCGCTTACACTTATTGGATTATATATCATACCTACTCCTCATTTGTTATTCCTGTCTGTTTTATAATATTAGCTAGAATTCCATTTATAAAAGATGGTGAATTTTCGTCTCCATACTTTTTAGCAATTTCAACAACTTCATTTACTACAACTTTATATGGTAATTTCGCATACACTATTTCATAAGTAGCTAATTTTAATAATGCTGTATTAACTTTTGAAATTCTTGAAATATCCCATTTTTCTTTCAAATTTTGAGATATTAATTTTAATATTTCTTCTTCATTTTCATTAATACCAAGTATTGTTTGATTTATATATGTTTTTGCTTTTTCTTGATTAATTTCTTGTTCATTCAAAAACATTTCAATTTGCTCACTGTATTCACTTTTTTCATTTTTTTGAATTTCTAAGCTATATAGTAATTCAAAAGTAAGTTCTCTTGTTTCTGTTCTAGTCATGTATTTGTTACTCCCTTTTTATAACTTATCTATAAAATTTTTTATCTTATCTTTTACTCTCTCTTTATTTTTTTGATAGTAATTTCCTGCCCATATACATATAAGTATTAATGCCATTATAAGTAAAATTTTATATAAATTTGTACAAAATAGTAAGATTGCCAAGGCTATACCTACTAACCCGCCAACAATACCACCGCCATATTTGTCACAAAACATTCTGAAATTTTCCATTTGTTTCGCTCCTTTCAATTTTATTCCTGAACTGCTGGTTTTACAGGTTCAATATCTTTTACTTTTATATTAACTTCTTTTACTTCTAAGTCAGAAGTATTTTTTATTGTTGTTTTAATCTTGGTTTGTAGATTAGTTGAAAGCTCTTTTATTATTGCATTTTCTTTAACACTCAAGTTTACAAATACTGTTACATTATTTTCTTTATCTAATTCCACTCTTGTTGTTACATTTTCGGCACTTTCAAAACCTTTTACTACACTATTTACAAGATTTTCAATTGTATCTTTTGTGATTAATAATTTTCCGTCTGAATTTTCTAACAATATACCATTTTTATAATCCATTTCTTGCTTTGAAGTTGAATCAAAAAATATACATTTGATAGCTAATAAAATAAACATTACACTTAATGCTAATATAATATTAGAAACTACTTCATCCTGAAGTATATTTACAATTATACTATGTACTAATTCTACATTTAACCAGCCAAATATTACTAAACATGTAATTATTGATAATATAAGTATTAGACTCGAAAACAAGGCCAGTCCTATTCTATCTAAGATCTTCATTTTTATTTCATCCTTTCTTACTTATTTTAAAGCATATTTTATGTTTTAAACTTTAAATTAGGCACAGTAAAAAATTATTGTGCCTAATCTTTTTTATTATTCTTTATCTTCTTCTTTGTCGTTTTCCACTCCCATGTTTTCTGTACTAACTCCTTGAATGTGGACATTAACTTCAACTACTTTTAATCCTGTCATACTTTCAACTGCTTTTTTTACTTTATTTTGAATTTCAAAGGCAACATCAGGAATTCTTACTCCATATTCCACTATAATGTTTACATCTATTTTTGTTTCTTTTTCTCCTGTTTCTACTTTTATTCCCTTTGATAAATTCTTTTTACCACTAAGTACTTCTGATATTCCTCCTGCAAATCCTCCTGACATTTGAGCTACTCCTGGCACCTCAGATACTGCTACTCCAGCAATTACTGAAACAACATCATCTGAAATTTTTATATTTGTATTATTTTCTAATGCTACTTCCCCATTATTTTCAATAACTTTTTCAACCTCTTTTACTTCTTTATTTTCTTCTTCCATAAAGAAACCTCCTTTTTCTCAAGAATTATTATATCTTTAGATATATATTAGTATATCAATTTTGTTGGAATTTTACAACTATTTTGCCTTATTTTTTTATATTTATCATAAATTTGTGGCCATGAATATACTCTCTGCAAATCATTTGCTTCCACAGCTTGATTACAGGTAGAAGTATATAAAAATGTAATTATTCCACAGCTTTGTACATTTCTGCAGTGTGCAACACTATCATCAATGAACATCTCAACATCATTTTCTTTTGAAGCATTTAATTTATTCTGTGCATTCATTACAAGTTTATCATATACTATATTGTTTTTTTCAAGCCATTTTTGAGTATAGTTTTGTACTAAATGACTATCTTCTTCAAATTCATATCTTGAAGTTATTATTATTATATTATTTCCTTCTTGTTTTAACTTTTTTAGAATCTCTGCCACTTCATCTTTTGGTGTTGCTATTGTTAGCATATCTATAAAATATCTCTCCCAAAATAAATCTGTTTGCTCTTTTGACCATTCAGGATACATTGTTTCTATATAATTATGGTCTGCTATTTTACCATATTGTTTTGGGTCCCCACTATTTCCAAATTCTATGTCTGACTTTTGTGCATTTGTAAATACACTTTCAAATGAGTTTGATATTGTATCATCTATGTCTATTCCTATATTCATTTTTCTTCACTCCTTATTTTTTATAGGTTTTAATTTTAACATACTAAAATTAATTTATCAATACATAAAACCTTTGTTTGTCTTTTAAATTATATAATGTTATATTTCATATTTTCATACTCAAATCGTTCTATCTTCTTTAGACTAATAACTGTTTTTACCGCTTTTTTATCTACAAAAAATTTCTCCATTTATTTATTAAAAAATAAATGTAAACACTTTTTGTGTCTACATTTATTTTATTACTTTGCATTAAATGTTTACTTTATTTTACCATTTCATATTGTGTTGTAACATTGCCTGCATTATCTTTTACTACAACTTTTATCGAAAGTTGAATTATTTGATTTGTTATACTATCGGCATTAACCAGTACTTTTCCTACCGCTGTAGAAGCATTACTTTTATCAATTAAAGCATATTCTCCACCAGTACTTAGGTAATATTCATATTCTTTTATTCCTGTTTCTTTGTCATTAGCCATTACAGTAGCTTTAACTGTTACTTTTGTTGTGTTTTTTGTTGTGTAATCTTCATATATGGCTTCTGTTTTTATTTCTTCAATTACAGGTGGCTTTATATCTTCTATATTAATTGTACAGATATTTCCATAATTTGTTCCATCTGTTGCAACTGCATATATCTTATCACCATGTTTTAAGTTTGTAATTGCTCCAGTATAATTTTTATAATCTCCACTTAAAGTATTAACCTTATATTTTATGCTTAAGTTTGGGTTAGTAATTAGCTCTATTGAACATGTTCCCTTATTCCAAACAGGTTCTCCTGCTGTTACAGTTCCTTGGAATATAGTTCCTCCTCCACTGCTACTACCATTTGTAACTACACTAGTTATAGTTGCCATTCCTTCATTTCCCGCAACATCTGCCGATGTTACTTTTATATCGTAAGATTGACCTTCAAGTAGTCCTGTAAATGCATAAGTTGTTGAAGTTGTAGTTGATTTTTGTGAATCAATTGTTTCACCATATAAAACATCAGATGATTTCTTTATACAATACGTATATGTTGGACTAGATGGCATTCCTGATTCAAAGTCTCTACTTGATACTGTTACACTTATACTATTAGCAGTTTTCTCAGCTTTTTCAATAGTTATTGTTGGTTTTATTGTATCTAATATATTTATTACAGTTTCTAACTCTCCATATCTATCTGACACTAATTTTGCATATACTTTGTCTCCACTAAGCAAACCAGTAACTGTAGTTCCTACTGTCCATCTATTAGATGTTCCATTTTTTTGCCATTGTATTTCATAGTTATCATCATTTACATTAATAGCTTCCAATTCTATTGTAGCTTTTCCATTGCTCCAAACTGTAATTCCTTTTTGTCCAACTCCTGCTTGTGTTTGCATTAAAGAATTTAATTCATTTATTAATGAATTAACATCATTATTGTCATCTTCTATAGATGACTCTGTTTGTTTAGCCAATTCCTTACTTTGCTTTATTAAGCCTTCATCACCAAATACCGTAGATATTGTCACTCCAGCTAATATTAGCATTATTGCAATAGTTACTACTAATACAATCATAGTAATACCTTTATTCTCGCCAACCTTTTTCATACGTTTCTTACTCTCCTTCTATAGTTTATACTATTCAAGATCTTTTACTTAAAGTTACTATATTTTCGCCCAAAAGTAAACAAGATTTTATATTGCCTTATTGTATTGTTAAGCAATATTTTTTATTTATATTTCTTTTTTCTTACTCTCTGTAAGGTTTTGTTGTTTTTTTCTCAATATATCTGGTTAGATTTGATATTTTTGTTACAAACTTTTAATATTTTTGTAACAAAAATGTAATATAAGAGGCATTACTCTAACTATGCCTCTTATACATTTTTATTTATATTCTTCTACTTCTTTTTTAATTTTTGATATAAAGTCTTCTAGTCCCATTGCTCCAATGTCACCATCTGATCTTGAACGAACTCCTACAGCATTTGCTTCTACTTCTTTATCTCCAATAATTAACATATATGGAATTTTTTGAAGTTGTGCTTCTCTAATTTTGTAACCAATTTTTTCTTGTCTTTCATCAAGTTCTGCACGAATTCCATTGTTGTCTAATTCTTCTAAAACTTTTTCTGCATATTCTTTATGGCTATCTGCTATTGGTAATATTTTTACTTGTACTGGTGATAACCATGTTGGAAATGCACCTGCATAATGTTCTGTTAAAATGCCAATAAATCTTTCAAATGAACCAAACAATGCTCTATGTAGCATAATTGGTGTTTTCTTTTCTCCGTCTGAATCAATGTATGATAAATTAAATCTTAATGGTAATTGGAAATCTACTTGTACTGTTCCCATTTGCCATTCTCTTCCTAAGCAATCTTTCATTTTAATATCAATTTTTGGACCATAAAAAGCTCCATCACCTTCATTTATACGGTAATTGTCTTTTCCACAAATTTCATCTAATACATCTCTTAGGTCTGCTTCTGCCTTATTCCATAAGCTAATTTCTCCTATAAAATCATCTGGTCTAGTAGATAATGTTAATATAAAATTCAATCCAAAAATGCCATATAATTTTTTAGCAATTTCTAATATATTTTTTACTTCATCCTTAATTTGTGATTCCATAACATAGTTATGTGAATCATCTTGTCTAAACATTCTTACACGGAACAATCCATTTAATTGTCCAGATTTCTCGTTACGATGTATAACATCTATATCACTAAATCTTAAAGGTAAATCTTTGTAACTTCTTAATTTACTTTGATAAATTTTAATAGAATTTGGGCAGTTCATTGGTTTTAAAGCCTGCTCTTTTCCATCACTATCTGTTAGTACAAACATGTCATCTTTGTAATGATCCCAATGTCCTGAAGTTTTCCATAAACTACTGCTATTTAATTGTGGACCAGAAAATTCTTGATATCCTCTTTTTTTATGTTCTTTTCTCCAAATGTCTATAAGTATATTCATCATTATAAAGCCTTTAGGCATCCAATATGCCATACCTGGTGCAGTTTCATCAAAGAAGAATAAGTCTAGCTCTTTTCCTAATTTACGGTGATCTCTTTTTTTAGCTTCTTCTAACATGTGTAAATATTCTTCTAGCATGCTAGCTTTAGGAAATGCTATACCATAAATTCTTTGAAGAGTTTGTTTGGTTTCGTCTCCTCTCCAATATGAAGCTGATGAATGTAATAATTTAAATGCTTTTACTGAACCTGTGCTCATAATATGTGGTCCTGCACATAATTCTTTAAATTCACCTTGGTCATAGAAGCTAATTTCCTCATCTTCTGGCAATTCTTCAATTAGTTCTACTTTGTATGGTTCTTTTCTATCTTTCATTAACTTAATAGCTTCTTCTCTTGAAAGAGTATATCTTGTAATTGGTAAATCTTCTTTAACAATCTTCTTCATTTCCTCTTCAATTTTAGCTAAATCTTCTTCTGTGAATGGCTTTTCCACATCAAAATCATAATAGAATCCGTTATCAATAGAAGGACCAATTGTTAATTTTGCATTATCTCCATATAGTCTTTTTATAGCTTGTGCCATAATATGAGATGTTGTATGCCAATATGCCTTTTTACCATCTAAATCATCAAAAGTTAAAATTTCTAATTTACAGTCTTTTTCAATTATAGTACGTAAATCTTTTACCTCTCCATCAATTTTGGCAGCCATAGCATTTCTTGCTAAGCCTTCACTTATTTTTTTTGCAACCTCTAAAACAGAAGCTCCTTCGTTTACTTCTATTTCAGAACCGTCTTTTAATTCTACTTTTACCATAGTTTCTCCTCCTTTATTATTTAAAAGTGTGCCAATGGGGACGGAGATTTTTGGCACATTTACAAATTTATTTTTAATTATTTTTTTAGTAATTAGAATGTGCCAAAAATCTCCGTCCCCATTGGCACACTTAATAGCAATACAAAAGCACTCCCAAAGTATTGCTACTTTAGGAGTGCTTATATACACGGTTCCATCCTATTTTTTACTTAATTACTCTTTAACGCAGATATACGCCTAGCTTTTAACTAGGAACCAATGAGGTAGTTTTTCAAATCTGTTTATTTAAGTTGGCTTTCAGCCGGTGACCAACTCTCTCTTTCAACAACCTTGATTTTACTTTGTCTCATTCTTGTCTTTATTTTTTAAACTATATCTTATTATACTCGCTGTTAACATAAGTGTCAAGTAGTTTTATATAAGTTTTAATATATCTTCCTTTGGTTGAACTCCTATTGTTCTTCCTGTTTCAGCACCATTTTTCACGATTATAAATGCTGGAATTGTCATTATTTCATATTTTTCTGCCAATTCATGATTTTCGTCTACGTTTACTTTACATACCTTTACTTTATCTCCCATTTCTTCTGCAATTTTATCTATTATCGGAGACATCATTCTACATGGTCCACACCAATTAGCCCAAAAATCTATCAAAACTGGTACTTCTGCCTCCATTACTTCTTTTTCAAAATTATCTTTATTTAACTCTATTACACTCACTTTATTTTCCTCCTAACTCTTTTATTTAAGTACAGCCAAACCTGCTTTTGTTCCTTCATATATAGCTTTAGATATTTGAAGTAATCCACCTGTACAATCTCCACATGCAAACAAGCCTGGTACTGTTGTTTCCATATTCTCATTCACAACAATATTATTATTTTCAATTCTAGCGCCTATTTTTCTTGCTATATCTGTACTTGATGCAGTTCCAACTGCAACAAATACACCACTTATTTTTTGTTTTGTATTGTCTTCAAATTCTACTTCTTCAAGCTTGCCATTTCCCCTGAACTCTCTTATTTTTTTATCATTTACTTTTAATCCATTGCTTCTATTTTCAATTATTCTGTTTCCATTTGTAAATATAGTTACAGAATTTACAACAGGTTTTAATGTTTCAAATTCATGTATTGCATAATTTCCTTCTCCTAATACAGCTACATCTTTTTCTTTGTAGAAAAACGAGTCACATATTGCACAATAACTTACACCTTTGCCTTCAAATTCTTTTATGCCTTTTATATTAGGAATATTTCTATTTGTTCCAGTTGCTAATATTACTGATCTAGCATTATATTTAGAATTTATTGTTTCTATTGTAAAACAATGTTTATATTCAATGTTTATTACCTCATCTTGTACTATTTCTACACCTAAATTTACAGCTTGATTCAATCCATTTTCATATAGTTTTTTTCCGGATATTCCGTTTGCAAATCCATAATAATTATCTATTTTCTCTGCTTTTTCAAGAGATCCATTTCCTTTTGATATAACTAATGTAGACAAATTTCTTCTTTTAGCATAAATAGCTGCTGTAATTCCTGAAGGTCCACTTCCAATTACTATCACATCATACATTTTTTCATCGCCTCCTCACTAGTTTTATATACATTTTATTTGTTTTCTTCAGTTATTATACACTAATTTTATATTTTTTAAAATATAAAGCTAAAAATAATTTTTGTATTATTTTTTATTTTTTCTCTTGACAAAGCGAACATATTTTTGTATACTATGTACGAACATTGATTCGGGAATATATTCTATTTGGAGGTATTAATTATGAACATCTTAAAAACTAGAAATAATGTAATCTCATATACAGTAAATAAGGAAATAAGCTCAAATTGCTATGTTGCGGTTGATGGTGGAGAAGTTGTAGTTAATGCTCCATGGTATTTTTCTAGAAAACAAATTCAAACAATTATTGAAGAAAAAAGACAATGGATTCTAAATAAAATTGAAGAATATCAAGAACAAAATCGAGTATATTCTGACAAAGGTAGTATTGTAATTTTAGGTTCTGCTCATCAAGTACGTTTATATTACAAAAGCCAAAATGCTCCTAGTATAAATATAGTTAATCGCACAATTGAAGTAGTACTTCCTAATAAATACAAAAAGCTAGAAACTACTCAAATTTTAAAAATATTAGTTGATAAACTTTATGAAAAAGTTGCTGAACAAGAAGTAGAACGAGCTATGGAAAAAACAAGATTACTTCTTGGATATGCTCCTGAAGATTATGAAATAAAAAAATTAGCTAATAATGTTATAGCACACTTTTCTAGCAACGAACAAAAAATATCAATTAATTCAAATATAGCTAAATATGACAGAAATGTAATTGACTACATTGTATTGCATGAATTTTGTCATATAAAATATAAAATTCACACTAAGAATTTTTGGAAAATAATTGCTAAATATATGCCAAGTTATGAAAAATACGAAAATATTTTAAAAGGCTTGTCATATTAAAGTAACCTCAATTAGTTTTTAACATCAAAAATGCTAACCATTATGGGTTAGCATTTTTGATGTTATTCTAACAATTCATTTTATAGTTCTTCATCTACCATAATTTTAGCATAATATTTTTCATCAAATTCTTTATCATATTCAATATCTGCAAATATTTCTGGCATTTCTTCTTGGAAATATCTTAGTAAAGGAATAAGTACTTGTCTTATTGAAGGATGTACATGTTTTGTTGTTCTTAGGCTTAAAATATGTTTCCATTCTCTAATATTAGCTGTCATAACATATTCTGCTGCTACCGAATGAGGTAATACTTCTCTGCACATATCTGTTGTAGCTCCTAATTCTTTCATTCTCATATATCTTACCTCTATTTCTTGCATTGCTTTTTTCCATTCCTCATATATTGCTTTATCTTCTATATATGATGGATTAATAAATGCAATTTCATTTCCATATTTATCTTTGTCATAACTGCAATATCTTGTTGACTCTATTGAAAAGCTTGCATGTCTATGTCTTGTTAGGTCTTTATATGATCCAACATCATCATAAATTCTAACTGTAATTTTTTCATGTTCTAATACAGATTCATGTCCTTTATTTAAGCAATTTTTTAATAAGTTTTTATATGATTCTTCTGAAACCATTCCTTCTGAGCGATAGCATGTTCTACAAGCTTTTTCTATTTTTTTCATTATTTGTATTCCATCAATTTTTTCTACTTTTATCCATGGTTCTACTATTCTCATTTATTATCCCTCCCAATTTTTACTTCAATTACTATATCAAAAAATTTAAAATATTACAAGAAAATTTTTAAAAAAGAAATTTTAATATAGCAACAGAAAACGAGCTTGAATAAATCAAACTCGTTCAAGGAGACAAAATAATGAGATAATGAATTATTTTCTCATTTTGTATGCCATTATGGCATACACAGAGTGACCGCTGAGGAACAAGTCCTCATAGAATTTTTTCCCTTCGTAAAGTTGCTCACACAACTTTTTGAAGACAAAGTCTTCTTTCAACCAGATAATATGGTTGGAAATTATTTCCATCTCGTCGAGATGGCGTTTCTTGTTGCTGATCATGTCAGCAACAACGACACCGTAATTCTCGTCCGATTTGGACGGGTCTAACAGCGATGGTCCTTTTACAAGGACCTCTACATTTCCAATTACCAGTCCAGCTTCCTCCTCGGATTCCCGAGTGGCTGCCATCTTTTCAGTTTCGCCTTCTTCAAGAAGGCCTGCAGGAAGTTCAATGTAGTATTTACCTGTTGTTGATCTGAATTGCCTAATGAAGGCTATTTTGCCTTCATTCCGGATTATCACAGCAACCGATGGCTTGCTGTGAATTATGGTATGTGTCAATACAACACATCCATTTTCATCAGCATACTGTACCTTCTGTCCCTCCATCCGCGGAGTTGCAAAAACACGTTCCTGTCTTATTTTCGTATATTCCATCGAGTTTCTCCTTTTTAAAATTACTCTAATATATTATACCATATTTTTACTTTTTATGCAATGTTTATAGGTTTAATTGAAATCAGGTACATATTCTTCTTCATGTTCTCCAAGTTCTTGTATATATCCATTTTCTAAATTTAAAGTATATAAATAATTTTCTATTTCTTTATATTCTCTTTTAGTTAATTTTCTATTTAATAGTTTATCTTCCTTTGCTTTATATGTAGGAAAATATTGTGCCATAACACTTATATATGTATCTTCAGGCATATTGTCTTTTATCCATTTTAAAATATGTTTTGAATTTTGTATATGATTTGGTAGTACTAAATGTCTAATAATTACTCCTTTTTGAATTATTCCACTTTCATTAAATACTGGTGTGCCAACCTGTTTTTGCATTTCTTGTATTGCTTCTGTTGCAATTTTAAAATAGTTATCTACCTTAGAATACTTCAAACTTAATTCATTTGAATAATATTTTAGATCTGGTAAATATATATCTATATAACCATTTAACTTTTTTATAGTTTCTACATTTTCATATCCGTTAGTATTATAAATAACAGGGATGTTCAATCCATTTGACTTGGCTATTTTAATCGCTTCTATAATTTGACATGCATACATAGTTGGAGTTACTAAGTTTATATTATTTACCCCTTTTGATTGTTGGTCTAAAAATATTTTAGCAAGTTCTTCTATTGTTATTTCTTTTCCTTTTCCCTGCTGACTTATTTCATAGTTTTGGCAATATATACAATTCAGATTACAATTACTAAAAAAGACAGTACCTGATCCATTTTTTCCACTTATACTTGGCTCTTCATAGTTATGCACAGAGGTCAAAGCAATTTTTATTTTATCATTACATTTACAATATCCAACTTTTCCGTTTACTCTATTTACTCCGACAGTTTCTTGGACAAATATCACATTTTTCTAAGTTCATTTTTTCTCCTAATTATAATTGTTATTTTATAATATTTGTATTATAATATCTTGTAGTTATTTTGTAAAGATATGTTCGTTAACCAACAAGGAGGAAAATATGGGTTTTATAGAAAGAGATTATAAAGTTGACATTATGCATATTGGAACTAGTAATTTAATTACCAACTATGGTATTTTGTGTTTATTAGAAGATATTGCTACTGTTCATTCTGATATTGCTGGTTATGGTATAGCTCAAATACCTTTTACTCATGTTTCTTGGATTTTGCTTAATTGGAAGGTGTCTGTTTTTAAAAGAGTAGCTTTTGGAGATATGGTAAAAGTTAAAACTTGGTCTGTTCCATATAATGAATTATTTACTTATAGAAATTTTGAAATTTATGACAATGATAATAATTTAATTTGTATTGCAAGTTCTAAGTGGACTTTAGTTAATTCTGATACAAAAACACTTACCAAGATTACCAAAGAAATAGGACTTAGCTATGAGCCTGAGGATAAATTGGTATTTGATAAAATTGAAATTGCAAAATTAAAAGAACCTAGCAATGTTGAACATACTTTTAGTTTTAATGTTCTAAGAAGAGATATTGATTTTAATAATCACATGCATAATTTATATTATCTTTTATACGCTTATGAAGCATTACCTAAAGAAGTATATGAAAAAGGTGAATTAGATAATTTTGAAATTATGTATAAAAATGGAAGTATGTTAGGAGAAAAAATAGACTGTTATTATTCCTATGAAAATAATGCACATTATGTTGTAATGAAAACTGATAATAAATTACATGCAATTATAAAATTATATTAATAAAAAGCGACTGAAAATGCAGTCGTTTTTTATTTTTACCTTTTTATCACAGATTTAATTTGATTGTCATAAAATGTAATATAAACTAATTTTAAGGAGGAATATTAAACATGTTTAATCGTTATAACAGATGTTGTTGTCAAAACAAGTATAATCCTGAAATTATAGAATCATTATGTAATAATGTTGGTACAACAGCAGATTATGCCCAAGACCCTGGAAATAGTTGTAGTTGTAGGCGTAATAATATGGTAAATACTAATTCATGCTCATGTGGTTTTGATGAAGAGCCTGTTTCTAATATGTTTCCATCTAACCCAATGTTAGGTCAAAGCTATGTCCCACTTCAAGAAATGAATAGAACTTTTACACCTTGCTGTGGTTTAAAAATGGGAACTATATTTCCTGAACTAGTAAGTCCATATATGCCAGGTCAAAGTATGGCTGAAAATGACTATTTAAGAAGAAATAATGAAATTGGAGAGGGGTGTAATGGTTAATGGAAGATGAAAATAGAGATTGTAACTGCGGTGTAAATAAAATGGCTTGTAAAGATTGTAGTTATACTACTCAAGGCATTAATGCTGCATTTGGATATAATACTCCAGATATGATTGCAAATAATGTAAATAATAACTCATGTGGTTGTGGTAATTCAGAAGATCCTGATTGTAGTAGAGCTGACATGTTAAATAGTATTAAAAGTTTAAACTTTGCTGTTATTGAGCTTGGTTTATATTTAAATACTCACTCAGATGATGAAAAAGCAATTTGCTTACACAAAGAATATTGCAGACAATTAAGAGATTTACAAGATAAATATCAAAAAGTTTATGGACCTTTAAGCATTTACTACCCATGTAATAAGTGGAGATGGCTTGAAGAACCATGGCCATGGGAAGGAGGAAATATTTAATATGTGGACTTATAATAAAGTATTGGAATACCCTGTTAATATAAAATGCCCAAATGCTAAACTTGCTAAATTTGTTATTTCTCAATATGGTGGTCCTGATGGTGAGCTTGCCGCTTCACTTCGTTATTTATCTCAAAAATTTGGTATGCCTGACCAAATTGCAAAGGCTACTTTAAATGATATAGGTACTGAAGAATTAGCACATTTAGAAATGGTTGGTACTATTGTTCATCAATTAACTGAAGGTTTAAGTATTGAAGAAATTAAAGCTGCTGGTTTAGGCGCTTACTATACTGATCATGGGGTGGGTTTGGAATATATCCTAAAAGAATTTAATAATAATTTGAATTAAAAATTATTTTTAATGTAAGATTTATAATATGATTTAAAATTTCTTTTGCCATGAATGACAAAATGTATGTAAACGGTATTTGAATCTTCAGAAACATCATAAACTATTCGATAACTTTTATAAATAAGTTCTCTAAAATGCTTGTCCGAAAGTTCAGGAACATATCTACCTAAATAAGGAGCATTTTCTAGTTCATATATACGAGAATAAATATTTTCTGAAGTTTCGTTTGCATATTTAACAGAGTCACGCGATATATATTCAAAAATAGAATCTATATCTTGATGTGCCTCATTTGACATCAAAACTTGCATATTTTTTTCTCATCCTTTCTTTAGATTCTTCAATAGTCATTACTCTACCATGCTTAATATCATCTTGGCTTTTTTGTAATTTTGAATGTAGATATAAAGTATAAATTGCATCATCCCAAGTAGTATCATCAGGTAAAGTATTTACTGTTGCGAGAATCTCTTGTTTTTCATTAATCATAATTTTCACTATCCTTTCTTTAAAAATTCTAATAATAGTATAGCACAAATTAGTTTAAATTACTATCATTTTTTAAAAATTCCAATGAATAATGACATCTTGCGTTTTTTTCTTTTTGTCTTTTTCTCCAATCTCAATATAATCTATAAAACTATTAACAATATCATAGTTGAGTTCTTTAAAATCCTTAAAGTGATTTATTATTTTTTCTTTTTGTTCTTTTATAAATTTACTGTTTAATTCTTTTTCTTTTAAATTAGATAAATCATTTTGTACTTTTGCTAATTCATTTTGTTTTGCTGATTTATCTGTTAGGAAAGAGGTGTTTAAATCTTCAAATACATCTTCTGGAACTTTGCCACTTACTTTATTTAAGTAAAGTTCTTTTATTGCTTTGTTTATATCTTCCTTTTCCTTGGAAAGAAGTTCAACCTTTTTTTGTAATAATTTAGCTTTGTTCAAATTATCATTTGATACAAATAAATCATCTGATATATTATCAAAGTTATAAAATGCTAAAATCTTTTCTCTTATTTTTTCAGTTACTAATGCTTTTAAATTTTCATACCCAATAGAATGTGGGGTGCAAGTACCATATAGCTTTTTAGAGCTTTTACAAGAAAAGTAGATGTAACCTCTATCATTTTTGCATTTATAAAGTTTTGTGCCACAATCTAAACATACAAGTTTATTAGCAAATAAATGAACTTCACCATTTTTACATCTTCTAGTTTTGCTTTTAAAGATTTCTTGAACTTTGTAAAATTGCTCTTTAGTTATAATAGGCTCGTGAGTATTTTCTACAATAATCCATTCCGATTTAGGTTGATTTTTCATTTGTTTAGATTTATAGCTTACTTTCTTATTATAACCCTGTACTAAATTACCAATATAAACTTCATTTTTTAATATCTTACTAACAGTAGATTCACACCAATAATCAATGTTTTTGCCTTGGTTTTTAAAATTAATTCCTTGTGATTGTTTATATTTGGTAGGTGTTAAAATACCTTTATCATTTAAAATTTGAGCAATTTTCGTAACACCATTTCCTTGCTCATATAAATTAAAGATTAATCTAATCACATCAGCTACTTCTTCATCTATAATAAGTTTATTTTTGTTTTCAGGATTTCTTTTATAACCATAACATACAAAAGAGCCAATATGTAATCCTTGCTTTCTTTTGCTATCAAATGTTTTTCTAATGTTTTCAGATAAATCCTCTAAATACCACTCATTAACTAAACCATTAATTTGCCTTGACTTTTTATTTCCTTTATCTAATGTATCAACATGATCTACAAGGCTAACAAATCTAATATTCCACTCTATAAATTTATTATGAAGGTATCTTTCAACAATTTCCATATCACGAGTAAATCTACTTTGTGTTTTACAAAGCACAATATCAAATTTATGGTTTTTAGCATCTTCTAATAGTTTATTAAATTCAGGTCGTTCACTGTCGATTCCAGAATAGTCTTCATCACAGTAAATGTTATAAATATCCCAACTCCTTTCTATTGCATAATTAATTAGCATAGATTTTTGATTTTGGATACTTTCGCTTTCATCGTTTTCATGAAGTTTATCATCATCTTCACGAGAAAGCCTACAATAAATTGCCACTCTCATAAGTTTACCCTCCAATCGGTAAACTACTCATTTTGTACAACCTCATTATACAATAACAAGTAGTTTTAATCAACGCTCTTCGCAAATTCATTTACAATTAATTTATTGACAATATTGTTTATAAACTTTGTAATATCATCAATATTGTCATATTTATTTTTTTCAATAACATTAAAATTTATCTTTTCACACATAACAAGTTCCTCCTTTTGCAAGAGTTCCAATACTCCTGCTATATTAATTCATATTCAAAAGGGCTTGTATTTGTGCAAAAAAAATAAGAAAAGTTCCAGTTGTCTAGTGCTTCGCACAGACTTTTAATGGTAACTTTTCTTTTTACTGCGAAAAAATTTCATTTTTTCTTCGTAATAAAGCCCTTTTGGGTCTTATAAAAATATATTTAATTAACATATGACTCTCCTTTGAACAGGATTTATAATATTACTAACTTTTTTAGGTACATCGCAAGCATATTTAAATCCTTTTCTTAATACTAAATCACTTAAATGTTTATCATATCTAAACATTTGTCTATTCCATTTGGCAAATGCTAAATCTGACATTTCAGATGAGTACGATAATTCTTTACTTGCTTGATTATGTTGTAATTTTACATATTCATCAAGTTGTTTATCATTATGTCTTTTTTTTCTAATCCATTCACATTTAGATTTCTTACGATTTTCTTTACTGATTTTAGTTCTATATTCTTTCTCTGAAATATATCTGTCATCTTTTTGAATTATTTTTGTTACATATGATGGATTAACATTTAATTCTTTTGCAATAACACTTGGTTTTTCATGTAAATCATAGAATTTTGTAATAATTTCTTGTGTATCTGCCATATCAAAACCTCCTTTCTTTGGTGAAAAATCTGCCTACAGATTTTAGATACAGTAATACTATTACACATAAATTTTACTTAAGAGCTTGACTATTTTTAAAATAGTTTGTATAATATGTGTAATAGTTATTTTAATTTAACTATTAGCATTATAATGTAATAGTTTAAAAATGTCAAGTATTACATTGCGAAAATTTAAAAATTTTTTTGGGAGTGTAGAAAATGAATAAAGATTTAGTTACAGAATTTAGTACAGAATGGATTAAATATAGCGAATATACAACTAAAAAAGCACATTTTGGAGATGAATATATTGTTCCAAAAAAAAATGCAAAACCTATTAAATATAAAATATCAGAGGTAGCAGATCAAATGATAATGGATTATATCAATATAGGTAAAGCATTTGAATTTGAAAAATTTAAAGTAAAAGATATGATACTAGAATTTGTTAAGAATTATGGATTAATAGGTATTATTTCTTATATGCCATTAAATTTTAATTATATATCTAGTGAAAAAATATTTTTAAATAGCAATAATGACTTAGGTATGGAAGAAATATGGGACAGAAAAGAATATTTAGAATATTTCTTTCCTTTTGATTTAAAAGAAAAGTTTAAATTTAAAGGAAATGATATTACTGCTATAAGAAATGAAGAAACAACAGATGAAGAAGTGTTTTGGGGTGGGAGTCGTGAATTTAGTATTCCTTTTTCAAAATATTATGCCGAAAAAATTGAAGATATAGGAATTATTGCAAATAGAGTTTATAATCAATTTATTGGAGCATATACATTTGATTTTGAAACACCATATATAGAAAGAACATTTAAAGGATTGGACTTTTTTAAAGCAAGAAATATTACTATTAATGCAAAAGCAGGAGATACACATTTTTCATTGCAATGGGTATTTAACTCTCTTGCATCTGCACTAGATACTATTCTTTTAGTAAAAATATGCGATAAAAACCAACCTTTAAGAATTTGTAAGCATTGTGGTAAATTATTTATAGCTGAGAATGTAAGAGCTGAATATGATACACCTCAATGTAGAAATCAAGCAAATGTATATAAGAGTAGGAGTAAAAATAATGGAGAAAAAGGATAATATATTTAAAAGATTAAAAAAATTCATATCAAGTAAAAGACGAAAAATAAAAAGATATTTAAAATGGTACAAAGTTTATGACAATAAAAAGTTTTTTATAGTTAAACAAAAAATTATAAATATATTAATGATAATAGGTATATTGATTGCTACTATAGCAAGTATATTTTTCTTTTTCTATGCATTGAATGATTACAAAATTGATAATTTAATAAACTTTGCTGAAAAATTTGGCATTGAATCCAAAGATTTATTAATTGCTCAAATTAGCAATACATTAATAATAATTTCTGTAATATCTTTGCTTTCTGGATTATCCAAAAGTTATATATTAGGTGAGAAACAAATTAATGTTATTTTTCCAAATAATAGTTTATTTTCATTATTGAAAATATTCATCATATTAACCATACTATTATTTGTAAATTTAGTAGAATGTTTAAAAAACGGAAATGAAATGATAGTATTAATAAACTTTCTAATTTCACTTATGCTTATATTATATATGTGTATAAAAATGATTTGGTTTTATACTCATAAGAATTGGTTTGGAAATAATTTATTATGTATGTATCTAGAGAAACAAAGAAAACATATAAAGAAAGCTGTCCCTTTAGATTCCCATGAGTGTAAAGAAATAGTTGAATTTAAAAATCAAACAATAGTGTTAATACAAAAAAATGATAATGACTATAATTATAATATAAATAATATTATAACACTTATAGATTTAACATTATTTAATGATAAGAAAATTCTTCAGGAATATTATACAGAAATGATTACGCGTAGTGACTTAATTACTAGTTTAAATGAAATTATTGCAGCATTAATTTTGCATGATAAATATATAGAAGCAGCAAATATTCTGTTGAAACTATATACTATGTTTGCCTATTATAAATTTATCCCTATTGAAGATTATTACAGAAATCAAAATATCATGGGTTTAATAGACAAAATTAAGTATATAAAAACGGAGAGTCAGGAAAAAGAATATGTAAATACTATATGGAGAATAATCAAATTATATATTTATTTTATTTACTTGTATGAGAATGAAATAGATTTAAGTTATTGTAGATTATATAAACTTAATATACTTAACATGTTCAATTTTAGCCGATATTTAGAAGATGTATATACTTGTATAATCGAAAACAAGAATCTAACTAAAAATGAAAAATATAGAGTTTTAGGAGAACTATATGATGATATAAGAATGATGGAACATAAAGAAAATTTCCCAGACAAAGATATAAATGACTTTTTTCAAAGAGAATATGTACATAAAGAAAAAATATTTATACCATACATTATCAAAGGTGAACCAATAATCATAATGTTTTTAAGAATGATAGAAAACAATGATATAAGAGCAATAAAAATGTTTAGAACAATGAATTTATCCAGGGAGTTTATGCATTATATAATTATGAGTACAACATTATCTATAATAACTATTATAAGTAAAAATAATGATAGAGAATATGTTGATGATCTTAATATAAATATAGATAAAATGAATTATCTTTTTAAAGAAATAAAATTCCATAGAATAACAGTTGATACAGATGAACTAAAAAATTTATATGATTTATTTAATGAAAATTATTTTTATAAAGAAAAAAGACCTTACTCACTAAGGCCACGATTAACAACAACAGAAAATGCATTAAAGAATTATTTTTATTTTTTATACAAAGATATTGATAAACTAGAAGATTTTTATAAGTTAGAAAAATGCAAAGATTTTGTACCAGATGAACAATTACAAAATAGTATAAAAATGTTGGGAGTCATTAATAAAATAACTTCTAATAATTGACATTAAAGGAAATAACAATACTAGCACTTGAATATTATGTAAAATTGTAGTATAATACACAATGATATAGGTATGTCCTGTGTCGATAATTATTTTTTCACTAATTAGTGAGAGGAGTTTCCTCTATCTTTTTAGTTTTACATATTCGGTCATTAGCAACAATAAAAGTATAAAAGGAGGAAAAACTATGAGTTTGTTTGAAAAGAGGTACACTGTTACAGGCTGGAGAGGCGATGAACACTCGCTGACTGCCAAGAAACTCTATGCACGGATAATGAAGGATAGCCAATCTGACTATAATTGGATTGCTTCTGCTACTGAACTTGTCAGAGTTTGCAATCAACCTAAATTTCCTGAAAAGTACGCACAGGAAATTCAGCTTGCTATTCTTAATTGTTTCGCAAACTTGGAAAACAAGAAAGAAGTTGGCTCATATCAGGAGTCCACTGATGCAGATGCAGTTAATTTCTGTTATAATGCATTGGCTGATGTATCAGAAGAAGCCAACAAGGTACGACAGAAGTATCTCAAAGCAGTCATCGAAGGCATTACAAAGTATCATTTCAGACTTCTTGACTTTAACCATTATGGTCCCACATATCACAAGATTTGTGAAGAATGGAAAAGAATTAAGTTTGAAGAATACAGTCATATTTCTTCGCTCGATTTTAAGAAGTTGCGGAAAACTTTGGACGATGAATTTGACAAGACAATGCGAACCGCTGAAGAAGAAGGAGCTTTTCAGAAAGATGATGAAAAACATCTCGAAGAAATGAGAAAGTTTTGGTCGTCTTTGGATTTGAGCAACATTTAAAGCATCAAACTCACGAGGGAGTATTTGGAATTTAATCCGAATACTCCCTTAAAACTCTATATAATCTTCCAATTCTTCTTCGTATTCAATTTGTTTTTCTGGATCTATGTATGTATCGGTATCTAATTCAAATTTTTGTATTAATTCATTTTCTTCAGAAACAGACAATTTATTAGCAATCCAAATAAACACTTTTTTTAATGTTTGTTTTAATGTATTTACAATCTTTCTTAAATAATAATTTTCACTCTCTAAATTAAAAATCTTATTCTCATATTTATCTTCAATTTTTTTAGTTTCTTCTTTAAGTTTAACAGAGTAATCATTTTCCATATTTTCGCATCTATCTTTTAATTCTCTATTTTCAGATAAGATAGATTTTCGTTCTTTTTCATATTTTAAGGCTCTTTCAACTGTCTTTACTTGACTTTCTAATGTAAAGATTAATAATATATTTTGTTCTTGTAAATCTTTTATCATTTTATCTTTTGGCGCAATCACTAATTCTTGTATTTTCTCATCTCTGTTTCTCATCAACTTTCCAAAGCTTTTTATGTCTGGGACATAAGGTAATTCTAACTTTATATCTTGAAGAACAGTTTTAGAATTTTCAAAATTTGTAATTTGTTTATAATCTTCAACTGATAAATGTACTCTTTCACTTGGATTTCCTCGTTCTAATTCAAAATTATTTGATACAATGTAATTATAAAATGCATCTTGTAGTTGCCTATAGCTGTCTTTTTCTTTCCAAAATTCACTACAAGCAATTTTATCAATATCATTACCTTTTTTATCTTTTGTATGAACTACTGGAATAAAAACTAAATGCATATGTGGACTTTCTTCATCCATGTGGACTTTTGCAGAGAGAATATACTGCTCTCCTAAATCTTTGTATTTGCAAACAAATTTATATGCAGTTTCAAAATATCTTTTAGTTTCTTCTTCTCCAATATTATCAAAAAACTCTTTATCAGAAGTAATAATGTATTCACAAGCAATATTGCTTACTGTTTTTATTTGTCCTTTTAAATTATACTTTTCTTTAAGTAAATCAAATTCTTTTTCATACGATTGAGTACAGTCTTTTAATGAATAATTAAGGTATGATAATTCTTCATTTATATTTTTATTAGAATAGTTTTTATTTTTTCTTTCATTGTGTCTATATATCCCTTTTAGATTCTCTCTTTTGTATTTTGCATTTCTAATTATTGCATAACTCATATAGGTATTTCTCCTTTTTTTACACAGCAAATAACACTATGCTGGTTTTAATATTTTCTCTTTTTTCAATTGTGTTGTAACACACTTACACTTTTTTAGCCTAGTGGCAAAAAGTGTAAGTGTGGCAGGGTAAACCCTACAACCCAAACCTAAAAAGCTAAAGCTTTTTTAGGTTATTTAATAAAAAGTTGCTTAGCGCAATTTTATTAAATTCACTTTAGCTAAACAAAGTAGAAACCAGAGGAAGTGAGCTAAAGTGAAAAGGTGTAATAATCCCATTTATAAAAAATAGAATTATTACACCTATATAGTAGAAACCGTCGGTCGTTCGCCTCGTTTCATAGGTAGTCTAGTAAGTAGCTTTTGCTACTGTAATTGCTGATGTAGGTAAACATCTTTGTTCATACTTGCCCAAACTTTTTACAATTACAAATCCATTTCAAGTTTTGCCACCGAATACTCTTTTATTATTGTGAGTCTGTGTTCTAAAATCTCACTCACGCAGTTTGTATAAATAGACCGTTTATACGAATACGGATGAACTTTATAGCATCGGCTCATCACACCTAGCACTTTTATAGAGGTACTGCATTTCTCTTGCAATAAAAAAGACATCTGTAACTTTTACATTACAAATGACTTATTATTAATATTTAATTATTTTTTCCCTTACAATCGATTTTAAGTCGAATATAATTGTAAGGTAATAAACAATGCCTACGAAAAATGTAGGCACAAGATTTCTTGTACAAAATAAGTAGTTACATATATATTTTCTTTTAGGATAGATAACAAACCTACACCACATGGTGTAGATATATTCCCTCAATCTGCTGCTGGTGTACCTTTTTCTGCAAATTGTATTGCTTGTAAAGGTGACCCTATTGCAAATTTGCAAGAAGATTTGGCTGCTGAACAAAAAGCTAGAGCAACTTATGAAAAATTGATTGATTTATGCGCAGATGACCCTGATGTTGTTGATCCTCTTCGTTTTTTAAGAGAAAGAGAAGTTGTTCATTTTCAAAGATTTGGTGAAGCATTAAGAAATGTTCAAGATAAACTTGCACAAAAAAGATTTTTTACAAGTGGAATGAATAATACAAATTGCATGAATAACAACACATCTGATTCTGATTGTGGAATGTAAAAAATACCTCCGAATAAAACGGAGGTATTTTCTATTATAATTTATCATCATATTCAAGAAAATATGTACCTATATGTATTTTATTATATCCATTTAACTTGTTATATGCAATAACTTTATAACCTAATCCCCAATATACTTTTGACCCTCCATCCATATAAGTCATACTATCAAAATTCAAACAAAAAATTGGTAATTTTTCTTTTTTCACTCTTGTATAATCAATTGCAAAAAATATTGACCCAATAGTTATTATAATGATTATTAAAAATATAATTATCCTTAAATATTTCATATTTACCTCCCTTTCCTATTGATTATTCTATACAATAGCTTAAACTCTCTGCAATATTTTTTCCGTCCTTTAAAGACAATTCTACTATTATTTCAAGAAAAAGTCGACCATCTTCTTTCTTTAATGTCCTTCCCAATTCACATATACTTTGTACTTGTTCCGAATACCTATCTGTTATGCTTTGATTAACAAAATTCGATATATTCTCTTCATCAATTTCTATATTGTTATATTTTTCAAACTCACCCATATTTGACGTATAAAAGGCATTGACTTTTCCCTCTTTATCAACAGCAATAAATATTATGTCCATTGTATTATATCCTAAAATTTTTCTACTAAACACAAATGAAAACTCACCATAATTTTCATTGTAGTCTTCTGTTACTAATGTATAGTTACCAAAATTACTTATTCTATTCTCAATAAATATTCTTATACAATCCATCGCCTGTTCTTTTGTTATTACGCTATTTTTTTGTATTTTAACCTTTGAGGCTTTTTTTATAAATCCTAGAATTTCATCATTTTTTATTAAATACTCAGTTTTTTGTTCGTCCACATATACATCTATGTTATCATACGTATAGGAATAATTTATTATCTTATCATTATTAAACATATCTATATGTTTGATTTTTTTCTTATCATTCACTGTTTCTATATTCAACGCTTTTACTGAAAATGTTACTCCAGAAGTAATTAAGATTATAGTAGTTAAAATTATAATAAATATTATATTTCTTTTCATTCTATTTCTCCTCTCTAATAAATAGTCTGATTTATATTTCCATTTTCATATCTGCTTTGCATTCTAGTTTTAGCATCTGCTCCTTTTAAAAAAGCAATCCAATAATCTGCATGTCTAAAGCTTTCAACTACTGTATCACTCTTTGCTTTCTCAAAAAATAACCTGTTCCACTCAGTCATTTCTCCTATTACTGTAGTCGTAGTCCATCCAACGGCAAGTTTTGCTCCCTTTTCTCTCGTAACATCAACAATATTTCCCCAAGAGCCACCTGTTGTCCCTATATTACAGCCATACCAAAGTGCAATTTTTAAATTATTTAACGATCCATTTGGTATAGTGTTTATTGCTACGTATTTTCCACTATTTCCAGCACCTTTACCAGTTAAATATGTATTCTCATTGCACTGAATCACCCCTCCGTCGCCATGTCCAACTGCAACAAAAACCCTAGATTCTTTCAAACACTCTAATACGGTTATATTTGAACCTGATTCATAACCTCTACAAATATAACCCATTTTAGTTATATGATTACGTGAATCAGTATACATATGCGTTGAATATGGTAGATTAGCCGTTGAATAGCATATACTCGCAACACCAGATGCCGCACTTACATGATTGTCTCTCAATAATAAAATTGCAATTACCAATGTCATCAAAACAATTATTTTTCTTTTTTTCATATATTTCCCTCCTTCTATTTTTTTAATTATATATTATATTTAAATTTTTGGGCTTAAAAGAGGAAAAAGAGGAAATTCTAAAACAATGTATCATTTATCATTTTTGTCATTGTTGTTATAAATATTTTTACTGTTGGGATTGTTTCAAAAAAAATTTTTTTTATTTCCAATGTAGGAGTATATCTTATCATTGATTTCATTGCCTTTTGAATAGACCACTTAATATTTATTCCATTTTTATTTTTAAATTTTTCAGCTACTAGTGGAAATAAATTTGTCTCCATATTATTCAAAAAATTCGAATTCTGACAAGTATACATTAAACTTTCTACTAAATACTGGTAACCAATGCTTTTTTTATTAAATTCAAATATTTCTAGTTGTTTTGTTATTTTTTTTCTAATATCTAGTTTATCTTTTTCAAGTACTATATTTCTTAAATCATTTATCATAGTATCAATAGGAAATGGTTTAATATATATTTTTTTTATATTTTTACTACATTCTAGTTTTATTTCATTGATCATTAACGCCTCACCGGTAATAACCATTATTATTGTACTTTCATTCTTTACTTTTTCTATTACTTCTAGACCATTTAATTTTGGCATTTTAAGATCTAATATTACTAAATTTGGCTTAAGATTTTTTATTGTTTCAATTGCTGTTTCTCCATTATTAGTTACTCCTATTACTTTTATAAAATTACCAATTTCTCTATTTATGTGTTTTGAAATATCATTTGCTAGTTTCAAATTATCATCTACTATTAATAAAGTACATTTTTCCATAAATTTCTCCATATCTTTATTTTTAGTTGTTGTGCTATCTTTCTTACCATTTATAATACTCTTATATCATCTCATTTTTTACTTCACATAAAAAAGAACTAACTTTTTAAAAATCAGTTCTTTAACTTCTAAAAGTAACTCAACTTTAATCTTTGCTTATTTTATTGAATGCTGGAATTTCTTCTATAGCATTGTTCTTGGCTGTTCTTATTAATATTTGAAAGAATTCCATAATCATCTTTTTACTTTCATCATCCAAGCTCTGATATTTCTTTAGCATTAATCTTACATCTGTAAATAATTTTTCTTTTATTTCCTTAAAACTATTTGCATTTGTTGTATTTATTATTTCAAATATAGCATCAACAACAGCTTCTCTTTGCTTTGGTTCTATTTCTTTTAGCCATCCTTTTATTGTTTTGTCCACAAATTGGCTTTCATTAGTAACCTCTGCCAAGCTTATAAGTTTTTTTCCTTCAAGTTGCCAGCTATATAAGTCATGTTGCATAAGGCCTTTCTGTATACTTTGAACTATTGTATATTTTTCTTCGTGGTTTAATAATCTACCTATAACCGATGATTGTGGAATATATGTATGAACCTTATTAATTGCTTGTTTATATTCATCAGTTTCTGTTATTTCTTCCATAAAGCCAGGACCATCATTATTATATACATTTATAATTCTTTTTTTGACACTTTTATCTGCATAAGTTGCAGCATATACTGCTAAATTTCCGCCTTTTGAATGTCCACCTATTCTTATTTTTTGTTTGTATTTCTTAGCTACTTCATTTATATATTTTGCAGAATCCAATTGTGAGGCAATATGTGATTTAAAACTCATATTAAAGTCTTCTTTCCACCCAACCAAAGTATCATCTGTTCCTCTATATGATACAAATAAAGTGTTATCTGGCATTAAAACTGTAACTGCAAAAAATTGTCTTTCTTCTTCTTTGTTAAATTTGTTTACAATATTGGTCACTATCATTTTTCCGAATCTTTCAGATTTACTTAATAGTGGTATAAGTTTTTTGTCATCTTCCCATAAAATTCTTAATGATGTTTTATCAGCATTTTCAAATCTTTTTCCAAACTCTTCTATTGTTATCTCTTCATTTTCTTCTAATAGTTGTTCAAGTGGAAAATATGATAATCTTGATAAGATTAAACCATCAATTTCATTAAATTCATCTTTTTTTAAGTTTAAATCTCCTCTCCATTTTACATAGTCGCAAACATTTGCCATTTATTGTTCCATTCCTTTCAATATATATTAATTCATAGGCTATGTTAGAAAAGAGCTAATTCTTTATTATTTTTAAGAATCCTAATCTGCTTTTTCAACAGCCTCACATATTCTACTCATTGTTTCTACACACTCTATTGGATATTCCCCTGTTGCTGTTTCACCTGATAACATTACATAGTTTGCCATATCATATACTGCATCTGCAACATCATTTACTTCTGCTCTTGTTGGTCTTGGACTATGAGTCATTGATTCTAACATTTGAGTTGCTATTATAACTGGTTTTTCTGCTCTATTACATTTTCTTATAAATTCTTTCTGTCTGATTGGTACTTCTTCCATTGGAATTTCTACTCCTAGGTCTCCTCTTGCAACCATAATTCCATCAGACACCTCTAGGATTTCATCAAAATTGTCTATTCCCTGTCTATTTTCTATTTTTGCTATTATCTTAATATTTTTTCCATCATTTTCTTTAAGTACTTTTTTTATATTTAATACATCTTGTGCACTTCGTACAAAAGATGCTGCTATACAGTCAAAGCCAGCTTTTATACCAAATTTTATGTCTTCAATATCTTTTTCAGTTGGACTTTGAAGATTAATTTTCATTCCTGGAATATTTATACTTTTAGTATTAGTTAATTTTCCTCCATCTATTACCTGACATATAATATCTGTTCCTTTTATTTCAATAACTTTTATTTTTATTAAACCATCATTTATTAGAATAACTGTACCTACATTTACTTCATTATATAAATTTTTGTATGTTACTGAAACTTGCTCTTTATTACCTAATATTTCTTCTGTTTTTAATGTAAAAATATCATCTGGATTTAACCAAATTTCACCATTTTCAAATTTTCCAATTCTAATTTCTGGGCCTTTTGTATCTAACATTAAAGATACTTTTTTTCCAACTTTTGCTCTTACTTCTTTAAAATTTTCTATTCTTTCTTCTTGGTCTTGATAATTTCCATGTGAGAAGTTAATTCTTCCAACATTCATTCCTGCTAAAATAAGTCTTTCTAGCACCTCTGGTTTATCAACAGCTGGTCCTAATGTACATATAATTTTTGTTTTTCTCATTCCACATTCCTCCATATATATAAAAGGCGCTTATATTTGACGCCCTTTACCTTACTATTTTGTAATCCATTTTATCAAATCTAAGTTAGCTGAGTCTAATATCATTTCATGTTTAGGCATTACTCTAAATGTATATCCATAATTTCCGCCATTTATAAGGTTTACTTTTGCCTTATAAGTATATATTTTACTTTCTTCATCAGCTTCTTCAAGTTCCATTGGAATAATACTAATATCATCTACAGTTCCATTTTCACTTATTTTTCCATAATATACTTGTGCTTCAATATTATCTTTATTAATATTTGGTAATTTTACTTTACATCTTACTTCAATATTATTTCCTGCATCTAATGTGATATTATCCAAATTATTTTCTTGCGTTATTTCAATGTTATCCCATGCATTCTTTATGCTTTTTTTCCATTCATTAAGTTCTCCAACTTTTCCTAGTTCTGCATAATAGTTGTTATATAAATTGCAAAGTGGTATATACAATTTATCTACATAGTCTGTTAACATTCTAGATGTACTATATTTTCCTCCTGTAGATATAATTGATTCTTTCATTGTTTGCATCCATCTACTTGATATTCCATCTTCATCTTTCTCATAATACATAGGTATTATTTTGTTTTCTAGTGTATCATATATGCTTTGACTATCAGCTCTATCTTGAGATTCATAATCAGAATATTCTAATGATTCTCCTATTTTCCATCCATTTTTTGCATTATATCCTTCTGCCCACCAACCATCTAGAATACTGAAGTTAATTACTCCATTAACAGATGCTTTTTGTCCACTTGTTCCTGATGCCTCCATAGGTCTTCTAGGTGTATTTAACCATACATCAACACCACTAATCAAATATTTTGACATAGCAATATTATAATTTTCTAATAAGAATACTTTTCCTTTAAATTGTGGTTTCATTGAAATTTCATGTATATATTTTATTAAGTCTTGGCCTTCTTTATCTGCTGGATGTGCTTTTCCTGCAAATATGATTTGTACCTTTTGATTTTTATTATTTAGTATTTGTGTAATTCTCTCTAAGTCTTTAAATATTAATGTTGCTCTTTTATATGTCGCAAATCTTCTTGCAAATCCAATTGTTAATGCGTTTGGATCTAAGCAATCAACTATTTTCATTATTTCATCATAATTATATCCACATCTTCTTAGTCTATTTATAGTATTCTCTTTTACTATGGCTAACATTTTAACTTTGCGTTCTTGATGTGCCTTCCAAAGTTCTTCATTTGGAACATCTGATATTTTCTTCCATACTTCGTCATCATAAATTCTATCTTGCCAATATGGAATTAGATATTTATTATATAGCTCTTTTAAATGTGGTGATAACCATGAACAAGTGTGAATTCCATTTGTTACATACGTAATTGGAGATTCATTTGCTGCAATATTAGGCCATACTTCTCCAAATAGTTCTCTTGAAACAGCTCCATGTAGTTTACTCACACCGTTTTTCTTGCCTGCTACTTTTAATGCTAATATACCCATATTAAATCCAGTTGTATCTATTTGAACATCTGGTTTCATTCCCATTTGGAAAAATTCTTGTTTTGTAATTCCTAATTTGTCCCAGTAATCTTTAAAATACTTTTCTACCAAACTTAATGTAAATATATCATTTCCCGCTGGAACTGGTGTATGTGTTGTAAATACTGTTTTAGAAGCTACTATATCTCTTGCAATTTGAAATGATACTTGTTTTTCTTTCATTAGATTATATATTAATTCTAATATTAAAAATGAAGAATGTCCTTCATTCATGTGATATATAGTTGGATTATAGCCTAATGCTTTTAACATTGCTACTCCACCTTGACCAAGTATAATTTCTTGTTGTATTCTCATTTCTCTGTCTCCACCATATAGAGTTTTGGTGATTTCTCTATACTCTGGAATATTTGCTTCAATATCAGAGTCAAGCAAATATAGTTCAACTCTACCAACATTTACCTTCCAAGCTTTCAAATATAATTTTTTCTTTGGAAAGTGTAATGCAACTAATACATCTTTTCCTTCAGAGTCTTTTACACTTTCAATCGGTAAGTTTTCTATATCAATATCATTATATTCTGTTTCTTGTATTCCGTTTCCATTTATTTTTTGATTAAAATATCCCTTTTTGTATAATAATCCTATTGCTACTAGTGGAACCCCTAAATCACTAGCAGATTTAAGATGGTCACCTGATAAGATTCCAAGTCCACCAGAATAAATTGCTAATGTTTGATCTAACCCATATTCTGCTGAAAAGTACGCAATAACATCATTCTTATTGTCTGGATATTTCTTTTCAAACCAATTATTTTTACTTTTCATATAATCTTCAAAGTTTTCAACTACTTTATCATACTTTTTAAGGAACTCTAGGCTTTGTGCAGCTTTTTCTAACTTTTCTTGTGTTACTAATTTTAAAAATTTTATAGGATTTTTATTTACACCTTCCCATAAGTCAATGTCTATTTCTTTAAAAAGTTTTAAAAACTCCGTATTCCATGACCACCAAAGATTATATCCAATTTCGGATAACTTTTCAATTCTTTTTGGTAATTGTGGATTTACAGTAATCCTATTAAATATATACATTTTTTCCTCCTTAGTATCTTACAATTCTTCCTATTAATAGTGTTATTCTTTTATATAATTTGCTTTTATTTGTATAGATAAGTAAAATCAATTTTTTTCTATTATATTATCTATTAAGTTTTTATTTTTGTCAATCAATTTAATTAATGTAACTCTAAAAATTCTATGTCTTTTTTTGAATACTCCTCTGGCTTTAAGCCTACTTTATTTCTCATTGAATCTAATAGTAATACTATGATTATTGTAATAACACAGCCTAGTACTAATACTGTATTTGAAGGTGTTGTTATTTTCAATAGCCATGAAGCACATAACGCCACTCCAGCTCTTGCAATACTCTCTACTAAATTATATGCTGATGTTATTTTACTTCTTAATGATGAATTAGTAAAATTATTTAAGTATCTTTTTATAAGAGTATAAAAAGCTCCTTTAGCTAAAAACTGTATAAAGAATAAAACTAATAATATTATTAATATTACTGTAAAATTAAATTTTCCTATTAAGCAAAGTCCCATTATTATACATGAAATTGTTGTTGGAACTGAAATTACCGCTAAAGTTTTATTCGTAAATTTATTATGAATTCGATTTTGATTTTTTGCGCTAATTCCAGATACTATTCCAAGTAAAGCAAATATAACTCCAAAGTACTGTTCAGGTACACCTATTTGTTCCAAAGTTCCACTTCTTAAGCTAACAAGTACACCTAATAAAGCTGCAAAAACAGCACCAAATATAAATAAGTATTTTAATCTGTCTGACTGCATCATATATTTAAATGAATTTTTTAAATCTTTTATATATTTTTTTGTACTTACAACTTCTTGGTTTTCCTTTTTTATGTCTTCAAATTTAAATGATAACACAGCAGATATTAAGCAACAAATTAAACATAAAATAAATGGTAAATATCCATTTATTACATATAAAAATCCTGCTGCAACTGATGAAATTGCATCAACATAATAATACCATGCCATACCCTTTCCATCTATTTTTGAAAAGGCGTACCCTCTTTTTCCATTTTGGGGCAAACTATCGCATAGAATGTTAGTTTCTACTACACCTTTTATATCAAATGCTATAGCTGATAAGCATTGTCCTAGTAAAACTAAACTTAAATCTTTTGCCATAATATAACTTAAAATAGAAAGAGCATTTACAATATTAGCTAAAATTAAACTATTTCTTTTGCCAATTTTATTTATTAATGCTGTAAGTGGTATTAATAATATTATTTTAAACACAGGATAACATGCCTCAGCAAATAATACATTTGAGGCACTAATTCCCTTTATCTGAGTTAAAAATATAAAGTTTATTGAATAATAAAATAGTAAATCCCATGACAGCATTTTATATGCAGGATATATTTTTATATTTCTTTCTTCCTTAGTCACTTCCAATATAATCACCAATAAAATTATATAAATAATTGTGTAAGAATGTCAATAGAAAATATTTATATAACTTTAAGAAAGTTTTAATAGATTTTTTACAATTCTAAGGTTATAATATAATTATAAATCTGATATAGGAGTTATATATGGTTAAATTTATTAAAAGAACTTTACTTTTTATTTTAATTATAGTTATTATTGCAAGTGGCTTTGTTCTATATCAAGGTCATAAGGTTTATAAAAACGCATTAGATTCTGTGAGTTTGGAAGATAAAATTCAAAAAATAAAAAATGATGATAGTTATGTTGAATTAAGTAGCTTACCTACATATTATAAAGATGCAATTGTTTCTGTTGAAGATCATCGCTATTATGATCATGGTCCAGTTGACTTGATTGCAATTCTTAGAGCTACAGTTTCAAACATACGTAATAAAGATTTTGTAGAAGGTGGTAGCACTATAACACAGCAAGTTGCTAAAAATTTATATTTTATTAGTACAGATACTAATTCTCTTTATAGAAAAATTGCTGAAATATTTATGGCTTATGATTTAGAAGAAAATTATAATAAAGATGATATTTTAGAATTTTACGTTAATACTATTTATTTTGGTGATGGATATTATGGTGTTGATGAAGCTTGTAATGGTTACTTTAAAAAATCTGCTAAAGATATGTCTTTATATGAAGCAACTATGCTTGCAGGAATTCCTAATGCTCCAAGTGTTTATGCTCCCACAGTTAATAAAGACTTAGCTTTAAATCGACAAAGAAAAGTTATTTCTACAATGGTTGAAAATGAATATTTAACTCAAGAACAAGCTGATGAATTAATTAAAATGCAAGAAAAAGAAACTCTTTAAAGAGCTTCTTTTATTTATAATATCTTTTTTAGTCTTAATACAATTATTTCTAATTTCATTCTATAATTGTAGCTATTCTATTTAATCTTATGTGTGCTATTTTTGGCACATTATTATAGTTTTCCTTTGAGTATAATATTTCTTCTTTATCTGGGTAGCAGAACTTACAATATCCATCATAGGCATTGTAATCATCTTCTGTAATATCTCTGCAGCATTCTTTACATTGTTTTGTTTTTTCTAGTTTTTCCATATTTCATTCCTCCTATTTATATTTCATATTTTGTATCACCTGTAAAACAATTTTATCACATACCTTTTTTGTCTACCGTGTGAGACATAGTTTTATTACGTTATTGTAAAATAAATTAGTAATTTATATAAAAGTGGAGATAATTAAGTTATGAATAATATTACAAAATATAATGGAAAACTAAATATACTTGGTCACACTCTGAAATCATATAGAATCAAACAAGGTTGGTCTTTAGCTCAAACTTCAGATCAATTAATGTTAATAGGAATTGATATTCCTAGATCATCTATTCAAAGAATTGAATGTGGTAATAGAATTTTAAAAGACTATGAATTAGTTGGTTTCTCAAAAATTTTTAAAATTTCTCCTAATGTTTTATTGGCTAACTTTTTAAAAGAATTAGAATAAAAAAAAGAATTAGTGTATTTTCCTTATTAATAAACTAATTCTTTTCTATTTTATATTTAGCGTATTTATCACACAAATTAATTGTTGCTCTATTTTTTATTTCATTTTTAGGTATTAAATATATTGATAAAATTTCCTTTTTCTTTGTTAGTTTCAAACTTCATATTTCCCCTATATAGAATATTTGTTCGTATTATTATTTTTTTAAAAACAAGTTTTTCAACTTGTTTTTGGTGGGCAGAGATGGATTCGAACCATCGTACTCGTACGAGAACAGATTTCTTACTACTATAGTTTTCACTACCACCGAAATGTTTGTAGTCTGGACTTTCTCTTTATCTTGATAAGATACCAGGTATAAAGTCTCTACACTCGAAATTTCTTTCTAGCTCGGGATTATCATCAGCTTAACCTGTTAAGACTTCCCCGAATTAGCCCGGTTTTCATCATACAATCACTTGTATGAGCTGCAATTTCTGATTCTTTGTTTGAACCAAAGTCTACAGTCTGCCGCCTTTAGCCACTCGGCCATCTGCCCAAATATTATTAAATTTTTATACTTTAAATAATTAAAGTATGGTCCGCCATCTAGGATTCGAACCTAGGACCCACCGGTTATGAGCCGGTTGCTCTGACCAACTGAGCTAATGGCGGATTTCCAATGCAGGTTTAAGTATAAAACATTTTTATTAAATTGTCAATAGTTTTGTTTATATTTTTTTATTTTTTGATTATACAATTAAAGTAGTTAGATTTTATCTAACCACTTTAACAATATATCATTAGTTATGTTGTTCTCCTCTTCCCTCTGGAAGTGCTGGTACTTGAAGTACAACTTTAATCTTCATTGCATAGCTTATTGCTCTTACAATCTTGCTATTTTTAATTCTTTGCCATAAAGATGGTTTTACTTCTACTCTTGTTTGTTCAAAGTATGTCTTTTCTTCTGGAGTTTCTTCTTTTATTTCATTTAGTATTGCTTCAACTTCATTGCTATCATCTTGTGGAGTTGGTATCAATTTTAATGCATCTGCTATTTCAATTCCAATGTAGCTTAAAGCTTTTGATCTATCTTCTATTCTTTCCATATCTATTTCTATATGTAAGTTTGATTCTAGATTAACAATTCTTGCATTTATTAGTTTTACTGCATCTTGATAATTTTGTGATTTTGTTGATTTTGTTCTACCTATTAAACTTAATGTATCAATTATATCTTCTGGAAAATCTCTTGAAACACTTTTTACAGCTTCTTTCCAGTTTTCTTCTTTATTTTGTACTATTTCTAATGTTTCCCTTAATTTATTAGCTAATGCAATATTTTTTTCTCTTTGACGAATTAATTCTTCTATTTTTTTTGTGTTTTCTTCAAATTGATTTGTTGCATATTCAACTAACTCGTAAGCAGCTTTATATACTGCTTTAGGAAAGTTTTTCTTTTTTGGATACTCAATTAAATAGGTTTTTATAGATTCTATTAAATCCTTGAAAAAAGCATCTTCTTCTAATTGTACAATTTGCTTTTTGCTGTTAGGATTTATTAGTTTTTGTACTTTATCCATATTTGATAATATTTTTTCTTCCGTGATAACCATTCTCACGTTTACTATGCCAGATCTAGACATCGTAAACTTCCCTCCTTTATCCTATGTTATTTTTCCTACGCGTTACTATTATATACTGAATTATAAAAAACCACAATAGGACTTCATCTTTTTTCTTTTCTATAACGATTTTATTACAACATTTTTGCAAAGTCAAGGATATTTTGTAATAAAATGTATTTTTTTGTAGCGCTTCTTCATTCATTTTTTCTAATTATTATATTATTTATTCTTTTTTATTTCTGCATATCTTTTAATTTTCATTGTAGTAGTTTTTTCAAATTCATCATGTTTAATTTCAAGATTTTTTATTGTTTTATATGAAGTTAGCTTTTTATTTACCTCTTTTATTTTAGGCCAAATAATTTCTCTAATTTGTTCATCAGTTAAGTCTTTTCCTATTTTTTCAAAGTTAGGTATAACCTTTACAGAAACAATAAGTTCTTTATTACTTTTATCTTTTTCGTCTTCTTTACCATATACCATACATTCTTTTATTTCTGGTACATGAGATAATAGTAATTCTATTTCTTCTGGATAAATATTTTTTCCATTTTGAGTAACAATTACATTTTTGCTTCTTCCTGTTATGTATAAGAATCCATCTTTATCTAAATAACCTATATCTCCAGAATGAAACCATCTTTCTCCATTTATTTCTTCAATAACACTTTTGGTTGCTTCTTCATCTTCATAATATCCAAGCATTAATGTAGGTGTTCTTATAAGTACTTCACCTTCTCCATTTTCGTTTGGATCTTCAATTTTTATTTTTCCTTTTGGTATTGCTTTACCTGCTGAGCCAACTTTAGTTTGATATTCTGGTGTCAAAGCTGCAATTGGAGCTGTTTCTGTTAGTCCATATCCTTGTAGGAATATTATTCCTATATCCTCTACCCATTTTCCTACTTTTGCATCTATTGGAGCTGCTGCAGACACTATAAATCTTAAGTTTCCTCCTAAATTTTCATAAATGTCTGAAAATACTTTGCGTTTTATATCTACTCCTACCACTTTTAATGCATTTGTCACATGTATCATTGAATTTACCAATCCATCTTTATTTGCTTTTTTTATACTTGCATTTATTTTTTTGTATAGGTTTTCAATCAATAAAGGAACTGATATTAAAACTGTTGGCTTTGTTTCCAACATATTAGGAACTATATGTTTTAATCCCTGACAAACTGCTATTGAACATCCCCATGCCATTGGAAGTAAAAATCCAATAGTTGATTCATAAGTATGATGTAAAGGCAATACTGAAAAGAATCTGTCTTCTGGATAAACCTTTGCATAAGCTGTAGCTGCATTTATATTTTCTGCCAAGTTACGGCTTGTTAGCATAACTCCTTTAGCACTTGATGTAGTTCCAGATGTAAATAGTAATACCTTAAATTCATCCGGATTTATTTTAATATTTTCAAAGCTTTTGTCTCCTGAATTAATAAATTTCATTCCTTCATTTATAAGATATTGCATTCCTACATTTCTATCTTTTATATCTTCATCTGAATACATTTTTATAAAATATTTTACATTAGGAAATTTTTCTATTAGTTTTTTTACAGAGTCTGCTTTCTTTTCTGAATATATGATAATATTAGCTTTAGATCTTCCTACTACATTTTCTAATTCGTTTTCTGGTAGTTCTTTATCTGTTGGGATTGCAATTGCATCAATGCAAAGTGAAGTAACATAAGATACATACCAATCGTAAGTTGTTTCACTCAATATCATAATTCTTGGTTTTTCATTTAATTCCAATACTTTATTTATTGCTGTACCAAAACTTTTAACATCTTCTCCAAATTTTTTATATGTAATTTCTTCGTATTTGCCTTTTGGATCAAATTTTTCAAGTATAAATTCTTTATCTGAATACTTTTTTATTGCATATTCAAATATTTCCTTTATATCAGAATAATTTGTTGCCACATATTCTTTCTTATCTTTTTTTCTTTCTTCCTTTTGTTTTTCTATTTCTTCATTACTCATATTCATTTCTTCAATTTCTGATATATCTCTCATTTTAAATTTTGGAAATTTGAAGTCTGGAACTTTAAAATCTCTTAATCCTCTCATTTTATTTCACTCCCATAATATATATTAAAGTCTCATAAAATAGCTTTTACAATAAAACTATTATACATTTTTATTTTAAATTTTGCAAGTTTTTAGTTACAAGCAAAATAAAAACATAGTGTTTGCCACTATGTTTTGTTTTATTATTTTCTTCTTTTTCCGTCTAAAGCATCTAAATTATCTAAAGCTTTACCTGTTCCTAAAGCTACACATGATACAGCATCTTGTGCAATCATTACATTAATTCCTGTTTTTTCTTGTAACAACTTATCTAGTCCATCAATTAAGCATCCTCCACCTGTCATATATATTCCTCTATCGCTAATATCAGCAGACAATTCTGGAGGTGTTTTTTCTAGCACACTATGTACGGCATCAACCACCATCATTGCAGGTTCTATTAAAGCTTCTAACATTTCGCTTGAACGAACTGTTATTGTTTTTGGAAGTCCTGTAGCTAAATCTCTTCCTCTTATGTCCATTTCCATATCTTGAATTTTTGGATATACACATCCTATATTAATCTTTAAATCTTCTGCTGTTCTTTCACCTATAACTATATTGTACTTTTTCTTTATATATTTAACTATTGCTTCATCAAACTTATCTCCTGCAACCTTAATAGAACTGCTTACTACTGATCCTCCTAAAGATATAACAGCAATATCAGTTGTTCCTCCACCAATATCAACAACCATATTTCCACATGGTTTAGATATATCAAGTCCTGCTCCAATTGCAGCTGCAATTGGCTCTTCTATTAGATAAACTTTTCTAGCTCCTGCTTGTGATGCAGCATCTATAACAGCTTTTTTCTCTACTTCAGTTACTTTTGATGGTATGCAAATCATAATTCTTGGTGCAAATATAAATTTTCCACATACTCTATTTATAAAATATTTAAGCATTTTTTCTGTTACAGTGTAATTAGAGATTACACCATCTCTTAATGGTCTTGTAGCAACTATATTTCCTGGTGTTCTTCCAAGCATTCGTCTTGCTTCTTTTCCTACTGCTAATACTTCTCCTGTGTTGTTATCAACTGCAACTACAGATGGTTCTCTTAATACTATCCCTTTACCTTTAGCATAGGCAATAACTGTTGCTGTACCTAAATCTATTCCTATATCTTGTCCATACTTAAACATTTAAATCTTTCCTTTCGACAAAGCACATTTCGTTTTTATTACAATTCTGTTACAATTATATTACAAAGCATTTAAAATAGCAATGTATTTTTTAATATTTTTTAAATAAAAAAATAGAGTATAATCTTATACTCTATTTTACCTTAATTTTATTATTTTATACAAATAACCTTCCTAGAAATACCAATTGTAATATTCCGGCTGGACCAAATGGTGGAGTTATTTCTAATTCTTCAGGTGTAGCTTTTAATACATCATCGTTATCTGCAACTGTAATTTTTACTGAACTTACATTATCATATTTAAATCCAAGTTCAAATTGTTTTTCTTCTCCAACCTCTAAACTATCTATTTTCAAATATTTTGTTCCTATATTAACATCTCTTGGCGTATAAAAGTCAAATCTTAAGTATTTATCTGTAACTCTTTCTTCTGTAGTATTTTTAATAGTTCCTTTTACATTACCGTTTACGTTTGTTGCTTCTGCTACATTAACTGTTACTTGAGGTGTTTCTATATTCACTTCATATTTTTCCATAGGTTTATATAATGATTTAGTATATAAATATATCATTATATCTGAAAATACAAACACTATTAAAAACAGTAATACATAGCATAAAAGTACTTTTACTCTAGGTCTACTATTATATATCCATATCGACAAATAATCGCTCATATTATACCCCTTTCATTTATAGTTTTCTAAATACTCCTGCAACTTTTCCCAAAATTTCACATGTTGGTACAATTATTGGATCCATAGTGCTATTTTGTGGTTGCAATCTTATATGATCTTTTTCTTTATAAAATGTTTTTACTGTTGCTTCATCTCCTATTAATGCTACAACTATTTCTCCATTTAAAGCTGTATTTTGTTTTTTAACTAAAATATAGTCCCCATTTAAAATACCTGCTTCTATCATGCTTTCTCCTCTAACTGTAAGCATGAAACTTTCACTGTTTCCAACAAAATCAATTGGAATAGGAAATGTATCTGTAATATTTTCTACTGCTAGTATTGGTTCTCCGGCTGTTATTTTGCCAATAACAGGAACATCAACCATTTCTCTTCCAGTATAATAATTTTTATCTTCATGTTTTTTTACTGGTTCTCCATCTCCGCCTTTTAATAAGCGCAAAGTTCTACCTTTTTGATCTTCTTTTTTTATGTATCCTTTTTCAGATAATTTTGCTAAATACCCATGTACTGTTGCTGTTGATTTTAATCCAACTGCTTTTCCTATTTCTCTTACAGATGGTGCATATCCCTTTTCTTCAACTTGTTTTTCAATAAATCTTAATATTGCTTTTTCTCTTTTATTAATTGACATTGGGTCCTTTTTTTTAGCCAAAATAACATCACTCCTTATTTTATCTCTTGCACTGGTTAATATATCCAGTTTTTCGTATTCTTTTATATAATAGCATACAAACAAAAAAATGTCAAACAAATATTTGACATTTTTTTATGCGGTTCCAATTTTTTTAGTTGTTGCCTGTCTTTTAACTTTAACAGTCTTAGGCTCAATAATCTCTCTATTATTATTTATAATAATTTTAGGAGGTTCTCCATTTCTAACCGTTTCTTCAGTTATTATACATTTTTCTATTTTAGGGTTGGAAGGAATTTCAAACATAATGTCTCTCATAATTTTTTCTATAATAGAACGTAAACCTCTTGCTCCTGTTTTTCTTTCAATCGCTTTATCAACTATTAAATTCAATGCTTCTTGTTCAAACTCTAAATCAACGTTGTCTAGCTTAAACAATTTTTGGTATTGCTTTACTAACGCATTTTTAGGTTTTGTAACAATATCAATTAAGGCATCTCTGTCTAATTCTTGCAATGTTGCTATAATTGGTAATCTTCCAACAAACTCTGGTATTAAACCAAACTTCAACAAATCTTGTGGTAATAGTTGTTCAAATACCTTATATTTATCTATATCTTTATTACTTTCAATTTTAGCTCCAAAGCCTATTGATTTTTGACCAATTCTATCTTTTACTATTTTTTCAAGTCCTTCAAAAGCTCCTCCACAAATGAATAATATGTTTGATGTATTTATTTGTATAAATTCTTGATGAGGGTGTTTTCTGCCACCTTGTGGTGGTACTGATGCAACAGTTCCTTCTACTATTTTTAGTAAAGCTTGTTGCACCCCCTCTCCACTAACATCTCTAGTGATTGAAGGATTTTCAGATTTTCTAGAAATTTTATCTATTTCATCAATATATATAATTCCTTTTTCTGCTTTTTCTATGTCATAGTCAGCTGCTTGAATAAGTTTTAGTAAAATATTTTCGACATCTTCACCAACATAACCTGCTTCTGTTAATGTTGTTGCGTCTGCAATTGCAAATGGAACTTGTAATATTTTGGCTAGTGTTTGTGCTAATAAAGTCTTTCCACAACCTGTAGGTCCTAGTAATAAAACATTACTTTTTTGCAATTCTACATCATCAGATTCTTCTTGGTGATTTATTCTTTTGTAATGGTTATATACTGCAACAGATAGTGTTTTTTTAGCTTCATTTTGACCAATTACATACGAGTCTAAAACTTCTTTTATTTCAGCTGGTTTTGGTAGTTTATCTTCGACTTTAGTTGTGTATGTCATTTCTGCATCTTCATATATTTCTTCTTCTAAAATATTGTTACATACTTTTATGCATTCATCACAAATATATACTCCAGGTCCTGCAATAATTCTACCTACTGCTTCTTGTGATTTACCACAAAAAGAACATTTTACGCCTTTAGTTTTATTTGTCATTCTCAGCTAATTTCCTTTCCATTTTTTGTTTTTAATTAAATTCTTTTTTCCATAATGCCATCAATCAATCCATATTTAAGTGCTTCTTCTGCTGTCATGTAATTATCTCTTTCTGTGTCTTTATTAATTATATCTAATGGTTGACCTGTTCTTTCGCTTAAGAACTTATTTAATTTTTCTCTTGTTTTTACCATGTGGTCTGCGTGTATTTTAATTTCTGTTGTTTGTCCTGATAGTCCGCCACCACCAATTAATGGTTGATGAATTAGAATTTCTGCATTTGGTGTTGCAAATCTTTTTCCTTTTTCACCTGCTGCTAAAAGAACTGCTCCCATACTTGCAGCCATACCTATACATATAGTTGAAACTGGACATTTAATATAATTCATTGTATCAACAATTCCCATTCCGTCAGTAATAGATCCTCCTGGGCTATTTATGTATAAGTGAATTTCTTTGTCTGGATCTTCTGATTCAAGAAATAATAATTGTGCAATTACTAAACTTGCTGAAGTTTGATTAACGTCTTCACCTAAAAATATAATTCTATCTTTCAAAAGTCTTGAGAAAATATCATAAGATCTTTCTCCTTTTGCTGTTTGTTCAATAACATAAGGAACTAAACTATTTTGTTCTTTCATATTTATTAATTACCAACCTTTCTCTTTTGATCAATTAAATTAAAACTTATTTTATTTTAGCATTGTTAACGATGAATTCTATTGCTTTTTCTACTTTCATATTATTTTCAATATATTCTTTTATGTATTCATTTTTAGACATTTCTTCTTCAGTTTTGCCATAGTTTTTAGCCATTTCTTTAAGTTTTTCTTCAACTTCTTTTTCTTCTGGTTTTATGTCTTCTGCTTTAATAATTGCTTCTATTACTAATCTAGATTTAACAGCTTTTTCAGCTTGTTCTTTCATTTCTTCTCTAACTTGTGCTTCTGTTTTTCCTGATAGTGTAAAATATTGAGCTAATGTTAAACCTTGGTATTGTAATCTTTGTTCAATGTCTTTCATCATGTTGTCAATTTCAGCATCAATCATTCCAGATGGAATGTCTATTTCTACATTGTCGCTAACAGCTTTTAGTGCAGCATCTTCCATTTCATATTTAGCTTTTTCTTCGTTTGCTTTTTGCATTCTTTCTTTAATACTATTCTTTAATTCAGCTAATGTTTCGAATTCACTAACGTCTTTTGCAAACTCATCATCAATTTTTGGAAGCTCTTTTTTCTTAATTTCATGTAATTTTACTTTAAATACAGCTGGTTTTCCTGCTAGTTCTTTAGAAAAATAATCTTCTGGGAATGTAACTGTAATATCTTTTTCTTCTTCTAATTTCATTCCAACTATTTGATCTTCAAATCCAGGAATAAATGTATTGCTTCCAATTTCTAGTTCATGTTTTTCAGCTTTTCCACCTTCAAAAGGTACACCATCAATAGAACCTTCAAAGTCAATAACTGTTATGTCTCCTTTTTCAACAGGTCTATCTTCTATGCTTACTAATCTTGCATTATGTTCTGCCATGTGTCCTAATTCATGTTCAATATCATGATCAGATACATTATACTCAATTTTCTTTAATTCTATACCTTTATATTTTCCTAATTTTACTTCTGGTTTTATTTGTACTATTGCTGTAAATATAAGGTCTTTTCCTTTTCCAATTTGAGTAATATCTATGTCAGGATTGCTTACAACTTGAATATTATTTTCTTTAATTGCTGTTTCATAAATTTCTGGTACTAGTTCATTAAATGTATCTTCGTGGAATATTTCTGTTCCATATTGTTTTTCTACCATATTCATTGGTGCTTTACCTTTTCTAAATCCAGGTATAGTAAAGTATTTAGCTGTTTTAGCATATACTTTTTTCATTGCTTCATCAAATTTTTCTGCTTCTACTACGAAACTTAATTTTACTTCATTTTTGTTTTCTGTGTTTTCTACTTTTACACTCATTTTATAATCTTCCTTTCAAAAAATAATTAGCTTTTATATTATACCACATTTTTCAAGTATTTCAAGTGTTTATGCTTATATTTTAATCAAATCAAAATTCAAATAGTCTGCACTTACAAGTTTGAAATTTATTCCATCAACGCATCCTTCAATTGCATCTTGATGTGATTTACCATGCAAGTGTCCATAATAGCATTTTTTTATTCCATATTGTTTTAATGTATCAATAAATTCTGATGTTTTATTTTTTTTAGTTATTGGTGGATAATGCATAAATGCTATTATTTCTTTTTCTTTTCCATATTGATTTATTCCTTGTTCTATTGCAAGTTTTAATCTTATATTTTCCCTTTTTATCATTTTACTATCATTTTCTGTATCTAATAAGTTCCATCCTCTGGTACCTATTAAAATCTTATCTTCTATCAAAAAACTATTGTTATATATAAAGTCTATATTTTCAAATTTATTATCTTCCAAAAACTTCTTCATACTTGTAATAGTAGTCCACCAGTAGTCATGATTTCCTTTTAATAATAGTTTTTTACCTGGTAACATATTCAAATATTCAAAATCTTTATATGTGTCTTTTAAATGCATAGACCATGAAAAATCCCCAGGTAACACAACTGTATCCTCTTGTTTTACTTTTGATATCCAATTATTTTTTATTTTATCGCTATGCCCTTCCCAACTTTCTCCAAATATGCTCATTGGCTTATCCTGAGAAAATGATAAGTGCAAGTCAGCTATTACATATATTGCCATGTTTTATTCCTTTTCTTTTTAATTTATTCCTAGATTTGGTATTGCATTTAAAGTCAAATCTGATATATTTCCCGCTGTATATGTATAATATCCTGCTGAAGCAATCATTGCAGCATTATCTGTACATAATACAGGTTCCGGATAATAAACCTGATATCCTTTTTCACCTAATTTCAAAAATTCATTTCTTATATAACTATTTGCAGATACACCTCCTGCTAATGCTATTTTAGTTATATTTAATTCTTTTGCTGCTCTTAGAGTATGGTCTAATAGTACTTCTGTAATAGTTTTTTCAAAGCTATTGCATAAGTCTGCTTTATTAATATCTGGAGTTTTATGGTGTAAATTTATAACTGCTGTTTTTATTCCACTAAAACTAAAATCCAAATTATCTATATGAGTCTTAGGTAACTCAATGGTTGGTTTTCCTTTTTTTGCTAACTTATCAACTTTTGGTCCACCTGGGTACCCTAGTCCTATTACTCTTGCAACCTTGTCAAAAGCCTCTCCAACTGCATCATCTCTTGTTTTAGCTAACACTTCAAACTCAGAATAGCTTTTTATATGTACCAAGTGAGTATGTCCACCTGATATAACTAGACATAAAAATGGAGGTTCTAGTTCTGGGTGACTAATATAATTTGCAGCTATATGTCCATGTATATGGTTTGTTCCAACTAGTGGCTTATTTAAAGAATAACTTAATGCCTTTGCATAAGATACTCCAACCAACAAAGCACCAACTAAACCTGGTCCATAGGTACATGCTATTACATCTATATCATTCATTGTAATATTAGCTTGTTTTATTGCTTCTTTTACAACATTTGAAATAGCTTCTATATGATTTCTAGAAGCTATTTCTGGTACTACTCCTCCAAATTGTTCATGTATTTTTATTTGTGAGTTTATAACATTTGAAAGAACTTCTCTTCCATTTTTTACTATAGAAGCTGAAGTCTCATCACAACTCGATTCTATTCCTAAGGTTAATATATCTTTCATTTTTTAATTTCCTTCTACATAAATATACTAAATAAATTAAGTACCATACTACTAATTCCATAACTAACTGCACTTATTATTGGTGATACAATTTCACCTGCAATCGGTGTAATCCAAATAATTAAAAATATTATATAAAAAGTTCTTTCATGGTTTTCAAACCATCTTTTAGCATTGTATGGTAAAAATGCCATTAATACTTTTGATCCGTCTAGTGGTGGTAATGGTATTAAATTAAATACTCCTAATCCTACATTTACTATTACAGCATATTGTAACATTGTAAATATAATTATTCCTATTCTTGAAATATTAACAAAATTAGTTGCAAATATTTGTAAAGCATATAATATTATTGTTAATACTATAGCTAGTAAGAAATTCATAATAGGTCCAGCAGCTGCGACAATTGCTTCACCTGTTTTTGCTGATATTTTTTTATTAAAATTATTTGGATTTATTTCTACTGGTCTTCCCCATCCAATATGTGTAAAAACTAGCAAAACAACTGCAATCGGATCTAAATGTGTAAATGGATTTAAGCTAAGTCTTCCTTGTACCTTTGGAGTATCATCTCCTAGTTTATATGCAACTATAGCATGTGCATATTCATGAAATGTAATTGCTAAAAGTACTCCTGGTATTGTAAATAATATACTTAATAAGTCAAATCCTCCACCCATTACACTTGCCAATACTATAATAGCTAAAATTATATATACATATCTATTATCAAAATTCATATAATATTCAAGCCTTTCATTTTTCAATTTTACATTTAATATTATACCTCAAATTTAAAAATATGTAAACATTTGGAAGATATTAATTTTACTGCAATACATAAAAACGAAAGTAAATAATTATTACTTTCGTTTTTATATTATTGTATATAGTTTTATTTTAGTTTAATGGTTTCATTGTAGGGAATAAAAGTACATCTCTAATAGATGCTGAATCTGTAAGTAGCATTATTAAACGGTCAATTCCCATTCCCATACCGCCTGTTGGAGGCATACCATATTCTAGAGCTTCTATGAAGTCTGTATCCATCATATTTGCTTCCTCATCTCCAGCTTCTCTAGCTTCTACTTGTTTTAAAAATCTTTCATATTGATCTATTGGATCATTTAACTCTGAGTAAGCATTTGCAAATTCTCCTCCTGCAATGAATAATTCAAATCTTTGAGTCATTTTTGGATTATCTTTGCATTTTTTAGTAAGTGGTGAATTTTCAATTGGGTATTCATATAAGAATGTTGGTTGTCTCAATGTTGCTTCAACTTTTTCATCAAATATTTGAACAATTATATCTCCTCTGCTTGTTTTTATAGGGTCTATTTCTACATTTAACTTTTTAGCAGCTTCTTGTGCTTGTTCATCTGTTTCTATAGCATGGAAATCTACTCCTGTAACTTCCTTAATTGCATCTATCATTGTAACTCTTCTAAATGGTGATTCTAAATCTATTTTTTCACCTTGGAACGTAATTTTTCCTGTTCCACATACTCTGTTAGCACATTTTCTAATTATTTCTTCTGTTATATTCATCATACCTTCTAGGTCTGTATATGCTTCATATAGTTCTATACATGTAAATTCTGGATTGTGCTTTATATCCATTCCTTCATTTCTAAAGTTTTTGCCAATTTCATATACTTTATCAAATCCACCTACTATAAGTCTTTTTAAGTATAATTCTGTTGCAATTCTTAGGTACATATCAATATCTAGTGTGTTATGATGAGTAATAAATGGTCTTGCTGATGCTCCACCTGCTATTGTTTGTAGTATTGGTGTTTCAACTTCCATAAAACCTTTTTCATCTAATACTTTTCTAATTTCTTTAATTATTGCTGTTCTCTTTTTAAATGTTTCCTTTACTTCTGGATTCATTATTAAATCAACTGATCTTTGACGATAACGCAAATCAGTGTCTTTTAATCCATGAAATTTTTCTGGTAATGGTCTTAGTGATTTTGATAATAAAGTAACTTCTTTTGCATGTATAGAAATTTCACCAGTTTTAGTTTTAAATACAAAACCGGTAATTCCAATTATATCTCCAATATCATCTTCTTTAAATTGTTTATAGCTTTCTTCTCCTAAATCATTTATACTAACATAGCTTTGTATTCTTCCTTCATTATCTTGAATATGACAGAAAGATGCCTTTCCCATTATACGTTTAGCCATTATTCTACCTGCTATTGTAACATCTTTTCCTTCTAATTCTTCAAAATTATCTTTTATTTGCTTACTATTATGTGTTCTATCAAATTTTATAATTTCAAAAGGATCCTTACCATCAGCTTGTAATTTTACCAACTTTTCTCTTCTTATTTTCATAAGTTGATTTAAATCTAATTCTTGTTCTTGGTTGTTTATATTTTTTTCTTCCATACGCAAACTCTCCTTTTATTTATTATTTACCAATAGTATTATATCTCAAAAAAGCTTATATGTAAACATTTGGAAGAAAATTTTATAAAAACTATTATCATGATGCCTTTCTTAATTCTTTTGCATGTGCTTTAGCTATTTCTGTCACTTCTCCTGATGAAATTCTTGCAATTTCTTCTATTGTCTCATCTTCATTTAATAATTTTATACTTGTATATGTTTTATTTTCTTTCGTTTGTTTGCTTATATAATAATTATAATCTCCTCTAGCTGCAATTGATGGCAAATGTGTAATACAAATTACTTGATGTAATTCTGCAATTGATTTCATTTTTTCAGCCACTGCTTTTGATGCTTTTCCACTAATTCCTGTATCTATTTCATCAAATACTAATGTACTAACTTCATCAACATCTGCAAGTACATTTTTTATTGCAAGCATTATTCTTGCCATTTCTCCTCCTGAAGCGATTTTGGTAAGAGGTTTTAGCCCTTCTCCAACATTTGTGCAAATCATAAATTCAACTTCATCGATTCCATTTTCGCAAAATCTTTCTGTTTTATTTATTTTTATTTCAAATTTAGCATTTGGCATTTCTAAATCTTTTAGTTCTTGATTGATTTTTTTTGATAATGTTTCTGCATATTTAGTTCTGACATAACTCATTTGATTTGCAATTTTAAATAATTCTTGTTCTAAATTCTTTATTTGAATTTTTATTTTGTTATGATATTCATCTAAATTTTCTATTTTATTTATTTCATTTTCAATTTTATTTCTAAACTCTAATATTTCTGTAATTGTATTACCATATTTTCTTTTCAATGAAGAAATCAAATCAAGTCTATTTTCTATTTGATTTCTTTCGTTTTCGTCAAAGTCTACTTCTTCTCTCATATAGCTTAAATCTCTTGCAAGTTCTTGTATATCATAATAACTATTTTTTAATATACTTAATTTTTCACTATACTCTTTCCCACAATCTTGTATTTTTTCTAAACTACGTATTGAATTACTTATGGCAATTATTGCATTTTCATTTAAATTTGTATCTATTTCAAATAAATTATCTTTTAGCTTTTCTGCGTTTTGCATCATTTTATGCTTATTTTGTAATTCTTCTTCTTCATTTTGTTTTAATTTTGCTTGTTCTATTTCATTATATTGGTAACGTAATAAATCTAATCTTCTTTCTTTTTCTTGATCTTCTCCATAAGTATTCTTTAGCTCTTGCTTTAATTTATTATACTCTTCAAGCTTTTTTATGTACTCACATACACTTTCATTCAATTCTTTCCCAATAAATTTATCTAGATATATTATGTGTTGCATTGGATTTAATATTAGTTGACTATCATGTTGCCCATGTATATCTATAATTTTACTCATAAACTCTTTTAATTCATTTACTGTAATTAATCTACCATTTATTTTGCAAGAATTTCTACCATTTAAATGTATTTCTCTTGATACAATAATATTGCCATCAACAGCCACTTCATTGTTTGGACAATAAAAATTTGCTTCTACATAAGAAAATTCTTCTCCATTTCTAATCATTTCTTTTGAAAATCTTCCACCTGCTAAAATTGCAAGTGAACCAATTATTAACGTTTTTCCAGCTCCTGTTTCACCAGTTAGTACGTTAAACCCATTATTTAAATCAATACTCAAATCATCTATAATTCCAACGTTTTTTATATGTAAAGTAGTAACCATTTAGTCCTCCTTAATATACGAATTAATGTTTGTATATTTGTATTATATACCAAATTTTTGTTTTGTCAATTGATTTTATTTTCTTTTTACAAAAATCATGATATATTCATTCCATTCACAAGTGTGAAAAAAAGGAGCGTATTGTGTATGAGTGACATTCTCAAGTTATCTCCGCAGGCTGGCAATAATAAAATTATTGCTAAAATCAAAATGGACGCTTCTCAACCGGCAACTTTTTTGGGAGTTCCTCAAGGTTCTACCAAAAAGGTAAACAAACGCACTACCGGAAAAAAAGTCGTTACGAAGTTTCGTCAGGTAAAGGCTCCTCAGTAACGCAAAAAAGATGGAAAGTTTTTAAGCTTTCCATCTTTTTCTTTTGGTGACCCCTACGGGAATCGAACCCATGATTCAGCCTTGAGAGGGCTGCGTCTTAACCGCTTGACCAAGGGGCCTTTTAACTTGCTTTATTAATATACCACATTTGTATATTTTAGTCAATACAAGCACATATAAATTTTATATGTTTAATGTATATTAGTCAATCATATGTCACACTTTATTTAAAAATA
>ULXN01010812.1_pt1 | contig 66656 bp, 58 predicted proteins | sample 1961311 | NCBI WGS metagenome assembly ULXN01 (sample SAMEA4835839, study PRJEB28245) | human gut metagenome | biome: gut microbiome; material: fecal sample | place: Denmark | collected 2008 | reverse complement strand
GAAATTTTGAATAAAACCGGAATCAGTCCGGATGTCCGCGTCAGAGATTTGACGGAAGACGATGTCGCCAATATCCGCAATGCACTTGCAGATTATAAAGTGGAAGGCGACCTGCGCAGGGAAGAATCCCTCAACATTAAGCGTTTAGTGGAAATCGGTTCTTACAGAGGCCGCCGTCATCGTGACGGACTGCCCACCCGCGGACAGCGTACAAAAACAAACGCCCGTACCCGCAAAGGACCGAGAAAAACGATCGCAGGCAAGAAGACTGCGACCAAGAAATAATGTTGAAGGAGGGATAAAATGGCTACGGTAAAAAGTAAAGCAAAAAGAAAAGAAAGAAAACATGTAGAATCCGGTGCAGCGCATATTCGTTCCACATTCAACAATACGATTGTAACGATTACTGATTCTAACGGTAATACCATTGCCTGGGCATCTGCCGGCGGACTGGGATTCAAAGGTTCCCGTAAGAGCACGCCGTTTGCGGCGCAGATGGCAGCAGAACAGGCAGCGAGAGCAGCCATCGATCAGGGAATGCGTTCCGCTGATGTATTTGTCAAAGGACCGGGCGCAGGCCGTGAAGCGGCTATCCGCGCATTGCAGGCAGCAGGCATAGAAGTCAGCAGCATTAAGGACGTTACCCCGATTCCTCACAACGGCTGCCGTCCTCCAAAACGCAGAAGAGTATAATAAAGGAAAGAGTTTCTTTCAGAAATAAATCTTAATTCCTTTTATTCCTGCGTAATATTTTGGCGCCAATGGCGCAGAAGGAGGACTTTGGATGAACGAAAATACAAGCTTCACAATTAAGACTGTGGAAATGAGTGCTGACGGGCGTTACGGCAAGTTCGAATGCGGACCGCTTGAACGCGGATACGGTATCACACTTGGCAACAGTCTTCGTCGCGTGTTGCTTTCATCTTTAGACGGTGTGGCGATTACGTCTATCAATATTGATGGAGTGGAACATGAATTTTCCACTCTACCCGGTGTACGGGAAGACGTAACAGACATGATCCTGAATTTGAAAAAAATCCGTTTCATCGCTTATGAAGAAGCGGAATTCCCAATCAAAGTCCGCGTAGATGTGACTAAAGAAGGAGTTCTTCTTGCAGGTGACCTTCAACTTCCGTCGGAAATTGATGTTCTGAATGGAGATTTGGCACTCTGCACACTGGATACGGAAGCGCATCTCGGAATGGAACTGACCATTGACCGCGGGCACGGCTACGTTCCTTTTACAAAAAATAGAAGAGAAGACGATCCCATCGGATCCATTCCGATTGACTCTATTTATTCTCCTGTGGTTAAATGCAACTATAATGTCAGCGATACCCGTGTAGGCAACGAAATGGACTATGATAAGCTGACACTGGAACTGGAAACTGACGGTTCCATCAAAGCAAGTGATGCAGTGGCCACTGCTGCCACTATTCTGATGAACTGCTTTGAACTGTTCCGTCCTCTGGCAACCGGTCCGATACCGGAAGCAAGAGATGGCAGCGATATGACCCGGCAGTCCTCCGATCAGCAGGCGGAAGAAGAGAAAATCGATCTCTCCGGCATTCCGATCGAAGAACTTGAACTTTCCGTTCGTGCATTTAACTGCCTGAAACGGGCTGAAATCAATACCCTTGACCAGCTTGCCGAAAAGACAGAAGAAGAACTTGGACGTGTACGTAATCTTGGTAAAAAATCAATTGATGAAATTATTGAGAAACTGGCACAGTTCAGAGGTCTCGGACTTCATTTGAAAGATTAAAATCCAAAAAGATAGGTAATTTAGGAGGAAACAATGGCACGTAGTAGACTGAGAAGAGTCAGCGGCGCGCGTAAAGCACTGCTCCGCAGCCTCGTAACGGCTCTGTTCCAGTATGGTCGCATTACCACTACTGAAAGCAAAGCGAAAGAACTTCGCCACGTAGCAGACAAAATGATCTCTCTTGCGAAGAGAGGCGATCTTCATGCCCGCCGCCAGGCTGAAGCATTCATCATGGATAAAGCGGTGACAAAAAAATTGTTTGATGAAACCGCAAAGAAATATACAGAACGCAACGGCGGCTACACCCGCGTACTGAAACTTGAAGCTCGTCTCGGTGACAATGCACCGCAGGCAATTATTGAGCTCGTTGACTGAAATCAGAAGAAACGCTCCGGAAGGGGCGTTTTTTTATGGGGAGATAAAAGAGAGGGCAGTCGAAATGAAGGATGCAAACCGAACCGGAAAAATAGGAAGAGCTTGCCGATTTTTTATTCTATACGGTACAATACAGCGGAGAAAGGGACAGGTATGAAAAGAAGCAACAACACTCTCTTTAAAGATATACGGAGCCACGAAGTGAAAGCGCGGGAGAGGATCCTTGCTGCCGCCCGCGGCACATATACCGTCATGGATATAGAAACAACGGGAATGTATTCCGATATTACCGAAATCGCCGCACTCCGTGTCGTGAGTGGAGAAATCCGGGATACTTTCCATACTCTTGTCAAAGCGAAGGGACCTATAGAAAAACGCGTAGAAAGACTTACCGGTATTACCTCTGATATGCTTGAAGAACAGCCGCCTATCGACGATGTACTGCCGATATTTATGACGTTTATTGAAGGATTTCCGCTTGTGGGGCACGGACTTGATTCCGACCTGATTGTCATTGACAGAAATCTGAAAGCTGTTGGTAAACCTCTTGTTACCAATGATTATATCGATACCCACAGTCTTGCGAAACTCCTTCTTCCGGAAAGGGAAGGAGAACACAGGAAATATTCCGTTAAAGCCCTTGCAGAATATTATGAACTGCCCTGCAGTACTTTCCATCGTGCCATGGACGACTGTATGGCAGAAAAAATGCTTTTTGAAAGACTTTTGGCGGAATGGAAATAGAAAGATAAACATTTGAGGACACGCACATCAGCTGTCCTTTTTTATTGTGTACAATTTCATTAGAATGTTCATTAACTTACTTTTGCAAAATTTTAACTATTGAAGAAGAAAGAAGAATAAAAGTATGATATATCCTAAAGGATAAATTAAACTTGGAGAAAATGATGTATCGGTATAAAGTAAAACATAATCCTTTCCGCCGGCTCAAGATGGCTTTTAAATCAAGAAAACGGACAAAGGGGAATATTTTTTTAGGGGTCGTTACCACTATACTGGCTTCTCTTTCCTTTACTGCCATGTCCGCCTGTGCAAAAGCATTAGCACCTATTTCTTCCGAAGAAATGACTTTTTTTCGCGGGCTTGTAGGGCTTATTTTCATTCCGCTCCTCACGCTCCAGACCAAAGAGCCGTTTTTTACAGGGAAATATAAATTTATGCTTTCTCTTCGAGGGTTCTTCGGCAGTGCGGCTTTGCTTTTTTACTTCCTTTCCATCGAGGGGATGACCTTGGGAGATTCGCAGATCCTTTCACAGTTGGCGGCCTTTTTCATGTGTATTCTTTCACCGATCTTTCTGAAAGAAAAACTGCCTAAAGAAGCTATTCCGGGACTTGTTGTTATCGCGCTCGGTACCCTTTGTGTCGTGCAGATATGGAATTTTGATTCGTTCAATGTATATGCTCTTTTCGGTATCGGGGGCGGCTTTTTTTCTGCGGCCGCATATATCGTCATTTCCATGCTTGCCGAACGGGATTTTAAATCAAATACGGAAATTGTTTTCTATTTCCAGATTTTCAGTATCGCCGTAGGGGCGGCTCTTATGAAAGGCAGTTTCACCATGCCGGAAGGAATTCAATGGGTGTGGCTTATCGGACTGGGACTCTTTGCTCTCTCGGCACAGATGTTTATGACCTGGGCTTTCCAGCATGTGAATTCTCTCATCGTTTCTTTCCTTATGTACAGTGAAATCCTTTTCCATGTTCTTTTCGGCTGGTACTTCTGGGATGAAATACTTACCTGGGCATCCTGGCTCGGCGGCACTCTTATCGTCCTCGGATCTATCATGCTTATGGTATTCAAACCGAAAAGCATTGACAATGACACCCATCACCACGAAGACAGGATTCCCAAGCAGAAACGGAAAGAGGAAAGATCTGCTGAAAACATTGCCCTTGACCCGGAAAGATCGATATAGCGGCAGGAATTGATATTTCAGACAAGCTTTATTATGCGAAGCCGATAAAAGAATAAACAGCAAAAAAGACTTTTCCTGTTATGGGGAGAAGTCTTTTAAAGCGATTATAAGGGAAATAATATTCTTGCCATATAGATGACGCCGGTCATGGTGATACAAGACAGGAAAGTCGTCATCATCACGATTTCCGTGGCGAAGTTTTCATGATTATGGAATTCCACGGCGTAAAGGACGGAATTGACAGGAGACGGCACGGCAGACATGATGAGAATCGTCTGTGAAGCGACTTGTGAAAAAGGACAGCCCGCGAGAGCCCAGAGCCGGATGAGGAACCATGCACAGAAAGGACCGATAAGGAGCCGGACAAAGCAAGCAAGCCAGGCGTCAGGATCACTGAAAGAAATTTTCGAGCGGTGGATCTGCATGCCGAGTGCCATCATGACGACAGCCACAAGAGCGGCTGCACAGTTTTGAAGGATGGGCCATATGAATGTGCCTGACAGGTCGATGCCGATGGATTTTACAGCAAATGCTGCCGTGAGCGTATAAATAACAGGCATGTGGAGGACGACACGGAGCGCGTCATGGGGGGAAAGGCTTCCCTTTCCTGCCTGATAAAGACCAAGGGTATTCAGAAACATATTCATCTGTACCAGGACGAGCGTGCTTACGGCTGCGGCTTCCGCCAGATAAGGCGTCCCGCTTTCCGTGACATAAGGAGCGTTGGAGAAGACAAGGGCAATCAGGGCGATACCGATATTTCCCGCATTGGAAAACATGGTGCCGTTTTTAAAAGCTTCCCGCTTTCCGGCATCCCAGTTTCTTGCTTTGGCAATAAGCGTCCCGATGACGCCGAGCATAGCCATGAGGACAAGGGAAATAATGAAAACGTGGAAGAGAGAAAAATCAATCTTTGCCACATAAATGCTGTAAAAAATAAAACAGGGAAGAATGATGTAAAAGGTCAGTTTGGTCAGAGAATTGACGTCGAGCCGGAAACGCCTGTCCATGAAGTAGCCGATAGCCACAAAGATTAGAAGAGGCAGGATATTGTCGGTGATGATTTGCAGAAATGCCATATTAAACTCCTGCAGGAAATAAATACTGTGCCAGCCGGATAGCGCATGTGAGCGTCACAAGGCCGAAAGCAGAGCTGTACAGGATGGATTTGGCCACTCTGTGGGGACAGCAGTTGTAATCGACGGCAAAAAGGATAAGCGAAAAAGAAGAGGGGACAGCGGCATAAATGAAGAAAACCTGTGCTGTTACAGGGGTAAAAACGCCGGCCAACATAATGATGGCAAAGGCAATCAGCGGAGACAGGAAGAGTTTATTTATCGATGTGCCGATGGTGAATAAATCCGGTCTGCCGATAGGCGTACGGTGAAGCTGCGCGCCGGCGGTAATCGTCGTAAGAATGATGAAAGCGCCTGTGAAATGGGAAAGCACAGGCCACAGAAAGGTTTGTTCCAAAGCGATCCCGCCCGTGCGGACGGCTGCTGCCGCGAAAATCGCGTAAATAGCGGGCATGGAAATAATAAATTTTACAGTACTGGACAAAGAATTTCCTTTCGCCCCCAGAAGTGATGCACCGACCGTATTGATGGCGATATTCATCAAGATCAGGAGAAGGACGATTGCGCCGCGGGCCTCATCAAGGTATGGTGCAGCTCCGTCTGATGCATATGGCGGATGGGAAAATATCATGAGGATGAGGGCGATGCCGATCTGCCCCGCATTGGAAAGTGTAGAAAGAGCACGGAATGTGTTTTTCTCATCACCCGTAAATCCAAGTGCCTTTGCGATGAGATAGGCTGCCGCGCTGTCGGCGAGGAGGAGCGCGATGGCGGCTGGAAGAAGAATTGCTGTCGCCGCATCGGGACGGTACAAATACATGCTGTAAAAAATAAAGGCAGGGAGAACTACCCGGGTCACCAGCTTGGCGTAAGTATTCAGATCCAGCTTGAATTTGGAATCCATAAACCAGCCTGCAGCAAGAAATACGATAAGCGGCAGAATGTCATTCCATAAAATTTGGAGAAATATCATAACGGTCACTTTCCCTAAAATATATTATCTATAAGACATAGTATACAACGGATGGGCGGCAAGATACAGATGAGCAGTTATATTTGTTTCAAAAAGCAGAAAGTTCTTTATGGGAAATGGGTCGTCGCCCGGTTTCATTGACAAGGGCAGTGTGTTCCGCTAAAATAAAAACGTTATGGAAGGGTGTCCGAGCGGTTGAAGGAGGCGGTCTTGAAAACCGTTAACTTCGTGAGAGGTTCATGGGTTCGAATCCCATCCCTTCCGCCATATATGCTCGCCGCAGTTTTCCGCTGCGGTGCTTTTTTTCTGAAAAGGGGTTTCTCTTGGTTATTTTTGGACGCCAAATCAATATGATGAGACAAATCCGCCGCGCTGCCGGTCTGACTATCGGTGCGATGATTTATTCAGCGGGGCTGAATCTGTTTCTTGTACCGAACAACATCATTGACGGCGGTGTGACCGGTATGTCTTTGCTTCTTTCCGAGCTGGCAGGGATTCCCTTCAGCGTACTCATCGTGTTGCTGAATATCCCATTCTTTATTCTTGGTTATAAACAGCTTGGCCTGCGCCTGGCGGTGTCTTCCATGTTTGCCATCATCGTGCTTTCCTTCTGGAGCCATATCTTTGAGCAAATGGAACCGGTAACGACAGATCCGTTCTTATCTACCATTTTCGGCGGGATCATCATCGGTTTGGGCATAGGACTTGTCATTAAAAACGGGGGATCCCTCGACGGGACAGAAATTGTTGCCATTTATCTGGACAGCCGTTCCGCTTTTTCCGTAGGTGAGATTATTTTATTCTTCAATTTCTTCATTTTGGGAAGCGCCGGTTTTGTTTTTACATGGAACAGCGCCATGTATTCCCTTATTGCTTACTTTATCTGTTCCCGCATGATGGATGCCGTCTCCACGGGTCTTGATTCGTCAAAAGGCGTATTCATTATTACCACGAAGTACGACGAAGTCGCCTCGGCCATCGTAAACGATATGCATCACTCTGTCACCCGCCTTCATGGACAGGGAGGATTTCTGAAAGATGACAAAGACATTCTCTATGTGGTGATTTCAAGACTGGAAGTGACAAAGATGAAAGGCGTCGTAAAAGGCATCGACAGCGCGGCTTTCCTTTCCGTTTTTGATGTGCAGGAGGTCCAGGGCGGACGTGTGGGGAAAGGCTGGAAGCGGGAAGAAGACAGAAGCCCGTGCTGAGTTATGCAGAGGTGTTTGATTACTATAGAATTTGATGCATGCAGGAATAGAAAACTCTCTTGACATACTGTTATGTAATCCATATAATAAATAAGTCAGTCAGTGGCTGATATAAAAGCGGATTGAAAACCGCCATAAAGAGATGGAGAGGTGTCCGAGCGGTTTAAGGTGCATGATTGGAAATCATGTTGCCGGCGAATACCGGCACGGGGGTTCGAATCCCCCTCTCTCCGCCACGAAGTCAGAGCCTGTCAAGTAAGATGGGCTTTTTTATTTTGTAAAAAATGGAATATTTAAAGATGTAAAAAGTTGTTTTTGCCCCCACTTTGACGACACTTTGTTCCGGTGCGCAAGAAAATTTGATTGTATGGGCTTTTTATTGAAATATGGCAATATATCATTTGTCCTGCAGGCGATTTTAATATTGATTCCGTATAAGGAAGCAAAGAAAACATTTACAATACCGTCCCTGTAAACTATAATTAAAAATAAGAAAAACATTTGAAATATTACTTTGGGAGAGCAATCATATGCGGGGGAAAATCGTAACAGCCTTTATTTTTTTAACCATGATGACGGGAGCGGTATCAGCTGCTCCCGTTTTAGATTACACAGGAGCAGAGCGGCTGGAAGAAGCGCGGCAGAGAGAAGAAGAGCGGCAGGAAAGGCTGCGCATACCCCGTATAGAAAACATTGAGAGCGGCCTGAATGAAAAAGAGGAAATGCAAGGTGCCGCAGGACCCGTGTTTAGAATAGACGAAATTATTTTATCGGGGCAGGAAGAAAAGTTCGGCTGGCTGCAGGACATCATACAGCCCCATATTCACACGGAGATGGGGATTTCATCCGTCAACAGGCTGGTAAAAGACCTGAATGCGAAACTGCTGGACAAAGGATACGTGACCAGCCGCGTCGTGATTCCCGAGCAGAATATGAAAAACGGGAAACTCCTTCTCCGCATCCAAACCGGCAGGCTGCATAAAATCATCTACAGCAAAAACAGCGCCCTCATCCCATGGAAAAACGCATTTCCCATCAAAGAAGGAGACATCCTGAACATCCGCCGCCTGGAGCAGGGGCTGGAACAGATGAAACGCGTCAGCTCCTCTGACGTATCCATGAAACTCCTCCCTGCCGAAGAAGCGGACATGACAGACGTGGAACTCTCCATAACCAAGGGGAAACAAATAAAGGGAAGCCTTTCTGTGGACGACTCCGGACTGGAAGACACAGGAAGCATCCAGTGGAACGCCGCCCTGGGAATAGACCGGCTCTTCAATGCCAATGACCTCTTCCGCATCAGCGGAAATACAGACGGCTCCCGGGACGGATACGAAAAAGGAACCAGAGGACAGGGCATTTCCTACTCCATCCCCAGAGGATGGGACACTTTCACACTGCGTCACAACCGCTACCGATACCACCGGACCGTAGAGTCCCGGCCCTATGACTTCATCAGCAGCGGGAAAACCCGCATCACCGAATTCACCTTCAGCCATGTCATGGGACGCACCAAAAACGAAAAATACGGCTGGGACATAAGCCTTACCAAAAGAAACGCCCACTACTTCATCAACGATATGGAAATCCCCGTACAGGCCATGGACACCACGGCCATGGAAATAGGCCTCTTTGACCGCGTCTATACAGGAAGCGGCACACTGTACACCCGCCTCGGATATAAAATGGGGACAGGATGGTTCGGCGCGAAACCTGATACAGACAATCCGGCGAGTCCCAAAACCCATTATAAAATGTGGCTCCTGGACATAGACTGGCAGAAACCCCTTACCCTGGGACACCGGCCGGCATCCTTCACCACATCCCTTCACGGGCAGTGGACGACAGGCGGCATGCGCCTCTACAGCACAGACATGGTGAGCATCGGGAACAGGTACACCGTCAGGGGCTTCGACGGAGAATACACACTCATGGGAGAAAACGGATGGTACATCCGAAACGAACTGTCATCCTCTCTTCCGCGCCTCCACAGCAGCGTATATGCAGGACTCGACGCAGGCGCCGTATACGGCGTATCCACAGAGATCCTGACAGGAAGAACCATCGCGGGCATGGCGCTGGGAATGAGAGGAACCTTTCCCTCAGGACTCTTCTACGACACCTTTATCAGCAGAGCGTTATACAAGCCTGACGGCTTCCATACGAAAACATGGGCCGGCGGATTCACGCTGGGCTGTCAATTTTAAATGAAATCGGTCAAATTTTAATCAAAACGACAAGAGGTTATGACAAATGAAAACAAGCACAAGCAAACGACTCAGATGGAATGTAGCCATATGGCTGGCAGCGGGACTGTTTATGACAAGCACCGCCGGCATGGCGTCGGGCCCCATCATGCCCGATCCGAAAGCGGAAGCCCGCCATCAGCCGCAAGTAGAAGAAACAGCAAACGGCATACCCCTTGTCAATATCACCGCCCCCTCCTCCGGCGGCGTATCCCGGAACGAATACGAAACCTTCAACGTGCCGGACAAAGGCGCCATCCTGAACAACTCCTACACCCTCTCCAAAACCGAACTGGCAGGATACGTACAGGGGAACAATAACATGGCAGAAAGACCGGCCAAAATCATCGTAAACGAAGTCACCGGCGCGGGTTCCACATCCATGGACGGATTTCTGGAAGTGGCGGGAAACAGGGCAGACGTCGTCATTGCCAACCCGAACGGCATCACCGTAAACGGAGGCGGATTCATCAATACAGGCAAAGCCTTCCTCACCACAGGGAAACCCGTCTATGACGGAGAAGACCATTTGCAGCGCTTCGACATCACAGGAGGAGATATCCTCATCGAAGGGAAAGGCCTTGGCGGAAAAGAAACGGGAAGCCTTGCCATCCTTTCCCGCGCCGTGAGAATCAACGCAGGCATCTGGGCCAAAGACCTCCACATCACCACCGGGGCCAACAGCATAGACGCAAAGACCCTCGAAGCCTCTGCCATAGAAGGGAAAGGAGGACGCCCCGCCTTCGCCCTCGACACTGCCGCCATAGGAGGCATGTACGCCGGACGGATCACCTTAGTAGGGACAGAAAAAGGACTGGGCGTCAATAACAGCGGCACATGGAGCGCCGAAGACAACCTCACCCTTGACTGGAACGGCGACCTGAAAAACAGCGGCACCATCTACAGCAAAGGAAATGCAGACCTCCGCGCAAACTACCTGGAAAACGACAAAACCATCGCTGCGGAAAGAAATCTGTCCGCTGCGGCCAAAGAAAATATCCGTAACCAAGGCAAACTCCTTGCCGGAGAAAACATAGACATCTATGCCGGAAAAACACTGGACAATGCGGGACATGCCATGGAAAGCGGAAACAACCTGTCCATAGAAACCGGAGACGCCATAAATAATGCGGCAGGTACCATCAAAAGCGGCGGCAGCCAGCAGATTAAAGCGGGACATGCATTAACCAATACAGAAGGCACACTGGCGGCCGATGGGAATATAAACATACAAACCGGCAGGATGACCGGAGACGGCATCGTATCCGCAGGGAAAAAAGCCGGAATCCTGTTGGAAAAAGACTTTACCAATACAGGGCGCCTGGAAGCAGGCAGCAGCCTTTCACTAGCCGTAAAAGGAAATATAACCAACCGCAAAGAGATCCTTTCCCGCGGACACCTGGCACTGGAAAGTAAAAACATCCGTAATGAAGAAACCGGAGAAATAAAAGGGGCGGACACAGAAACCGTAGCAGAAAACACCTGGGTAAACCATGGGCTGGTCAATGGAGAAAATGTACATATCCGGGCAAACCACATAACCAATGAAAACACGGGACGCATCTATGGAACAAGACTGTCCGTGGAAACACATACATTGGACAATCTGGGGACATATAAAGAAAAAGCGCCCGTTATCGCATCCCGGGAACACATGAACCTTTCCATTTCCGGCACACTTACGAATACCGAACATGCCCTCATCCGTGCCGAAGGGAACCTGACCATCGGCGGACAATCAGATGAGAATGGGAAAATAACGGGAAAAACAGAAAAAATAGAAAACAGAAGCGCCTATCTGGAAAGCGGCGGGAACATGACAATCGGCGTGAACCATTTGGAAAATCGCAATGAACACTTCTCCACTAAAAACGTTCTGGCAGGGAAAACCCACCACGAAGAAGCCGTAGGACAGGGACAGACAGACCGGTTCACTTTGGGCGGAAAAGGAACAGCCGGCGCAGCCTACATAGAGCGCCGTGGACATGTAGACCATCTGTATACACCGGACGGCGGAGACTATGACCACTTCACCACCTACATCTATGACCGGTCCGTCTATGAAGACCGGATAGACACGACAGACCCCGCGCACATAGCAGCCGGCGGCAGCCTTTCCCTCGAAGCCGGCAGGGCAGTGAATGACAGGAGCGTGATGACCGCCGGCAAGACCCTTACCCTCCATGGGACAGATATAGAAAATCGGGACGAAAAAGGACATAAAACCGTAAAAGAAGAAGGAACCGCCACCTCCTACTGGACAAAAAGAGTCCACCATGGAGCCCATATTCATAAAAGGACAGAAACACGGACAACCCGCACTGATTATATGCCCGCTGATGCAGTCACCGATACGACCGTCATAGCCGCCGTACATAAAGCCCATACAAGCCCGGTATATGAAGGGGCGAAAGCAGAAGCATACTTGAGTCCGTCAGAAAGAAAACCGCTTCATATTTCCGACAGCAGCCTGTATCATGTCACCTCCGATCCGACGGCCCGCTACCTTGTGGAAACCGACCCGGCCTATGCGGATAGAAAAACCTTCCTGTCCTCAGACTACTTCTTCCGCCGGATGCAGTACGACCCGGAGAAACTCGAAAAACGTCTGGGCGACGGCTACTATGAAAGCCAACTCGTCCGAGACCGGCTCATGCAGCTCAAAGGGCGGCCGGCAGGAGAAACCGAATACAAAACCCTCATGGACGCCGCTGTGAGATGGGCCAAAGAAAATAAAGACGTCCGCATCGGCATGGCCCTTACCGAAGACCAGAAGGCCGCCCTCAAAGAAGACATCGTCTGGATGGTGGAATCCTCCGTCCTTCTGCCTGACGGGAACATCGTCAAAGCCCTCGTGCCGGAAGTCTATCTGGCGCATGGAAAAAACGGTACCCTTACAGGCTCTGCCCTTATTTCCGCAGAAAATATAGATATCCGTGCCACCAATGACATCCTCTCCCGCGGCACCGTTATCGCGGGAGACACGATGCGCCTCTCCGCCTCCGACATCAATAACGAGGGAGGCACCATAAAAGGCTCCACCATCCTGGAAGAAGCCCTGCAAGATATCCGGAATACCGGGACCATGGAAGCCGAAAAGAAGCTCATCCTTACCGCCGGGCAGGACATAGACCTCGCATCCACCCTGCATAAAGAAAGAAATAAACAGGGATACACACAAACCATCGCCTCCTCAGGGAAAGCCGCCGTCACAGGAAATCAAGGCACCCTGTCAATAGAAGCGGGAAGAGACATCACTGCAGAAGCGGCGGAAATATCCTCAGCGGGAAATATAGCCATGAAAGCCGGACGGGACATAACCATGGGAACCGCCGCAGTCAAAAAAGACACGGCCGTCACATGGGACAGGAATAACTACCGCCATGACAGCGCCGCCCGGGATATAGGCTCCTCCGTTACCGCTAAAGGCAGCCTCACCATGCAGTCCGAAAGAGACATATCCATCAAAGCCGCAGATATCCGTTCCGAAGGCATGACCGCCGTAAAAGCGGGAAGAAACCTTACGGTAGAAAACGGAAAAGAAATAACAGACCTGGAAGAACACCACCGCCATAAAGAAAGAAGTTTGCTCAGCAGTACCACCACGACCACCCACGATGAAGTCCATGCCGTGAAAGCACAAAAAAGCATAATAGAAGGGAATACCGTCTCCCTGCAGGGTGGGAAAGACATCAGCCTTACAGGAAGCGCCGCCGTATCCACCAAAGAAACAGCCCTGTCAGCCGGAAGAAATATCTCCATAAATGCTGCGGAAGAAACAGATAAAGAAATACACAAAAAACAAGTAAAGAAAAGCGGTCTCATAGGAAGCGGATTAGGCTTCACCATCGGGAGCGAAAAGAAAAAAGACAGCTATGACACCGAAAAAACCACGCAGGCAGGAAGCACCGTGGGAAGCATCAAAGGAAACGTCACCATCCATGCCGGACAGACGGCATCCGTCAGAGCCTCCGACATCATCGCCGGGAAAGACACCCTCATCACAGGCAGGAACGTAGACATCGAAAGCAAAGACAATACCTACAAAGGAAAAGAAGAACACGAATACAAAAAAAGCGGCCTTACCGTATCCTTAGGCGGAGCGGCCGTCAATGCGGCAAGAACCGTAGCCGCTCCCGTAAAGAGAGCCGGAGAAGTGGGAGACGGCCGGCTGAAAGCCCTGTATGTCCTGCAGGCAGGAATGAACGCGAGAGACATACAGAAAGATCAGAAAACAGACAAAGCCATTAATAAGAACAATGCCGTAGGAATCAATATCAGCCTGGGCAGCACCGGATGGAAAGACCATGCGGAAACCATTACCGAAGAAACAAGAGGAAGCCGGATCACCGCAGGAAGGACAGCCGCCGTCATCGCCAAAGAAGACATGACAGTCAAAGGCAGCATAGTACATGCCAAAGACATCCTCCTCAAAGCAGGAAACAACATCCATATCCTCTCCTCCGAAAACAAAAGCACAACCATAGAAGACTACAAAGCAAAAAGCGGAAGCATAGGGGCCTCCCTCAGCAAAGGAGGCTATGGAATCGGTGCGTCCTACGGGAAAGGGAAAGGACAGATAGAAGAAACCACCCTTACCCATACCCCGTCAGATATCACTGCGAAAAATACAGTATCCCTTTCCAGCGGAAACGACACCCTGATCCGGGGTGGGACAATCAAAGGAAACAAAATCACCGCTAATGCAGGAAGAATGTCCATAGAAAGCGAACAAGACAAAAAGAACTACAAAGAAACAGGCAAGACATCGGGCCTGTCCATCAGCTACACACCGGGAAGCGCCGTCACCGTAAGCGGAGGAAAAGGAAAGACAAACACAGACTCCACCTATGAAAGCGTCACAAAACAGGCAGGCATCTATGCAGGACAAGAAGGATATGACATCCACGTCAAAAACAACACCCGCTTCAAAGGAGCCGTCATAGACAGCCAGGCAGAAAAAGAAAAGAACCGGATCACCACCGGTACCTTGACATGGGAAAACATAGACAACAAAGCAGAGTATAAAGCAAGCGGAAAAGGAATCTCCTATACCAATGGAGCAGGAATCCCCTTAAACGCCTTGGGACTCCTCTCAAACATGGTTCCCACCGTGAAAGACAAAGCAGGAACAACCACGACATCCGCCGTATCCCAGGGAACCATAACCATCACAGACAAAGAAAACCAGAAACAGGACATAGAGAAACTGAACAGGAATACAGAAGACAGCCTAAACAAACTCAAAGAAATTTTTGATAAAACAAAAGTAGAAGAAAAACAGGAACTCATCCACATGATGAACATAGTAGGCAACCAAATCATCCATGAAGCGGCAGACCACTATGGATGGAAAGAAGGATCCACAGAAAAATTACTTCTCCATGGAGTCATAGGCGCACTGACAGGAACCATGAACGGAGGGAACGCATTGTCAGGAGCCGTATCGGGAAGCGTGAACGAATTTGCTTTGGCATACATGGAAAAAACAAAAGGAAGAAACTGGATGGATACCCATCCCGATACTGTACAAGCCATCAGTACTGCCTTAGGCGCCGTCGCAGGAAGCCTGACAGGAGACAGAAACACAGGAGCCTATACGGCACAGATGGGGGCAAAGTGGAACTATTTAGGATTTGAGCTGCCGGAATTCAAGAAACTATTAGTTAAAGATTTAAAGAATCCGGATGGGACACCAATTACAAAAGAACAGGCAAAACAGATACAGGATAACATCATCAAGAATGGAAGTAAGTGGGACCCTGACGGAGCTGCTTCCGATAACCAATTGGAGATGGGGAACCATTATACATTAACAGGGACAGCATTATCACTCAAAAATAAATATGCATCGGATAGCGTTGATCAACTGATGGATGATTATAAGAGAATGGTAACAAATAAACAAAGCAGCATAAAAGGGACGGGGATATATGAATTTAGACCTGTGAAAGTATCTCCTGTTAAAGAACATGGGTTTGATGCATATCTTATACAAGGTGGAATAGGTAACTGGGAAGGCGGATATATCTATGACTTTAAAACAGGGAAATCATACTATTCTTTTGGTGGAAATGCATCAAAAGGGATTCTACCGATTGGAGCAGAAGTGGCTGGATTGCGGCTTGTGTCGTTTGATCAGAGTTTTAATTTGAAGAGACCTGATAATAGAGAGGATATCTTTTCCGGTAGAAGTATTGGAGGGAATGTTTATATTGGATTTGGGGTAGGTGGTTTTACACCAATTAATAAACAATTTGGAACAGTCTGGGTATTAAAATATGGAGTGGGTACACCACAGATAGGTGTTGGAGTTGATGAAACGATAAGTGAGAATGTCATTAATCCCCTTTTTATACAAGAAACACGAAATAAAAAGAATTAATACTAATAGTAAGCGGTTTATGTAACTGAATAGAAGGGAGAGGCACTTAGTGAGGACTATATTTGATAAGATAAAAAAAGCGAAATCTATAGTTTTTGTGGGTATTATTGCTATAATGCTTTTTATTGCTAACCATTTCGAGGCGTTGCAACCTGAAAAAGAAATTAGAAATAGTGTGTCTACCATTGGTATATATAAGGAAGAGGCAAAAACCATAGGGAATAATCTTATATTTTCATATAGAAGTCCGGATGTATACATACTAACAAAAAATTTTGAAGTATATGCGTCGAGGGATGAAATTGTTAATTATTATAAGAAAAACTTAGTGGATACCGGATGGAAATTTACGGGAAAATCAGAAAATATTGATCACTCGAACAATAGAAAGATAGGGGAATCATTTGATTTCAGAAAAGGGAAATATGAACTGGGATTATATTTTGATATTCAGGATTTGGAAAATTATAGGATAGACAGTGGGAAGCCTCTAAAATATTCTATAACGGTTCATCCAAAACAGTAGAATTTTCGACAAAAAGAAAATAGAAGAGAAACAGGAATACGTGAACATCCTCTCCCAAGTAGGATACCGCCTCATAGGAGATATAGCAGGGCACAAAGAAAACGAACTGTATAAAAAAGCAGAAAAAGCCAGAAAAGAGAATAACAGCATACTGGCGGAGAAATACGAAAAAGAAGCAAAGAAATGGAGCGAAAGCGGAACCAACCGGATCGCCATGCACGGAATCATGGGAGCCTTAGTATCCAAAGAAGCGGGAGCAGGAATGACAAAAGGACTGACAGGAGCAGGACTAAATGCCCTCCTGCAAAAAGAACTGGGAAAAATCAAAGACCCGGAAGTCCATAAAATAGCAAGCGCCGCCATAGGATACCTGGCAGGAGGGAAAACAGGGGCAGCCATAGCCCACCAGGCGACAACCTTTAACTACCTCACCCATGAACAATATGAACAATATCTGGACGATATGAAAAACGCAAAGACAGAAGAAGATAAAGCAAAAATGAAAGACAGATGGCTGCAAATCGATGCTGAGCAGAACGAAGAATGGCTGAGGAAACAAGGGACAGGCACCTATATAGATCTAAGTACAATAAAAAAAGGAGATATGCCCGGACAAGTCATCCTTGAAAAGCATAACAGATATAAAGAAGCGCTAAACAAAGCAGCCCTGGATAAATCCAAAGAAATAGCGGCAGAAGAAATAGCAAGCTGGAGCGCGGCGAACTGGATGGAAAGCGAATATCCCTACCTGACACGAAAAGAAGCGGAGGCAATCGGGAAAACCCTTGTAAAGAAAGCCAGCCCTTTTGTAGCAGGTGCGTTTTATCTATACGGGATACAGGAAAACCACGAAAGATTTAAATCCCCTTACAATGCATTTAGCGCGGATGCATATGATACGTTGCCTATATCACTGGGGATAATTGGGGCATGGTGGGGAAGTGCATTAGGGGGACCTGTAGGTGGAGCTGTGATTGGTGGAACTATATCTATAGGAGCAAGTGTATGGGTGAAGATAGAAAAAGATAAATGGGAACAGCAACAATCACTTTCGGTTGATGAGGAGAAAACTTCCGGGACTGGAGGGGGAAAATGAGTTACTTGGTAAATAGTGTATTTTATGATTTAGTCTATCTTGTTATTTGCATTCTTCTTATAAGGATATATTTTATCCAAAAAATTATTTGTTCTGAAAAGGAGCAATATTTTGTGCTTCATGTCTCTCCATTTTTATACATTCCTCTTGTGTGTATTCATATTATTGCGATGTTATATATTATTGGGGTGAATAGAGGCTTCTTCCTCGGTGAATACACTAAAGAAGCAAATATCATTGTAATTATGGCAGTATTAATTGAGTTCATGATAAGCATATACAATCGTATGAAATATGGACCCAAAGATCAGAAGTTTAAAAATGATACGGAGACAGGATGTATAAGTATAATATTAATAATTGCTATTTTAGCTGTGGTGTGCTTCTTTAATTAATAGTGTTTAAAAATGGTTAGTTGTGGACAATAGAAGATAGAGAAGTAGTGGAAGAAATAATTACCCATATGGGGAGCAAAGCGGGCGGAAAGAAAGTAGAAGTAAAAACAGGCAACAACCTCTCCATAGAAAGCGGCATCCATTTGCAACGAGATAGGATCGCCCGTCCGGATACAGGGAAAAAGAAAATGGACGATCCCTACTTCTCCATCGGGAAGAAGACAGACACCACAGACTCCACCTATACCAGCGTCACAAAACAGGCAGGCATCTACGCAGGAAAAGAAGGATACGATATCCAAGTCAAAAACAACACCCGCCTCAAAGGAGCCGTCATAGACAGCCAGGCAGAAAAAGAAAAGAACCGGATCACCACCGGTACTTTGACATGGGAAAACATAGAAAACAAAGCTGAATACAAAACAGGAGGACACGGGATATCCTACAACGGGAAAATAGGAAGAGGAGACAAAAATGATCCCTTAGACTCCCGGACAAATAACCGCTATGGGAAAGACACCATAACAGGACAAAGAAACGGAATGAACAAAATCACCCCAACCATTTACGGCTCAAAAATCCCGTTAAACGAAAGAGGACTCCTGAATACCCCCATACCGTCTGTGAAAGGAAAAGCAGGAACAACCACCCGATCTGCCGTATCCAAAGGAACCATAACCATCACAGACAAAGAAAACCAGAAACAGGACATAGAGAAACTGAACAGGAACACAGAAGACAGCTTAAACAAACTCAAAGAAATCTTCGACAAAACAAAAGTAGAAGAAAGAAAACGACTATTGGAAGAACTGGGGATAGTCGGGAATCAAGCCATCCATGAGATAGCCTCCCACAATGGATGGAAAGACGGATCCACAGAAAAGATAGCCCTCCATGGAATGCTGGGAGCCATCACGAGCGCCAAGAGCGGAGGAAACGCCCTAAGCGGCCTGATAGCAGGGGGAGCCAACGAATATGCCATAGGATACCTGGAAAAGAGCAAAGGGAAAGACTGGATAAACAAGCATCCCGATACAGTACAAAACATCTCCGCCGCCTTTGGAGGAATCCTGTCCAAGATGACAGGAGGAAGCGGACATACAGGCGCCTATATCTCCCAGATGGGAACAAAGTGGAATGAGTATTTACTCACACAACTGGAACGCTCAAATAAGGATTTGTTGATTCAAAAAGAAGCGGAACGTGAAACATATGATAAGGAAAAAGATTACTCACAAGAAGAAATAAATAATGCTATAGCACAAGGAATTGTAAAAGAAAAAGATTATTTTATGAGTTTAGCGAATGCCTATCCGGGAGGTGCTGGAATTGCTTTAGAGATGTCAACCCTGAGTGATTATGAAATCCAGCAAAAATATGGGGATCAAATGACTCTAATTGGAGATAGGACTTATGTAGTTAATCAAGATTCTTCTTTTGCTCATACCGTTATAAACTCGATTAATTATACTAATGCACTGGGAGATGCAATTAGTAGAGTACGTGCAAGTGGGATTCGAGATCAATATGTTGATTTTACAGTAGATATTAGATCAGATTCAAAAACAAATAAAATATTTGATAATTCTTCATTTTTACTGGCAGGCACTTATTCCGGAAATATAAGCATCATGATAGATTCGAAAGGAGTTATACATGAACAAAGCTGCCTTATTGATAATTATAATTTTGAAAAACATTCACTATCAGATTCATATGAATTTAATAAAATTATTGAGCTCAATAATGAAGCAGCATTATCAATGCAGGCAGGCAGATTAACCCCGTTTATGTGGATTCTTTATATAAATAGGACGTTCTCTCGATTTGGTATAAATAACGAAGGAGAATAAGGATATGATACGATTAAAAAAAATGGGGTATAAGCAAGTTATCTTTTGTATGATAAACATTTTGCTTTTACTATTTTGTGGGGGGATTGTATATATTATTTTTGATGGAGATGATTATCCTCCCTCAATAGATTTACTTTGTGGGGATAAAATACGTGTTCTTGGCGAAACATATGCATTGTTAGATACACAGAAAAATAAAATTATTACAAACAGGGCACTTGCTGCATATGTAATAGATAATAAGGTCTATGCTTTAGGGGCAGGTGAGTATGTCATATATGATATGGATATAGGAAAAGAAAAGGTATATATACAAGATGCCAATATGAAACAGGCGAGAAATATTTATAGGAAATCTTTTGGCATGGCTGAACGGGAGAACGTTTTTAGTTACTCGGAATTTACAGAAGAAGAGCAACGGGGATTTCAAGCTATGTTTATGAATACTCATAAGCGAGGGGCTGTTTATTATAAGCCTTTTTATAATTCTTGCTATAAAGCAGGGCTTATTGATACACAGAAGCTTGCGGAAGTAGATATTATCGGTGATTGGCGTATTGTAAATGATGTTTTCTATGCATATGGAAATGACAATTTTATTATAATCACTGGACATGGAGAAAAAATTAGGCAATATTATAATGAAGCATTAACGTTAGGAAAGAGACTTAAAACTAAATATCATAAAATAGACAAAAAGAAAGCATTGTATGGAAGTCGATATTCTGTACTGGCAGATATTAATGAGTTTACACCGGATGAGATAGAAATTTTGCATAGTTTATGGAAGGAAAGTTTTTTAAGAACAGTGCCGGAAGAGAGAGAAAAGGAACAGGAAAAAGAGATGGATCGTGTTTGGCATAAAATAAGGACTGAGGAATAATCAATATTGTCATGCATTTATTTAGGGAAGAAAGAATATTGGGATCATATAGATAATGCGGCAAGAGACGTAGCAGCTCCCGTAAAGAGAGCCGGAGAAGTGGGAGGCGGCCGGCTGAAAGCCCTCTATGCCCTGCAGGCAGGCATGAACGCGAGAGAAATACAGAAAAATCAGAAGACAGACAAAGCCATTAATAAGAACAATGCCGTAGGAATCAATATCAGCCTGGGCAGCACCGGATGGAAAGACCATGCGGAAACCATTACCGAAGAAACAAGAGGAAGCACCGTCACCGCTGGAAAGACAGCCGCTATTATTGCCAAAGAAGACATGACAGTCAAAGGCAGCACAGTCAACGCCAAAGACATCCATCTCAAAGCAGGAAACAACATCCACATCCTCTCCTCCGAAAACAAAAGCACAACCATAGAAGACTACAAAGCAAAAAGCGGGAGCATAGGAGCTTCCCTCAGCAAAGGAGGCTATGGCATCGGCGCGTCCTACGGGAAAGGAAAAGGACAGACAGAAGAAACCACCCTTACCCATACCCCGTCAGACATCACAGCAAAAGATACGGTATCCCTTTCGAGCGGAAACGACACCCTGATCCGGGGCGGGACAGTTAAAGGAAACAAAGTTATCGCTAACGCAGGAAGAATGTCCATAGAAAGCGAACAGGATAAGAAGAATTACAAAGAAAAGGGCAAGACATCGGGCCTCTCCATCAGCTACACACCGGGAAGCGCCGTCACCGTAAGCGGAGGGAAAGGAAAAACAAACACAGACTCCACCTACGAAAGCGTCACAAAACAGGCAGGCATCTACGCAGGAAAAGAAGGATACGACATCCAAGTCAAAAACAACACCCGCCTCAAAGGAGCCGTCATAGACAGTAAAGCACCGGCAGAAAAGAACAAACTCACCACCGGTACTTTGACATGGGAAAACATAGACAACAAAGCCGAGTATAAAGCAAGCGGAAAGGGAATCTCCTACAGCACAGGAGCAGGAGTCCCCTTAAATGCCTTAGGACTCCTTTCAAACATGGTTCCCACCGTGAAAGACAGAGCAGGAACAACCACGAAATCTGCCGTATCCAAAGGAACACTAACCATCACGGACAAAGAAAACCAGAAACAAGACATCACTGAACTAAACAAGGACACAGAAAACAGCCTGAACAAACTCAAAGAAATCTTCGACAAGACAAAAGTAGAAGAAAAACAGGAACTCATCCACATGATGAACATAGTGGGAAACCAAATCATCCATGAAGCGGCAGACCACTATGGATGGAAAGAAGGATCCACAGAAAAACTCCTTCTCCATGGAGCCATAGGCGCACTGACAGGAACCATGAGCGGAGGAAATGCATTATCAGGAGCTGTATCGGGAAGCGTGAACGAATTTGCCTTGGCGTACATGGAAAAAACAAAAGGAAGAGACTGGATGGACACCCACCCTGATACCGTACAAGCCATCAGCACAGCCTTGGGAGCCGTCGCAGGAAGCCTGACAGGAGACAGAAATACCGGAGCCTATACGGCACAGATGGGGACGAGATGGAACTACTATGAAAAATATCCGAATATGAAAGAAAAAATAGAAAAATATCTGTCCTCTGATGAATATAAACAACAAAAAGAAGGAACTGCCCATGTGATATATCTGGATGATTCTACAGAACACGGAGTCATTGTCACAAAAGACAGCGATACAGGAGCCGGACGAATTATAGATATAAACAGCCGGAGCGGAGAAACATTCAGCCATTTGAATCCCAGCGGGGAGGGAATACGCCCTTATGATAAAAATGTAACCTTCAAACGAATTGACAAAGGAAACGATCATCCGACAGGAGTATATACCTTTGGAGAACAAGATGGAACCGTAGTCAATGGGCATGCCCTATACCCCGATGAAATTAAAGATTGGGAAAACTACCGGCGCATGAAAGGGATACCTATGCCAAACTATACCATTAACAAAGGAACACTTGCGGAGAACATGGCCACAGCAACTATAGAATATCCCTTTGCACTGGCAGAGACCATGGGAGGAAATGTAAGTACAGCAAGAGTACTGGCACTGGGACCGTTAAAAACACTGGGAATGTATAGAACATGGCAGGAAGACTGGAAGAATTACAGCGGAGAAGATTGGTGGAAAGCACAAGGGATAAATATTGGAGTGCCGCTTGTTTCAAAAGGGGTTACCATAGCAACAACCACAATAGATGTGACCCGGCTTACGGATAATCCGTTTATTGGTGCAGCAATGGGAATAATTATGGGAATGGCGGTTGATGAAGGAGGAAATGAGGTAGCTAAAACCATGAAGAAAGATCTACTGAAAACAGATGCTCAAAAAAGGGAAGAACAGAAGGGAGATAAAAAATAATGGTTAGGTATGGAATTTGAATGTAAGGTTTGGAGGTAATGATGGTTATATTTAGCTTTTTTTTATTCATAGAACGTATAATCTTTATGTTTAGTAATAAATTAGAAGCAAAAGAAGATATGCCTCAAATATTCTATTACTATTTTAGTGGAGTAGGAGGGCTAATTTATTTTTTTGTATTATTTTGTATATCTATAATTGGGTATAGAATTAATTACTTAATAATGCTGCTTGTTATGTGTGTCATATATTTCTTATCACTTAGTAGATCAAAATATTGTTATGAAAAGGAGAAAGAGCTCATAATATCACGTGATAATAAATCAGAAAGAATTAATAAACTGAGAAATTATATTAAGTTTATTAATATTGTAAGGTGGATTGACTGTTTGGGTTTTGCATTATTATTGATGGTGGCTATTTAGCGTTACCATTAAAGGGAAGGCCGGGAAAGACATCAAACCTTACCGCTGCTGAAAACAGGAAGACAGCGGAAGGGAACAGCAGAAGCAAAGGCGCAGGAATTACCGCCTCCTTTGGTATAGGCGGACTCCAAAATGTAGGCATCAGCGCGGGAAAATCCAAAGGGAATATGGAAGAAGAAATAATAATCCATACAGGAAGCGCCGTCACCGCCAAAGACACACTGACTATGGAAAGCGGCAAAGATCTGAACATCACAGGAAGCAAAGCAGGCGGAAAGAAAGTAGAAGTAAAAACAGGAAACAACCTCTCCATAGAAAGCTTGCAGGACAGCCATACCTACCACAGCCGGGACAAAGAAACGGAATGAACAAAATCACCCCAACCATCTACGGCTCAAAAATCCCGTTAAACGAAAGAGGACTCCTGAACACACCAGTACCGTCCGTCAAAGGGAAAGCAGGAACAACCACGACATCGGCCATAGCCAAAGGAACCATAACCATCACAGACAAAGAAAACCAGAAACAGGACATAGAAAAACTAAACAGGAACACAGAAGACAGCTTAAACAAACTCAAAGAAATCTTCGACAAAACAAAAGTAGAAGAAAGAAAACGACTATTGGAAGAACTGGGGATAGTCGGGAATCAAGCCATCCATGAGATAGCCTCCCACAATGGATGGAAAGACGGATCCGCCGAAAAGGCAGCCCTCCATGGAATGCTGGGAGCCATCACCGGAGCCAAGAGCGGAGGAAGCGCGCTAAGCGGCCTGATAGCAGGAGGAGCCAACGAATATGCCATAGGATACCTGAAAAAGACCAAAGGAAAAGACTGGATAGCCAAGCATCCCGATACCGTACAGAACATCTCCGCCGCCTTTGGAGGAATCCTGTCCAAGATGACAGGAGGGAGCGGACACACAGGCGCCTACATCTCCCAGATGGGAACGAAGTGGAATCTAGAGTTGGATGAGCATTCTAAAGAAAAACGTCAGGAAACTTATGAAGAAATAAAGGATGAATTTGATAAGGAGTATATAGCACAATTAGAAGAAAAAAATTCAGAACCGATTAATCTTTCTGATGGAGAAAAGGCATTAAATAATCTTAATTGGTATTATGAAAATGCAGTGTCTTATGGAATTACACCTCTCGCACGGGAACTTTTGGGAGCTTATTTGGATCAGGATTTTTACGCACATGGAGCAAGCGTAATCGATTATACAAATAAGGGGTATAAGGTTGTAGAATTTGGTGAAAATTCTGTAATAAATAGAGAATTGCGCAATGATATAAATATGAACAAAATGCTTATTTTGAAAGCATATGGAGAGACATTTAACAGTTCTGTAGACATACCAACATATGTTGATTCCTATAATTTTTATACCCAAGGTGTAGACCGAGGGCTGTCTTTAGGTAGAGCAGCAGCAATAATTTCAATTAAAAGAGAAGGGTTAGAACTGCATGCGAAAATAACGATATTGGATAATTGGGATAATGATAAGAAAGAAGCGGAGTATGGAGGATTTGTAAAAGATGCTTATTTAGTTCAGCAGTCAGGTGTTAGGGATACTTTTGCGTGGAAGACTACTTATGATGTAACTGTAGAGTTATTGGAATTATTGTCAGGGAGATAATTATGAAAAAATATCATACGGGTAAAGTCATAATCGCATTATTTATTTTATTTGTGCTATGGGGAGGATGGAAGTTATCTGTAGATGTAATATATATAGATGGCTATGAGTCTTATGGATTTTTTCGTTATCAGGCCTACTTGTCGACTTATCAAGATAAAAAAGCAGGTACAGCAGTAGAACCATGGTGTTTTTCTCGTGTTTTTTACTCACCTTATTTATATATTTATGGAGTATCAGGATATAGCAAAATTAATGTTCTTCCTTTTGTGGGACATATAGATAAAGTTATAAATAATGCATATTATGATACTGTTCCAAAGGAGCGAACCAGTGGATTCGAAAATACACTTGATTATTTACAAAAACAATATAATAAGGATGAATTAAGTATAAAGTATCATTTATATGATATGGATGAAAAAGACCAGGAGATTTTCCGGCAATTAAAGATATCCGGAAAGAGGGAGGAAGGACGATATTTTCAGCAGTTTTATCCTAAGCGATGGATTAAAGATGAATTTAATCCTGATAACATAAAAGAAGCTTTAGATTCCTTGTAAAATATAGAATACAAAAAGAGCGGCCTTACCGTATCCTTAGGCGGCACGGCTGTCAATGCGGCAAGAGACATAGCCGCTCCCGTAAAGAGAGCCGGAGAAGTAGGAGACGGTCGGCTGAAAGCTCTGTATGCCGTGCAGGCTGGAATGAACGCAAGAGACATACAGAAAAACCGGAAGACAGACAAAGCCATTAATAAAAACAACGCCGTAGGAATCAATATCAGCCTCGGCAGCACCGGATGGAAAGATCATGCGGAAACCGTCACCGAAGAAACAAGAGGAAGCCGGATCACCGCAGGAAGGACAGCTGCCGTCATCGCCAAAGAAGACATGACAGTCAAAGGCAGCACAGTCAACACCAAAGACGTCCACATCCAAGTAAGTTGGGCTTTTTTATTTATAGCGAATGGTAAACTATGTTTTTATATTTACCATTTCATTCCTTTTACGGTATGGATGATTTTTGTGGCAATCAGTCCGTTTATCAGTCCTGTAACGGTGCCGGATAGAAGCAGGACAGGACTGTACCACAGGAACGCGGGGGTGTTTAACAGAAGAGCGGAGATCAGGAGCTGTGCCAGATTGTGTGTCACGCCGCCGATGATGCTGATTCCGGTGGGAGAGAAAGAATTTCTGCGGTAAGAAATATACATGGCAAGAAAGCTTGCTGTCGCGCCTGTAAGGCTGAAAACGGCAGTGAAGGGACTGCCGCTGAAAACGGAAAGGAAGAATACCCGGAGAAGGGATATGGAGAGGACTTCCCCGAACGGCAGGAAATAAAAGGCAATGACAATAATGAGGTTGGCTATGCCTAATTTAATGCCGGGAATGCCTGTCCGGAAGGGAAGCAGGTTTTCTATGCAGCTGAGTAAAAGTGCCATGGCTGTAAACAGGCCGATGACACTCACTTTTTTTGTCATGGATGATCTCCTTCAGCGAACGGTGCCGTCAATTTTTTTATCTGCAGCGGATTGTATTTCAATGACTAAATGATGAGGAAGGCAGATGATGGCGGAATCGGCGGCGTGGATTGCTCCTTGTCGGAGGCAGTCCTTATGGGGGCAGTCGGCAGCCGTCATTCTTACGGTTCCGTTTTTGATGGTGAACTCATTTTGTCCGTAAGGTGTGCAGATGCGGATGGTATCATTTTTATCCAGCGGCCACGAACCGTACGGGACGCCGTCTACTGTGGCGGTAACAAAACCCGCATCGTGCATAAGGGTTTTGTTACCTATGAAGAGGAGGGCCGCTGCCAGGAGGAGGCATATAATGAGGTAAAGGTCTTTTTTTATCATGGCTTGTCAGGAAATAAGAACGACAGGAAGTTCAGAAGTAAATATTTTTTGTAAATCGGGAGTGATCATCAGGGTATTGTCATTTCTGAATAGGATCATTTGAAATTCACCGCGGTGTTCTTTCCAGAACAGGGCGGCTTTTTTTTCGCCCATAACGAAGAGAGCGGTGGAAAGGATATCCGCTTTTTCACTGTCTTCGCAGATGACGGTCACCGCGCGGAGTCCGTTTTGCGCAGGCGCTCCCGTATGGGGATCAAAAATGTGATGGTACCGCCGGCCATTTGCCATGAAGTACCGCTCGTAGTCGCCGGAGGTGACAATGGACGTGTCGGAGACGGAAAGCGTCCCTGCGGTTTTATCCGTGTCATCAGGGTGGCGCAGGGCGATGTGCCATGGTCTGCCGCCGGGTTTCGTACCGATGACTTTGATATTTCCTCCTAAATCAAGAAGGGCGTTTTTAATACCGGCAGCTTTTAAAATATCTGCTGCTTTTTCAGCAGCTGTTCCTTTTGCCATACCGCCCAAGTCAAGGGCACATCCGCTTTCGAGGAAATATTCTCCGGTTTCTTTGTTACAGGAGATATATTTCATGCCTGTTTTACCAAGTGCTTCCGCGCGCTCGGTTTCCGCCGGCACATGATAGGGGCCATGGGGGAATCCCCACAGTTTGGAGAGGGGCGCGAGGGAAATGTCAAAAGTACCGCCGGTTGACCTGTTCCATGATTCGGCAAGGATGATCAGGCGGGCGGTGTCTTCTGAAGGGATCAGTTTTCCTTCCTTTGAGAGCCGGGAGATTTCGCTGTCCGGATTTTCTGCGGAAAGGAGCATATCAAGACGACGTATTTCTTTTTCTGCATGGAGGAAAACGGTTTCGCTGTTTTTCCCATAGGCGGTGATTTTCATGTAGGTGCCCATCGCAAAGAAGGAATGGCTTTGGGGCGTGTTGTCCTGAAAAGGAGCACATGCTGCAAGAATAAAAGGAAAGATAAGGAAGAAAAGAAATTTTTTCATTTTTTTGTTTCCTGCAGGTGATGGTTGGCGCGGCTCTGGATACGGTCGAGAGGCAGGCCGAGGGGACAGATTTTCACACAGGACAGAGATTGGCTGCACCCTGCAAAAAAGTATTTTTCATAGTTTTCTTTCAGCTTTTGAAGATGGATATCCTCTTTGTTCTGTTCCAGTATTTTAAAAGCATGAATCATGGATGCGGCGCCGCTGAAGGTGCTTTCCGGCGTGTAGTTCGGGCAGATCTCAAGACAGCAGCCGCACATCAGGCATTGTCCCGCATCATATTGAAGGGAGCGGTCGCCCTTTTTCGCATCGCGGTCTTTTTCAGAAAGCCAGATCTGCATTTCTTTCAGTCGGGCAAAAATTTTTTCCCGATCTACGCGAAGGTCGCTGATGACGGGGAATTTGGAAAGGGGCGCCAGTTCTATTTTTCCTTTCTTCACGATATTGCAGAGGAAGAGGGAGCATGCCAGACGGGGAAGGCCGTTGATGAGCATGGCGCAGGCACCGCATTTCTTTTCCTGACAGCTGGAGGCGTAATTGATTTTTTCTGTTTTTTTTCCGTCAGCGGTAAGAAGCGGCATGCGGGTATTCAGTTCGGATAAAAAATCGGCTACTGTGAGCCTGCCGTCTCCCGTATAGGTGAATTCTTGGATATAAGGGGCGGATCGGCTGTCTTTTTGCCGTTTGATGATGATTTTAATATCCATCGGAATTCCCTTCTATCGCTGCTAATGAAATATGGATTCCGCCATTTTTATAAACGGCTACGGTCGTTTTTCGGTATGATTCCTGTTCATCGGGATAATCGCTTCTCGTGTGGGCGCCGCGGCTTTCTTTTCGGTTCAGCGCGCTTTTCAAAATCGCTTCCGCAAGGAGAAGGGATTTCGGGAAAGCGTCGTTTTCATCAATGGTGGCGCTTTCGTCATAGAGCCCGCCGGCAGCCGCGCGAAGTTCCTGTACTTCAGAGAGGCTGAGGAGCAGTCCTTTTTCATCGCGTTCGATGCCGAGAGATTTTTGTAAAATTCGATTCAGCGCTTTTCGCGCGACGGGAATATGGAGTCCTTCTTTTTTATCTTTTGTCCAATACGCAGAGGTCATTATTTTTTCATCAGGACGGAAGGAAGAGGTCTGCCCCGACAGATCTTCCATGGCGGAATCAGCGGCTGTCCGTCCTCCAAACATGGCGCCTAAAAGAGAATTTCCTCCCAGACGGTTGGCGCCGTGGTACTGGCAGGCCGCTTCACCTGCCGCGTAAAGGTTGGCAATGGGGGTGCGGTGGTTCACGTCGACATAAAGGCCGCCCATGAAGTAATGGATACCCGGTGAAACGGGGATCGGTTCTTTTAAAGGATCAAGGGCGAGAAAATCATGGCATGCTTCAAGGACTCCAGCCAGTTTATGGACGCTCACTTCCGAGGGGATATCTCTCATGTCCAGATAAGGCTGGATGCCCTGCTTGATCCACTGCCATTCCTCCCGGGCAATGACGTCACGGGGCATAAGGTTGCCCAATGCAGGATATTTCACTTCCATGAAGTAGAATTTTTTTCCGTCCTGTTCCACGTAAAGTCTTCCGCCTTCGCCGCGGACCGCTTCTGTGATAAGCATATTTTTCCCGTGAAGTCTGGTGGTGGTGGGATGGTACTGGATCATCTCCATGTTAGCTGCAGGAAGACCGTCCGCAAAAAGAGAGGCGGTTACGTTTCCTGTATTGAGGACGGAGCCCGTGGCATTTCCGAAAAGGCCGTTTAGGCCGCCTGATGCGATGATGACGGCGGAAGCGGGAATATAGGAAACCCTGTTTTTTTGTAATTCATTGATGAGGACGCCTTTTGCCTGTCCGTTTTCCGTCATGAGCTTGAGAAAACGGAAGCCTGTGATGTGCCTGATCATGCGTCCGGCTTCAAAAAAACGCGCTCTTGCAGCGAGAGTGTACATCAGCTGTTTCCCCGTACTGGCAGAAGCGAAAGCGGTTCTTTTTTTTGTCTGCCCGCCAAAAGGGCGCTGCTGGATCGTTCCGTCTTCGTTTAAGTTGAGAGACATACCCCATGCAAAGAGCGTATTCACTATTTGAGGAGCGCTGTGAGTCAGGCGGTGAACGGCTTCACGGCAGGCTAAAAAGCGTCCCGCTTTGTATGTTTCCTCTTCATGGAGAGCCGGTTCATCATGTTGGCCCATGGTGTCAAGCGCTGCATTGATACCGCCTTCCGCCATGTTTGACTGGGCGCGCCACGGGGGCATTTCTTCCACGATGAAGGAAGGCACATTTTCCTCAGCCAGACGGATGGCGGCGGATAAACCGGCTGCGCCTGAGCCGATGATGACAACTCTGTCCATAAAGCCCCCTAAAAATTCCAGTAAATGAAATAGGAAATCAAAGCGAAAAGAAACAGTACGGAAAATATGGAATACACAAGAATATAATCGGCTGTCCGTTCTTCGTATTTCAAAAGGCCCCGCTTGATCATCCATGGTTTCGTGGCGCACAGAAGATGAATAAGAATGGCGGAGATGAAAATGATTTGTGAAAAGAAACGGAGAGTCGTGAATTCACGAAGGAAAAATACGCCGTTTACCATTGTGGTGTACGCGGTTATATGAAACCAAACAGAAAGAAGAATGATAAATCCCGACAGACGGATCAGCCAAAAGGACGCATTTTCTTTTAAGTACCACCGCCCGGTCCGCATTCCTTCACGGACGGCATCTTTTGACAAAAGAATACCCAGTATGCCGTGAAGAAGAAGGGCCGCAAGAAGGATATAAGAAAGGGGCTTCCAATTGGATGCGGTCAGGCGGAGAAGCGTAAAAGCCCCCATGAGTCCATGGAGAGCGAGAAGCACAAGCATGAAACGGGCAAGAAAGGAATTGAATTTCTTCATGGCGATACTCTCTTTTCCAGAAGAACCAAATCGAAGCGGCCGCTGTGGACAAGGGAGCGGAACATAAGAGTGTCATAAGGACGTGTTTCCACGGCATATCCTTTCTCTTTAAAGAGTGCCGCAATTTCTTCTGTGTGGGCAGTATATGCCGCATCTTCTTTATCATAGGGAATAATCATTTTCGGGCGGGCCGTTACTTTTGCCCCCATGTACTCCGAAGCGGAGGCGCCGCCTTCCTTTTCCGTGTTCACCAAAACGGTATAAACCGCTTTTTTTTCATGGAGAGAAAGGATTTCATAGTTATTTGCTGCGGGCGGAAGCTGGAATTTCTGTAAAAAACGATCATAGCCTCCGTTTTCATAATCCGATTTTGTGGCACTCGAGACAGCATCGGTCTTTACCTCTAAGAAATTTATTGTCTGGAGAAAGAAGCCGGAGAGAAAAATAAAAAAGATTGTCAGAGGTGCGATAAGTTTTCGTGGTTTCATGGAGTATCTGATGCCTGTTTAAATGAAATATAAAAATATACGCTGTCTTATAAGATGGTTTTCCGGGCATGCAAATCAGTTTCTTTGTAAGGCGGCCTTATTTATTTTACAAGGCCTGCCGACTGTTTTTTTCAGAAGAGAACTATGCATAGCGGTTATGAAAAACATAAGTTTATATCGTATATGATCGAAGTGAATCTGAATCTGATTGATGAATTGAAATTTTAACGCTGATGTTTGAAGAAATATTGACAGAGGAGTGATAAGTGGTTACTCTTATAATATACCACAATATATTTGGCATTCCTAATATAATATATTGGAGTAATTATAATTTATATATGGAGTGCATATGGAAAATAGAGAGAGATGGTGAATCAAAAAGAAGAGATATGCACGGACATAGGAAAAGCGATGGGCACGTTTCTTCGTATAACGTCTTATGGAAGGCCGCAGGGAGAGGTGTCCAAAGCGGTGCGGGCATATTTCCGGAATGTGGAAAATCTTTGCAGCCGTTTCCGAAGTGACAGCGATGTATCCCGTATTTCCGCAGCCGCCGGGGTAAAACCTGTGACGGTTTCTTCTCTTTGTAGGGATGTCTGCCGCTGTTCTTTGCGTGAAGCGGCGTTCACCGGAGGTATTTTTGATCCTACTGTCGGCGCGCTTACTTCTTTATGGAATATCGGCGGGGAAAACGAAAGGATTCCCTCTGAGGAAGAGATAGAGAAGGCAAAGGTCCTCATTGATTACAAGCATATAGAAATCGGTGAGCGATCCGTATTTCTGAAAGAGAAAGGAATGTCTCTCGACCTGGGCGGTATCGCAAAAGAGTATGCCCTTCATAAGGCGGCAGCTCTTGCGGAACGCATGGGAGAGTGCTCCATGATGATTGACGCAGGCGGAGATATCTGCGTTGTGGGAAATAAGCCGGACGGTTCTGCATGGCGTCTTGGCATCCAGCATCCCCGACAAAGGAGTACGCTCATCGCAACAGTTGCGCTCGGCAGCGAGGATACCGTAGAAACGTCAGGTGATTACCGCCGGTTTCTTTTGAAAGACGGATTGATGCAAAGCCATATTTTCCAAATCAAAAAGAAAATACCGCTTATCAGCGCCACGCTTATTTACAAAAGAAATGGGGAAATGCTCCCTGTCAGCGGCGCGGCGTGTATCGCCGGCGGTCTTGATAAGGTGCGGGAGTGGCTGGAACGGATTCCCCGGCTGGAAGGTATTTTTATCACGGAAGATTTACAGGCCTACGTGACGGAGGGAATCAGCGACCGTGTCCGTATACTTACGAAAGATACGGATCGGCGGGCTCTCATACGGCATGAATATGAAGGAGAGTGTCATGGAAGTTATTGACGTATTTAAGTCGGGCGGCCCCGTTATGTACGCGCTGCTGCTCTGTTCTATATGCACAGCGGTCATTATGATCGAGCGGGGCATGTTTTATCACCGAGTAGGAAAAAATCTGGGAATCTTTGTGGATAACCTGCCTGATATGCTTTTAAATAAAAGTTGGAATGACGCTTATGCCGATGCGGCGCAGGAAGACAATGCGGCTGCTTTTGTGGCGCAGGAAGGTATTCGTGCCGCGGCGGAAGGAAAAGATTTGCGTCTGGCTTTGGATACGGCGTACAGCACGGCCGCCGCCGAACTTCGAGCCCATTTGAATTATTTATCTATGATTGTCACGTTATCCCCCCTTTTGGGGCTTTTGGGAACGATTGCAGGTATGATCAGTTCTTTCCAGATTTTCAATTTGCAGGCGGGCCAGCCGATGGCTATCACCGGGGGGATCGGCGAAGCGCTTATCGCAACGGCAGCAGGTCTTTGCGTCGCCATTTTCGCGCTTATTGTCCATACCGTTTTTGCGCAAAAGATGGATGATATTTTGACCGCCATAGAAAAAGCGGACGCCATCATCTCTTCGGAGGGCAGAAGGAGAGGTATCTGATGAGGGGGAAGCGGAATTTCCATCTGCTCTCGCAGCCGGAGGTCATCATTATCCCGATGATTGATATCATGCTCTTCCTGCTGGTATTTTTCATGGTGAGCACGATTTATATGGTTCATCTGAACACGCTTCCTGTTAATTTGCCTGCAGCGCAGGCGGCGCGATCGGAAACAAAGCCGACAGTGGTTTCTGTCACGGTGAATAAGGCGGGCCATGTCTTTTATGATATGGATGCAAAACCGACAGCCGGTATTTCCGAAAGGGTAAAGAAAACGCTTGCGGAAAAGCCGGAGACCATATTCGTCATCCGCGGGGACAGGGATACGAATTATGCGGATATTACAAGTGTGCTTGATTCGTTGAAGGCCGCGGGAGCGCGCCATGTCTCCCTGGCGGCAGAATCGGGGAAGAGGTAGTTATGCATTATCGTACGAACTGGCTTGTCGTTATTCTTTTGGCGCTTGGTCTCCATGGTGCCGTCTTTGGCGGACTGATACTGGTAAGGCCGCTGCTGGACGGATCGGCGGAGGAAGTCGCATCGGAAGTGGGAACAACCATTGAATTGGAAGACGCACCGCAAAGCGGCGAGGGGGAAGAAACGAAAGATCCCGGCTATGAAGATGGTGCGGAAGGCGGTTCTCTTGTAGGAGAGGCGCTTCCCGGCAAAGGGCTGGAAAATATAAAAGCTGCGGATATTTCCAATGAGCCGGCAGCGGAAACAGATATTACAAAAGTTATGGAGGAACGGGAAAACCCGCCTCCCGATACGGAACCGGAACCTTTGGAAGAGGCGGAAGCCGACGTTCCAGAAGAAAAGGCGGATACTGAACCGATCGTTGCGGAAAATGAAAAGGATGCAGTGAAGAAGTTCCAAAAACAGGTTGAAGACGCGAAAAAGGATCCGAAGAAAAAAATATCAAGTACTATCGTGGTGAAGAAAAAAGGTGACGGCAGTACACATACGATGGGTCAGCCGCCGAAAATCATCGTGGATTCTTATCCGCCGGAAGGGATGTATACATTTAAAGGCGTTGTCCGTGTGTTTGCGACAATCGGAGAAGACGGGAAGATAAAGAAGACAAAGGTGGCAGTTACTTCCGGGCGGCGCGGTGTGGATGAGCTGGCGATGGCATTCTGCCGCCGCTGGACTTTCAAACCGGCACTCGATTCGAAAGGACAGCCCATGGAATGTATCAAATTGATCCGGATACCGTTCAATCTGCCGCCGGAAAAGATGAAAGATCAAATTGACAGGAATACATAGTCCATCCGGGAAATCGGCGGATGATGTGATTAAAGAGGGAGGAGCAGATGAAAAAAAGAACGATGAAATTTTTATACAGTATCTCAGCAGCGCTGTTTCTCTTGCTGACTGCGGCACTGCCTGCCGAAGCGACACAGAACTGGACGCAGGTCTATGCCCATGTGGAGCAGATGATCAATAAGGGCGTCGAACAGTATAATAACGGCGATTTAGAAGGCGCGAAAAAAATAATCAATGATTCTTACTATGGGGTTTACGAAAATGACGGGCTGGAAAAAGCAATCAGGACGACTATTTCTTCGAAGAACGCCAACCTGACGGAATATCAGTACAGCGAGCTGAAAAAGGCGATTCGTGAAAATAGGGGTAAAGATGCGGTCCGCGGAGAAGCGGATAAACTTCTTTCTATGATGAAAAATGATATCGAGTCTCTTGACAGCAAAGGGGCAGGCGGCGGGCGGTGGACTTCTTTCTGGCCGGCATTCCTGATCATGCTTCGCGAAGGGATGGAGGCGATTCTCGTTCTTGTAGCGATTATGGCGTATCTGGCGAAGTCCGGAAATAAGAAATACCTCGGCACCGTTTACAACTATTCCATTGCTGCTGTGGCAGCAAGCTTTATTACTGCTTATATTTTCAGCGTTATCCTCGGTAAGTTTACCGGCGGCGCGTCAAGAGAAGCCATTGAAGGCGTGACGGCCCTTATTGCTGTCGCTGTTCTTCTGTCCGTCGGATTTTGGATGGGCGGAAAGGCAAAAGGCGATGAATGGAAGAAATATATAGAAAGTATGATGAAAACGACTATTACCACAGGGAAAGCGAGGGCTCTCGGGCTGGCAGCGTTTCTTGCGGTGTACCGTGAAGGGGCGGAAGTGATTCTTTTCTACCAGGCGCTTTTTAACGGCGCTTCAGGGGATACTGATATGATTTGGTTCGGATTCGGGACCGGATGTGCGGTTCTTGCTGTTATTTTTGCCGTTATCCGTCTGGGGCTGTTCCGTATACCGCTCCGTCCTTTCTTTATCGTCACAAGTATTCTGATGTATCTTATGGCTGTCAGCTTTGCCGGCGGCGGAATCAGCTCTTTGCAGGAAGCCCAGCTTGTTCCTCAGACAGTAATTACCGCTTCCTGGTTCCCAAATATTGACTGGCTTGGCCTTTATCCGACCTATGAGTCTGTGGGGCTCCAGCTTGCGCTTCTCATTGCTGCAGGCATCACGTTGATTGTCCGTGGAAGAAAGCGCGCGTAAATATTTTTTTCAGACTCTTCATAAAGATAAGAAGGGTCATAAGCAGGGTTATAATTGGGGGCTTGATCTCCAGGCGCCCCATTTATATACAATTATTTTTCCATTTTTTTATAAGGAGAGTGTTAAAATGAACAGTTTCAAAAAAGTTTTTACCGCAGGACTTGCTGCCGCTGCATTATTGGCGGGAGGCATGACGGCTTCCGCAGGATTCCAGGAATATCCGATCGGCGATGAACAGGAAGATACCGTCAACCACTTCAAAGTGGCCCTCGTATATTTCCAGCCTGTACAGATGGAACCGGAAGGCTCCATGCTGGCAGCGGATAAGGCGGATATCCATATGGAGACCGATATCCATGCCACGGAAGGCAACGAATGCGGCTTCGGCATCGGCGAATGGATCCCGTACCTCACCGTCCATTATAAACTGACTAAATTACAGACCGGCGAATCCATTGAAGGCGTATTCATGCCGATGAGCGCCGATGACGGTCCGCACTACGGCGCAAACCTGAAGCTTCTTGGCGCAGGCACATATGAATGCGAATTTTCCATTGACAGCCCGGCACGTCAGAATTACAGCCTCCATGTAGATAAGGAAACAGGCGTTACCGGTCGCTTCTGGGAAGAACCGGTCGTCATGAAATGGACTTTCGACTATGTTCCGCGCAATTGGTAATGTAAGAGGGGAAGCAGGCGGAACGGTCTTTCCCAAGTGATGTTTTCAAAATGCTGTAAAGAAATCCCCGGGCGGCAGGACAATAAAGAAATATAATATCTGCGCTGCGGAAAAATTTCTTTATCCGGTCTGTCCCGGGGATTTATCTGCAGCAGTTTCTTTTTGTGATTATTCGAAAGGAATTCTCATGATGCAGTTTCAAATGTTTCTGCAGCAGCTTATTCCCGCCATGGAATTCGGTACTGCGCTTATGACGCCGCTGGCAGTGCTGCTTGCTATCCTGTACAGTTGTGACGGAGGGAATCTTCGCAAAACTTTCAGAAAAGCTGCTTATTGGGGATTTTGGGGCTCTGTCTTCATCATGGCGGCCAAACAGGGGACAAGAAATGCGGTCAGCCGTGAAGGGTTTGAGGGATTGATGGCATTTTTCGCCATTATCAGTGAACTTATTCTGGCAGGTGTGCTTCTCGGTTCATCCGAAAAATTCATGAAGCGGCTTGGAATTTTTAAAAAGGGCGTCATTATCAACGTACTGGCTCTTACGATGTACTACGGCATGGAAATATGGCTCATTCCCGTGACCACCGTGCTGAATGTGAATAATCCGTTTTCTGCGGAAATGCTTATCCGCATGCTCGGATTTGCTACAGGATTATTTATTGCTGTCGTGGGGAGCTGGCTCATTTACCATGCGGCAAAATCGCTGAACGACAAACGGCTGTATACTGTATTCCTTATACAGGTGGCGGCGCTTTTAATTCAGCAGATTATTTATCTTGTCCAGATTCTGATGGCAAGGGGAATCCTTCCTGCACGGTACCTGATCAAGGTGATGGCACCGGTTATTGATCATCAGGACTGGTTTATCTTCATTGTATTTATCGTGGTCTTTGCGGTTCCTGCCGCATTGTTTTCACAGAAATGCCCGGCGAGGCCGGCAGGCTGCAATCCTGCACAGTATAGGAAAATCGTGGCAGACGATATACATAAAAAGCGCTGGGGCAAGGCTTCCGTAGGCGCGCTCATCGTGATGATCATTCTTTCCAGCGTGGGCAGTGCTTATGCAAACAAAAAGGAAGAATTGGTTCCTGCGGTGTCCGTTACCGCAAAGGATCAGATGGTGAGCATTGATATCAATAAGGTGAATGACGGACATCTCCACCGTTTTGCCTATCGGACGAAGAAAGGGACGCAAGTGCGTTTCATCGTGGTGCTGAAAGGCGGCTCCGCTTACGGAGTCGGACTGGATTGCTGTGAAATCTGCGGGCCGACAGGCTATATTGAAAGAGAAGGACAAATCGTCTGCAAACTTTGCGACGTGGTTATGAATAAGCAAACAATCGGACTTCCCGGCGGCTGCAACCCGATTCCCGTAAAATATGGAGTAGGGAACGGACAGATTCGGATCGAGCAGAAAGAGCTGGATGCCGCAGCGAAGTATTTCCGTTAGCAGAAAGGAGGATATAATTGTTCTGGCAAATGGTAAAAGGCGCCATACTCCGGCAGGGGCGCCAGCTTCTTTTCGTGGCGCTTACCGTAGCCCTCGGCATTTCACTGGCAACGGCGATGCTGAATGTCATGTTTGACGTTGGAGAAAAGGTGAATCAGGAACTGAAAGCCTTTGGCGCAAATATCACGGTGACGTCAAAAAATTCCTCCATTCTGAAAGATATTTACGGGCTGGACGATGAATCGGCACCGAAAGAATACTTGAAGGAATCCGACCTGGGGCAGATCAAGACTATCTTTTGGACAAATAACATTGTCGCCCTTTCTCCCCATCTGAACGGCCATGTTACGTTGGACAACGGTGTATCTGTTCCTGTTTCAGGCACATGGTTTGATCATAAGATGGATCTTCCCACCGGTGAAGTTTTCGTTACAGGAGAGCAATATCTCAAATCCTGGTGGCAGCTGGATGGAGAATGGCCTGAAGAAAAAGAAGAAAATTCCGTTCTTGTGGGGAAAGATTTGGCAGCTTCCCTGCATGTAAAAAAGGGAGACACCCTTTACTATACTAATAAGGATGGAACAAAAGGTTCATTTACCGTTTCAGGCATTCTTACCGGCGGCGGTGAAGAAGACGGTGAAATTATCGCGTATCTTCCGGCTGTGCAGAAAGCTCTCGGTCTGGAAGGAAAGGTGGATACCGTCACTGTCAGCGCCATGACGACACCCGAAAACGAATTGGCCCGCCGTGCCGCTGCCAATCCGAAAAGCCTTTCTATCAAAGAATATGAAATCTGGTATTGTACTTCATATGTAAGCTCCATCGCTTATCAGATCGAAGAGGTCATCCACGGTTCCGTGGCCCGTCCTGTCCGGCAGATTGCCGAATCGGAAGGGCGTATTCTGGACAAAACACAGCTTCTTATGCTTCTCATCACTGTCCTTTCCCTGCTTTCTGCCACCATGGGGGTTTCTAACCTGGTCAGCGCAAATATCATGGAAAGAAGCAGGGAACTGGGGCTGCTGAAGGCCCTCGGCGCAACGGATGTTTCAGTAATCATCCTCGTCCTGTCAGAAATTTTTATGGCAGGTCTGGCAGGCGGTATCTTAGGCTATTTTGTAGGGCTCGGCTTTGCGCAGATTATCGGTCATGCCGTTTTCGGATCGGGTATCGCGGTGAACCTGATTGTCATTCCGATTCTCATCGTGCTTCTGATTCTTATGATCCTGCTTGGCAGTCTGCCTGCGATTCGTTCGATTCTCAGGCTCCGTCCGGCAATTGTTCTCCATGGCAGGTGATTCCTATGAATATAAAACGACTACATATGTACCTGGTCATGGTGACAAACGCGCTTCTGCGGAGAAAACTGAGAATGTTCATTGCCCTTTTGGCGGTGGCCATCGGTGCGACAATTATTTCGGGCATGATCACGGTGTATAAAGAAGTACCCGAGCAGATGGGGCGTGAATTCCGCGCATACGGTGCAAATCTCCTCCTGCTTCCCGCCAACGGGAAAACAACTATGGAGGAGGCGGCTGTCGCTCCTGTTTATGATATGCTGAAGGACAAAGAAATAATCGGCGCGGCGCCTTTCCTTTATGAACGTTTGAAGATTAATGAATCACCCGTACTTACCGGCGGCACTGATTTCAATGAGGTTAAAAAAGTAAGCCCCTATTGGCAGATTAATGGGGAAATGCCGAAAGAAAATTCCAAAGAAATACTCCTTGGCTATGAACTGTCCGAACGCTTTCAGGCGAAACCGGGGTCGCAGGTTATCGTAGCGCTTGGCGACGGAACGAAGGAAGAAACATATACCGTTTCAGGCATTGTCCGCACCGGAGGCAAAGAAGAACAATTTGCCTATGTGGATATTAAGAGCCTTTGGGATTTTCTGGGAAAGCCGAATCTTCTGAGCATGGTGCAGGTGAGTGTTGTGGCGAATTCAGGAGACCTGGAAGCTCTTGCGGCCCGTATGGCGGCCGAAACACCCGATGTCCATCCGCAGACGGTAAAGCAGATTGCCGCATCGGAACAGACCGTCCTCGGCAAACTGCAGGCCCTTGTTTTGCTCGTTACGGTAGTTGTTCTCCTTCTGACGCTTGTCTGTGTGGGAACGACGATGACCGAAGTCGTTTCTGAACGGCGCCGTGAAATCGGTTTGAAGAAAGCCCTTGGGGCAACGAACAGAAATATAGCAGGAGAGTTTTTCGGAGAAAGCTGTATGCTCGGCTTTATCGGCGGAATAATCGGCACAGGATGCGGATATCTTTTTGCTCTTGCCGTCGGAGTCAATGTTTTTGGCAGGAGTCTTGAAGTTTCATTTCCCATTGCGATTATGACGATTATTCTTTCCATTGTAGTGACAGCTGTGGCGACGATGCTGCCTGTACGAACCGCTGTAAAAGTGGAGCCGGCCATCGTCCTGCGTGGTGAATAAGGAGCGTATGATGAGTCTTTTAAAATTAACTGATGTGGGCATGCTCTACGGCGGGCGTGTTCCTGCACTGGAACATATCAACCTGACCGTGGAAAAAGGAGACTGGCTCGCCGTCATGGGGCCGTCCGGTTCAGGAAAAACCACGCTGATGAATATCATCGGCTGTATGGATAAACACACTTCGGGGGAAGTTATCCTTGACGGAATCAATCTGAATGAAGTGTCCAAAAACGAACTGACACAGATCCGGCGTGATAAAATCGGCATGGTGTTCCAGCAGTTCCACCTGATTCCTTATCTGACGGCTGTGGAAAATCTGATGGTCGCCCAATACTATCACAGCATTCCCGACAAGAAAGAAGCCATGGAAGCCCTGGCCCGTGTCGGTCTTGAAGACAGGGCGGGTCACCTGCCGAGCGAGCTTTCCGGCGGCGAACAGCAGCGCGTGTGTATCGCAAGAGCTTTGATCAATTATCCGGTCCTCATTCTTGCCGATGAACCGACAGGAAATCTGGATGAGAAAAATGAAAAACTGGTCATGAACCTTTTCCGTGAACTCAATGAAGAGGGGCATACCATCATTACCGTTACCCATTCCGACCATGTCGGCAAAGCGGCAAAACGGATCGTTATCATCGAGCATGGACATATGCGTGAAGGAGGAGAAGAAGAAAAAGCATGAAAAATTTAAAGAAATATGGCGCTGCGGCTGCAGCCGGCCTGGTGGCAGCGACGCTGCTCAGCGGCTGCGGTGATACCAAAGAAGCGCCTGCGTCCGAAGGCAGCACAAAATCGGGGCTGACCCAATATAAACCGCCGAAAGTGGACACGAAAGGGCTCCTTTCCAAGGCGAAAGACGGTACCTTTGAAGGAAAGAGCGCCGCAAATGGAGAAGGAGAGTATTCCATTATTTCCATTACGGTGAAAGACCATAAAATCACGGCAGCTACTTTTGACGGCTTCCTGAAAGACGGAAAACGGAAAGGGGAGGATTATGGAAAAACAAACGGAAAAATAGAAAATAAGGTCTATTACAACAAAGCCCAGCTTGCATTGAAAGCAAATAAAACTTATGCGGAAGCGCTGCTGCAGAAACAGGAGCTGAATAAAGTCGATGGCATCTCCGGCGCTACCCTTTCCTATAAGCAGTTTTTCGATGCGGCGCAGCGTGCTTTGGAAGAAGCGGGCAAATAATTATTGTCATCGGGAACGTGTAACAGCGTTCCTGTTTTTATTTCCATGGACGGCGGGATATAATGTAAAAAAACAGGAAGGAAAACCATGGACAGAAAAAAGAAAGCTGACGGACTTTTGGCGGGTACTGTATTAATCTGCCTGCTTGCGGCGCCATTTAAAGAAACCGGCTTGCTTGGCGGCGGGCTTTTCCATATGGCCTTTGCTGCTTCCGTAGGAGGAATTGCCGACCTTTTTGCCGTATCTTCCCTTTTCGGAAAACCGCTGGGGATTTCCTGCCGCACTGACATCATTGCCAGACGGCGGGACCAAATCGTGGACATGGCGCGGGACATGGTAGGGAAAGAACTGTTTACGGAAGAACTGCTGGAAGATTTTTTGGAAAAGAATTTAAGCTGTGAGCTTATTCTTGCCCAAATTGAAAAACAGGAAGAACTTCTTTTGCCTTTACTGGAATCTGCCTGCCGCTGCGGCATTCTTGCCGTGGATAAAGGCAAGCTCTGGAATCTGCTTCTTCGGGAAGGGAAAAGTGCTATTCAAAAAGAAAACTGGGCAGACCGTATCGCTTTTGCTCTTTACACATTGAAAAACTATGAAGGAAAACAGGTACTTGCCCAAGTACTTGCGAAAGAAGCGAAAGGATTCCTTCAGAACCGCTTTACCCAGACAGAAGTAAGACGGCTCTATCAAAGCGCCTGGGCGAAGTACAGGGACAGGGGGTGGTTCCGCGGTTTGCTGGAGAGCTTTGTTGAAAGAGAAGAAACGGAAAATATCCGCCTTATTCAGGAGCAGGTGTGGAATCTGGCGGATTCCATCGTTGATCCCGGAAGCGAAGTAAGGTGCGCCCTTGGAAAGAGCTATGACAGCTTTCTTAAACGGCTTACAGAAGATAAAAAACTGCAGGAGGAAATCAATACATGGGTGTCCGCTAATCTTGCAAGTCTTTTGGAAAACAGGAAAGACTTCTTTGAAAACCTTTGGGACAGCCATCAGGAAAATGCGGAAAAATTTCTGGCAGGAAAAATACTGGACCTTGTAAAAAATGAGTTGGGGAATCCTGAAAAAAAGGAAAGAAACGATAAATTCCTCTTAAAACAATGCAGGCGCCACGTCGGCTGGCTCCATGAAAAAATTGCCGGCGGTGTCACCAAAGCGCTCTCTCCTTACGACGGCAGAAGGATGGCAAGCATGGCAAAGAACAGTGTCGAAAATGAAGTGCAGGCTATCCGGATTAACGGTACCATCATCGGCGGTATGGCAGGACTGCTCTTCTATCTTGCGGTATGGTCGGGAGGGATTTTCTGATGAAAAGATATAAAACGGCGAACCGCATCTTCCTGGCATCAGCCATTCTTTTCGTAATCGCCATAGGAGTTCACTGTTTCTGTGAAAATCCTTTGACAGGCCTTTTTTACTTCCTTGCCCAGTCCTGTCTCATCGGCTGTTTTGCCGACTGGTTTGCCGTAGAAGCCCTTTTCCGGAACAGACTTCATCTTCCTCTTTTTAAACCGCTTATTCCTGCTAACAGGGAAGCCGTTCTCCGGCGGCTTCAGGAAACGGTGGAAGGAAAACTGGTGGGGAAAGAAACTTTTACTGACTTGCTGAAAAATTTTTCCCTCATTCAATTCATTGAAAAAGAAGCAGAAGGGTCCGTGAAAGACATAGAAACCGACCTTGCCCGGAGCGGCGGCGAACTTCTTCTGGGATTCATGGAAAACCATAAGAAAGACTTGTCCCGCTGGATCAGGCAAGGCGTGGATAATGTAAGAGTCAGTCTTGGCTTTTATCTCAGAGAAAAAGCGCTGGAAGGAAACTATACGGAGCAGTTTCTGGATAAACTCCTTGAAGAAGCACAGCGCGCCGTCAAATCGGACCAAATGAAGCAGATAATCACAAATAAACTGGAAAAATTGGGAGAAAATCGGGAGCGCGGATTTTTGGAAAGGCTCGTTTATAGCTTTGCAAAGTTTACAAATACCGTAGACTATGAAGACATGGCGGAAGCTTTCCTTGCGGCGCTGTCAGAACGAATCGAACTGTGGCGCGTGGATATCCACCCTTTTCACAAAACGCTCCTGAAAGAATGGAATGCTGCTGTAGAAGCCTTCCTGAAAACAGAAGAAGCGGAAAAAGCCCTTGTCCATTTTGCGGAAGAACTCTATCAATCTGTTTCCGTGGAAGAAAAAGCAGATGCCCTATACAACAGTCTTTATGAAAAATGGGCGGCAGGAGATCAATTTGAAAAATGTTTCGTCCCGAAATTGCGAACTATGCTCCACAATGCTCTCCGAAGCGTGGCGGAAAACAAAGAACTCCGTGCCGGCATTGATGAGAGCGCCAGAGCTTTGGGAGGAAATATTTTGGAAGAAGAATATCCCCATATTTCTTCCGTCACCGCAGATATCCTGAAGAAATTCAAAGACAGCGACCTGAATGAATTTATTGAAGCGAAAGTCCACAAAGAACTGGAAGGCATCCGGATCAACGGGGCTGTTGTGGGACTCGCTGCCGGTGCTGCACTCTACGGATTGATTAAGTATCTTTACTTGCCTTTTATTTCCTTACTCTTTTCGTTATAAAGGAAATCTGTAAGTCCTGACGAATAAAAAGTCCTGTAAAAGGCAGGCCGGTTTTTGTTATAATGGGCAAAGAGGTGATAATAATGGAATTTTTAAATGAAAAGAACATGATTGTTGACGGCGTGGACAAGTATTATGTTTCCGAACTGAAGCGTGTATACGGCAGTGCGGAATACGATGGAGAGGAATTTGTTTTCCTTTATGATCCGGAACAGGAAGACACTACCCGCGCCTATCGTCCTGACAGCTTCGTGATGGCGGTGATGATGGACGATGAGATTTTCGACGGCAAGGTACTTCAGTACCTCGTGACCCTGTCCTATGACGGACATGTGAAAGGCGTGGAATATCTGGGACTGGATGATGCAGGCCGTCCTGATGCCGTTGATGTGGAATAAAACAGACTGATGAATGAAGAAAAGGAGTTGTGAAAAGATGAGTTTCTTTTTGCAGCTCCTTTTGTGACGGTTTTATGAGTAATAAAAGAGCTGCGAATCGGGATCGTCCCTTTCACAGCTCTTTTTTGTTTTATTCAATTTTCAGTAAAGTATTATCTGTCGCCCAGGTGGTTATCGAACATGTAGAGGAGAGCGGCGCCTTCCTGTGCTTTTTCGAATCCCGTGATGTTGTCGCGGGCGTTGACTTCTTCTTCAATCTGTTCGGTGACGTACCACTGGAGGAAGATTTCGGTTTCCAGATCGCCTTCTTCGCGGGCAAGTTTAACAAGGCTGCGGATGGAAGCGGAAACAGCTTCTTCGTGAGCCAGAGAGTCTTTAGCGACATCCAGCGGATTGCCGTAGTGTTTCTTGACACCTTCAATCGGAAGGAAGTCGACGGTACCGTCTCTGTCTTCAATGTAATCAATGAGTTTCAGGGCGTGTTCTCTTTCTTCTTCATACTGTTTGTCCAGCCATTTTGCATAGCCGTTCAGTGCCAGGTTTTTCATGTCGTGGGACATGGAACGATAAAGGTAGCCGGAAGCAAATTCCATGTTTACCTGGTCAACAAGTGCTTTTAAAAGTTTCTTTGATAATTTCATGATAAATCTCCTTTTTTATAAACTCTTAAGTATCTAAAACTTTCTATACACACTATAACATAGAAAAATATCGATGTAAAGGGGTGAGTTAAAAAGATTAAAAAATTTTTTAGGCAGTCTTTTCTGATGCATGACGTATTATAGAAATACATACAGGAAATACTCTTTATAAAAAATATTCATTCCTTTGTAGTGGTATTTATTTCAGCAGAAAGCTGCTTTGACTTGACAATACTTGACAGTATCTGTGGTTGGGCATACAATTTTTAGAATAGTATTAAATGGGAAGTTATGCCCGAAACAAGTTATGTAAAAGTGGAGGATAAGATGAGCAAGCCTCTTGTTGCTATAGTAGGACGCCCGAATGTGGGAAAATCTACGATTATTAACGGCCTTGCCCAGAAGCGTGTGTCAATTGTTGAAGATATCCCCGGTGTGACGCGGGATCGTATTTACTGTGACGTGCGCTGGCTGGATCGTGAGTTTACCATGATTGACACGGGCGGTATTGAGTTCCGTGATGAAGCGGATCAGATATCCGACGGTATCCGACAGCAGGCGCAGCTTGCCATGGAAGAGGCAGATGTGATTCTTTTTGTCGTCGATGCCCGTGTCGGTGTGCAGGAGGATGATCAGACGATTGCGGGAATGCTTAGGCGTACGGGAAAGCCCGTGGTACTCTGCGTGAATAAAGTGGACAGTGAAAATCAGAAAATGGATACGTATGAGTTTTATTCCCTGGGAATCGGCGATCCCATGCCGGTATCCGCTGTGAACCATCTGGGATTTGGTGATTTGCTGGATAAGATTTCGGAAGGATTTCCGCCTCGTGAGGAATATGATTCTCCCGATATCATCCGCACGGCGATCGTGGGGCGTCCGAATGTAGGAAAATCGACGCTGATCAATTCTCTTCTCGGCTATGAGCGTTCTCTTGTGGCTGATGAAATGGGAACTACTCGTGACGCTGTGGATTCCGTATGGAAATACAAAGGGAAGACTTTCATTCTTGTAGATACGGCAGGGATGCGTAAGAAAGGAAAGATTGACGAACCTCTGGAAAAGTACAGTGTTATCCGTTCGATTCGTGCAATTGATAATTGCGATGTGGCGATTTTTGTCCTTGATGCGAACGATATGCTTACGGAACAGGATAAAAAGATTATCGGGTATATCCATGAGGCTGGCAAAGGACTTATCCTTATGGTGAATAAGTGGGATATGATTCCCAAAGAGACGAATACCATGGTGGAATTGGAAAGGCAGGTACGTGACGGCCTTCCTTTTGCTCCTTATATCCCCATGCTTTTTGGATCGGCTCTGACAAAGCAGCGCATCCAGCGCCTCGGCGATATGATTTACAGTGTGGCGGAGCAGCAGTCCATGCGGGTGTCTACGGCAGTTCTGAATGATTTGCTGGATGATGCGAAAATTGTGAATCCGCCTCCTGCCCATGCCGGCCGTGTGGCGAAAATTTATTATATGACGCAGGTGGGGATCCGTCCGCCGACTTTCGTCATGTTTGTGAATGACGCGAACCTGATTCATTTTTCTTATGTCCGTTTTATAGAAAACCGCCTTCGCGCCGCCTTTTCTTTTGAGGGGACACCAATCCGTATCGTGCTGCGGAGCAAGAAAGACGGTGACGAATTATGATGGAAACGGTTGTAATCGTACTTCTTGCCTATCTTATCGGTGCTGTTCCGTCAGGATATCTTATCGGGCGGATCTTCTACGGCGTCGATTTGAAGAAGACGGGAAGCGGAAATATCGGAGCAACAAACGCGTACCGTACACTTGGAATGAAAGCGGGGCTGGCGGTGTTTTTCTGTGATTTCATGAAAGGGGTTATTGCTGTTCATCTGGGAATGCCCGAACCGACAACGGTTCTCTTATGTGCGCTTTTTGCAATTATCGGGAATGACTGGTCCATTTTCCTTAAGTTTAAGAGCGGCAAAGGGGTAGCCTGCGGTGTGGGAGCCTTTACGTATATCTGTGCGCCGGCGACGATTGTATCATTTATCGTCTGGCTCATTGTTTTTCGATGGAAGAAAATCGTTTCGCTCGCCTCAATCGCGGGTGCACCGGTGGTACCGATCGTTATTTGGGTTTTGGGAGAACCTTGGGAGTATGTGGCATTCAGTCTGGCGGCGGCTCTCATTGTTGTGGTAAAACATAAGGAAAATATCGAAAGACTTCTGCGGGGAGAAGAAAAACCGATTATACAGGGAAAGAAGGAATCGCAGTGAAAATAGCCATGATTGGTTCCGGCGGATGGGGGACGGCGATGGTTACATCGCTTGCCGCCCGCCATGATGATTTGGAACTGTACTGCCGCAGGGAAGAAGCGGCACGGGAATTGAAGGAAACAAGAGAAAATAAAGAATATTTACCGGGGGTCCGCATTCCGGTCCATGTAAAAATTACGAGTGATTTGGAAAAAGCTGTGTCCGGTGCGGACTGCGTGGTGTTGTCTACTCCGTCTAAAGCGGTAGAAATAACGGCGGAAGCTATGGCGCCTTTTATGAAGAAAAATGCTGTTGCAGTATGTGCTTCTAAAGGTCTTGCCGATGAAGCGGGCCATCGTTTATCGGAAATCATTTCAGAAAAGTTTTCTTCCGTAACGGACCGGATTGTTGTTTTATCCGGACCGAATCATGCGGAAGAAGTGGGTCTCGGTCTTCCGGCGGCAACCGTGGCGGCATCGGAAGTGCCGGAAGCTGTACAGATCGTGCAGGATGTTTTCATGCGGCCCGTGTTCCGTGTATACCGCAGTGATGATATCCGCGGCGTAGAATACGGCGGCGCATTGAAAAATATCGTAGCTCTTGCCTGCGGTGTGCAGGACGGAATAGGTCTCGGCGATAATTGTCGTGCTGCGCTTATGACACGGGGGCTTGTGGAAATGGCAAGATTTGGTGTGCATTTCGGCGCCCGCCGGGAAACTTTTTTCGGCTTATCGGGAATGGGCGACCTTGTTGCTACATGTACCAGTACCCACAGCCGCAATCACAGGGCGGGCCTTATGTTGGGGAAAGGAAAGACCGCAAAAGAAATCTGCGAAGGAACCCACATGGTGGTGGAAGGAATGCGCACGGCTTTCCTGGTGAATGAAATCGCAAGGCGCGAACATATCGATATGCCGATTACCGAAGAAGTATGCCGCCTTCTGGAAGGGGAACATACGGCGCAGGAAGCCTTGGAAAATTTGATGACCCGTGCGAAAAAGGCGGAAATTGAGACGTATCTGGAGCCCTGATAAAAACCGGGCGGGGAGTCATAGTATAAATATATGAGCCGTTTGCCACATTGTGGTATAATTTAATAAATTTCCAATTGGTATTTCAAGCAGTATATTTTTTGAAAACTGATGGGAAATAAGAATATCATCCTTGAAACGGAATGAAAAATGAGAATCATTGGAGGAAGCGCGAAAGGGACAGCCTTGCTGTCGCCTGTGGGGAAGGGGATGACCCGGCCTACGCTCGGACGGGTACGTGAAAGTATATTCAATGTGCTTGCCAATGTGGGAATGAAAGATACCCGTGTGCTTGATATTTTTGCAGGAACCGGCGCGATGGGGCTGGAAGCTTTGAGCCGGGGCGCGGCACATGCGACATTTTTGGATAAGGCGACATGTAAGCTTATCCGTGAGAATGCGGTGAAATGCCATGTGGAAAACAGGGCGGATGTTTTACCCGGCGATGTCAGCCGTTCTTTGGCAAAGCTTGCAGGGAACAGGTATGACTATTTGTTTATGGATCCTCCTTACGGGAAGGGCTATATTGATCAAATTCTTGCTTTGATTTTCGCTTGCAGGCTTCCTGCTGAGAATGCTATTATTATTGCAGAGCATTCTGTAGAAGAACCGCCGGATATGACCTGTTTGGAGGAGAAATGCTCGGTATGGAAAGAAAAAAAAGTAGGAAATATTGTTGTTACTTACCTCCTTTGCCGGGGTTCTGAGGGAGAAGTTTCATGAAAATCGCTATTTGTCCGGGCAGTTATGATCCGGTCACTTATGGCCATTTGGACATCATTAAGAGAAGCGCCGTGCTTGTGGATAAATTAATTGTTACGGTGTTTGTGAATCCGTCTAAAAAGACATCCCTTTTTTCTATTGAAGAACGGCTGGATATGCTTCGGGAAACGACGAAGGATATTCCCAATGTAGAAGTAGATACATCGACGGGGCTGCTCAATGTGTATGCTGCCAGTAAAAACTGCCATCTTCTCATTCGCGGCCTGCGGGCATTCAGTGATTTCGAATATGAATTCCAGCGGGCGCTCATGATTAAGAAGATTGATCCTACGTTGGAAACCGCTTTTTTCATGACAGACGGACGGTATTCATACCTGTCCTCCACCGGCGTGAGGGAATTGGCATATTTTAACGGTGATGTGTCACAGATGGTTCCCCCTTATGTGGAAGCTATGATAGAGAAAAAATTAAAGTTACTTAAGAAATGAGGTTGTAAAATGGATACAAGAAAATTGCTTGAAGAACTTGAAAATGTTATTGACAGCGCAACCGAAGTACCATTCTCCAACAAGAAAATGGTAGACAAAGATGAAATCGAACGACTGATTGACGCGATTAACCAGTCGCTTCCCAATGAATTGGAGAGTGCCCGCCGTATCGTTGCCGATAAGGAAAGAATTCTTCTGGATGCAGAGAAAAAAGCGGATGACACCATTGCCCAGGCGAAAGATTACATCGCAAGGATTACCGAAGAGAGCGAATTGGTAAAACAAGCGCAGGAAAGGGCTAATGAAGTAGTGACTTCCGCCAACCATTCCGCCGAGGAATTGCGCAGCAGTTCCGTTACCTACGCGACTGATGTTTTGAAATACGTGGAAACGAATATGGAAAACATGCTGGATACCTTGAAGAAGAACCGCCAGAGCTTGATTGATTCCAAGACGGCAGCTGCCAGGGAAGAACAGAAATAAAAGATTTCAGCTTTTTGGAATACGTTTATCTGTATTATTCATGGTGTAAGAAGGAAACGGAGTCCGACGATGGGAAGTATGAACAGAAAGCAGGCGCTTCTTTGCGCCCTTGCCTTTATCATACCGGCTCTTGTCGGATTTTTTGTGTGGAGTGATGATGGGAAATGCTCCGGAGAAGATTCCGTGGTTGCAGAAATAACGGAAAGCGGAAACGCAAATGAAGAAAGCCGTGTCCTCGTATATGTCGTAGGCGCCGTGAAAGAACCGGGTGTCTATGAACTGCAGTGGGGGAGCCGCGTGTATGACGCGGTGCAGGCTGCCGGAAACGTTCTTCCTTATGCGGATATGGAAAGCGTCAATATGGCGGAACCCGTTGAAGATGCTATGAGGGTCTATATTCCTCTCAATCCGGAACGGACGACTCCCGCCGCAGCCGGTTTGGTGAATATTAATCATGCCTCGGGAACGGAGCTGGAAACACTTCCCGGCATCGGAGCCAAGACGGCAGATAAAATTATTGAATACAGAAACGAACATGGCGGGTTCCGCTCAAAAGAGGAATTGAAAGAGGTACCCACCATCGGGGAGGGGAAGTACGCCAAAGTGTCAGAGCGGATTACCTTATGAAACGGAAATATATATTTCTTTGGTGTGCTTCCTTTTTGGCTGCAGGGATATTTTTTGCGTCTTTTTTTGAGTTTTCTCTTTTTGGGGGAGGACTCTTTTTATTTTTGTCTTTGATGGGTGTCCTTTCAGGGAGAGTTTTCGGGAAAACAGGTGCTGTGTGGGTATGCGGCGCTCTTTTTTTATGTGCTGCCGGTGCGGTCCGTATGGAAATGGCAGAAGAAATATGGAGACAGCAGTCACAGTACATTGTGGGCAGTGAAGGAACCTTCTGCGGCATCGTTGCAGAGGAACCTCTTGTGTACAAAGGGGAGGACGGATATGCCCGGTACCTTATTGATCTGAGGAAAATCCGTTATGCCGATGGAGAAGAAAAAAGCATTTCAGGAACAGTGTACCTGTATGACTTTGCCGTTGAGAATAAATATCCTGTCGGAACTGCACTGGAAGCGGAAGGAAAGCTGCGGTCCCTCCGTTTATATAAGAATCCGGGGAAAATCGATCTGGAGAAGCGCTACGAAAGCGGGCATCTCTTAGGACGAATTTACAGCAAGGAGAACAACCGTATCCGCCCTGCAGGAGAAACCGGGGAGTATAGGGTGACGCGCTGGGCGGAAACGATGAGGGAACGGTTGGCATGTTCTTTTGCTTCCTACATGGATCCGGTACGCCTTCCTGTTCTGATGACACTTCTTTTCGGCGGACACTATTCAGAAATTCCCAAAGATATCATCCATTCTTTTTCAGTGACCGGCATTATTCACATCTTGTCCGTTTCCGGTTCTCACATCGCGCTGCTTTTCGGTTTTTTATATTTCCTTGGGAAATGGCTGGGACTTTCCATGAAGGTAACGGTATTTCCCGCTGTGCTTCTTGTGCTCGTGTATGCCGCTATGTCAGGCTTTGTGCCTCCTGTGGTCCGCGCGTCCCTCATGGGAATTCTTGCCGTGATCGGTGTCCTTCTGGAACGGGGGAGGACGGCGCTTAATCTTCTGGGAGCGGCAGTGGCAGGGATGCTCTTGTGGAACCCCTATTTCCTTTTTGATATCAGCTTCCAGCTTTCCGTCTGCGCGTCGGCAGGAATACTGCTTTTTTATGAACCGCTTCGGCATGCGTTTGCCCGATTAGGAAAAATTCCGCCCTGGATCTGTGAAGGCTGTGCTCTTTCTACGGCGGCCCAAGTCCTCGTGCTTCCCATTATTTTGTATAATTTTCATAGTTTCCCGCTATATTTCATACCTGCCAACCTGATCGTTGTGCCGCTTTTGGAATGGGTGATCATTGGGGGACTTTTGGCGGCGCTCTCTTCTTTTCTTTTGATGCCTCTGGCAGGAGGAATCTTGCAGTTTGCCGATTACTTCCTCTGGGCGGCGCTGCGGTTGAATGGATTTATTTCTTCACTGCCGGAAGCGTCTTTTGAAGCGGGCAGTCTTTCCCTTGCCGAAGGGATTTTGTATTATATAGGAGTGGCGGTTTTCTGTTTCAAAAGGAAATGGGAACGGAAAGGGAAATATCTTCTTGCCGGTGTCATTTTTGCAGGGGCGATTCTTTTATTGGCAGAATGGGCGGCGTATCGGGAGACCGTTCTGCTGGCGCCTGATTTGGGAGCAGATACGGGGACAGTGCTTATGTCCGGTGATGCGAAGATCGTGTATTATAAAAGCAGCGGGATTCCTTCGGCGGCAAGCGGACGGGAATTGGATTCAATCTTAGGGTACCATGGAATTTTTGATATAGACGTGCTTCTTCTCAATCTGGAAGAGGTGAAGAAGCCTGTCCCGTTTGAAATGGATACAAGAATAAAAGAGATATGGGCGGTCGGAGGAAAAGCGGAAACGCTTGCACCTTTCCTTATAAAAGATTTCAAAGGAACAGTCAGAAACCTATCGCCGTCACGCCTGCGCTTAAAAAACGGATTGACAGTCATAACAAACGGAAGCGCCCTTCGTGTGGGAAAGGATTCATGGGATGTATACTTTGCAGGGAATAAGAATTTCAGTGAAGGAGATTCCCCGCACACCGCATGGGTGGGAGGATCAAACGGTTTCCGCCGCGGCGTATCGGAAAAGGAACTGGACAGATTAAAACCTGAAGCGGCAGTATATGGAGGCGGCGGGCGATTCGCCGGTGAGGACAAAGATGTTTTTTATCTCTGCAATTGTCCCGCAGCATATACGGAGAGCGAAGGGATGGCGGAATTGGTATGGGAAAAAGACGGATGGCGGTTATTGCGGGGGAGATGGGATGGAAATAATGGCAGTAAAACAAATCTTATCCAATTGCAAAATTTTATACGGTAATGACTCGGTTACTATCGGATTGCGGAGAGAAGAAATCATCCGTGATTATTTTCATGGAGAAATACCCGAGGTGACGGTGCTTGATTCTCCGGGGAATTATGACCTTTACAGGAGTTGTCTGGAAGGGCAGTCCCTCTTTGCCGCAAAGACGGCAGTGGTCATGGAGAATCCTTTTTTTATAAAAAGGCCGCCGAAAGATAAAAAGGAAGAAAATGAATTTAACGGTTTCATAAATATACTGAAAGAGTTGACACCCGATACATTGGCGATTTTTACGGTAGACGGCGCTTTAGATAAAAGAACGAAGGCCTCTAAAACGTTACTTTCTGTCTGCGGGAGTGAAGAATGCAGTCTTTTAGCGCCGCGGGAAGGCGCGTCCGTCATGGCGCGGATGCTCATGGACTGCGGGAAGCGGGTGGAGCCGGAAGCACGGGCGTATATGGAAGAAGTTATCAGTTCCTGGGAGACGATTTCCCGCCCTTTTCTTCAAACAGAATCTGATAAAATCGTATTAATGGCAGGAAACAGGACCGGTATTTCGAAAAAGCTTCTGGAATACGCTTTGCCTGAGTACATGGATCAGGGGATTTTTAAGTTTACTGATGCCCTGATTGCCAAAAATGCGTCTGCCGTTATGGAGAATACCGATCATGTGTTTACGGATGTGTCGGAAACAATTAAAAATCTGGGGTTTATTTCCGCTAAATTCAGAAAAATAAAAATACTGAAAGAAATGCAGCGGAACCATGCACCCTTGCTGCAGATACAGAAAGCGGCAGGGGTGACGAACCAATGGGCGTGGAAAAATCTGGAGAAGGATGCCCGCTTTGTTTCTGAAGAAGATGCGGAATGGCTGCTGCTGAATATATTTGAGTATCATTGGAGAATTCGCGAAGGAAGCGCTCAAACGGTAAAAGAGCTGCTGCTGCGTTATTGTATGCGTAAATGAGAGAGGCGGATATGTATAAAATTGTAAAAGTTTTCGGGGGTATTTTTGTGGCGGCTGCTGTCCTTGCCGGAGCAGCTCCTTTTGTCTGGGCGGGGAAAGACACGGTCATCCCCGGCGTCCGACTGAACGGTACCGCGGTAGGCGGCATGGGGAAAGTCCGGCTGGAGGAGTTTTTTCGGGAAAAGAATGAAGAGCTTGCCGCAAAAAAACTGGCGCTTAACCATGGCGCGGTTCATGAAGAGTGGTCATATAAGGATTTAAACGTGCATTTTGATAAAAGCAGGGCAGATGAGCTTTTGCGGTTGGGGAAAACGGGAAATCTGCTTTCTGACTGGATCACCCGCTGGAAAGCAGTCATTTACGGTGATGTAGCAGGGGTGGTTCCGCTTTATGACAGGGAAGCGCTTTGCACGAAAGTGGATGAACTTGCCGTGAAGTATGGGCAGACGCCGAAAGAGGCTATGCCTGTCATCAAAGATGACGGGACAGTGGAATTTACTGAGGGCGTACCTTATCTTGTTTTTGATCGGCCGAAGCTTGTGGAAATCGTAGGAAATGCCCTTGTCAGTGAAGATACGGATGCTGTGGAAATTCCCGTGACGGAAGAAAAGATGCCGATGCTGACAAAGGAGCGGTTGAAAAATTTTAATACGGTTCTCGGTGTTTATACGACGAATTTTGGGGAAAGTCCCAACAGAAGCAGAAATATCGAATTAGCGGCGGAAGCCATCAGAGGGTCTGTAGTGGCTCCGGGTACCGTATTTTCCTATAACGATGCTACAGGAGAACGGTCTCCGGACAAGGGATACTTGGAAGCGCCTGTCATTGTGAATGGAAAGCCGCAGCCCGGTTATGGCGGCGGCGTGTGCCAGGTGAGTACGACTCTTTTTAATGCGGTGCTTCTTTCGGGAATGGAAGTGACGGAACGGAGTCCTCATTTTTCACCGGCATCGTATGTACCCATAGGACAGGATGCTACTGTTTCTTATGGGGACCTGGATTTTCAATTTATAAATAATTTTAAAAATCCGGTTTACGTATATACGAAGTATGAACCGGGCGCGGTGACATGCTGGATCATCGGCGCCAGGGAGGATAAACCGGAGGAATCCCGCGTTCTGCTTGAGTATTCGGGTGCGATAGGATTCAATACGCAGGAAAAGGTGGATCCCGTGCAGACGGAAGAAAAGACGGTAGAATACGGACATGAAGGATATAATGCGGAAATCCTCCAGTATGCCCGCTGGGCGGACGGACGTGTTTACGAGAGAAGTTTCCCGTCATACTATGATCCCGTAGATACTGTGATTACATACAATAAAGATCCGAAAAAAGCAGAAGCCGAAAAGAAGGCTGCCGCTGAAAAGAAAGCGAAGGAAGTAAAGGAACGGCAGGATGCCGGCAGGAAAACAACGGAAAAGAACAAAAGAGATAAAGAGAATAAGGAAGAGCAGAAAGCCGTCATAATCCCTTTGGGGAACTGAGGCGTTCTGCTGCATATTGGAGGGATTACGATGGGAAAGTATCGGCTGAAATCAAAGCAGAAAGGTTCAGTCATTACTTTAATGGAAGTGGATACAGAATGCCAGGCTTGGTACATTCAGGCCGATGACAGAAACGCGGCTCTTCAGGTATTGAAAGCCATGAGCGATGAAATCCGCTGTTTGAGGAATATTTATTTGAATGGGGATGATGTGACGGAAGAAGTCTGTCCCCTTTTAATGACTATAGGTGATGCGTCTCTTCCGGAAGAAGAATTCAGTGAGCTGTATGGTGCTGGAAATCCGGATGGCGGTATGGATATGCATAGGACAGAAGATTCGCCGGAAGGGGAGGCTGATTCTGAACCTGTTTTCAAGCTGCCTTCTATCCGTGATGTGCAGGCGGCTATGGCTGCAGCTCCGCCAGTGGAAGACAGGCCTGCACTTTCTCAAACGGCAGGCATTTCTTTTTCGAGCGAATTGCCGTCTTTAGAGAGCGTGCTTCCTGCTTCCGCTTTCCAATTATCCGCTTCCGGAGAGAAGAGAACGGACGGCATCCTTTTAGGCAGATCACATATTAAAGGGAAAATATCGGATATCAGTACGATCCGGGAAGAACAGGGCGGTATCGTCGTACAGGGAACTGTCATTGGCTGTGAGTGCCGAGATCTCCGTGAAAACAGGTGTCTGTTTACCATGAAGCTGGCTGATGAGACAGACGGAATCCTTTGCAAAAAGTTTTTTGAAAAGAAGGAAGACGCACAAAAGCTGACCGGTGTAAAAAAGAATATGACCGTAAAAGTCAGGGGGAATGTGCAGCTTGATAAATTTACCGGCGGCCTTGTGCTGAATATTTCCCAGATGGAACAAGGGAAAGAGAAAGAAATCAACCATGAGGATATGGCTGAAATACCGCGTGTAGAACTCCATCTCCATACGAAAATGAGTTTGGACGGACTCATCGATAATGAAGAGATCATCAGGACGGCGGCAAAGTGGAAGCATCCTGCCGTGGCGATTACGGATCACGGCGTCATTCAGGCATTTCCCCAAATACAAACATTGGCGGCAAAATACGGGCAAAAAGTCATCTACGGCATGGAAGGTTATCTGATCGATGAAGTGCCTGAAGATATTGACAGCGACCGGCAGCAGTACAGCCATATTATCCTGCTGGCAAAAAATATCACGGGGCTCCGCAATTTGTACCGTCTTGTGACGCTGTCCCATCTGAAATACTACCGCAAGCGTCCTCTTCTGCCCCGTCCGCTCCTTGAGGAATTCAGGGACGGACTGATGTATGGTTCCGCCTGTGTCATGGGTGAATTTTTCCGTGCCGTTTTGAACGGAGACAGCGATGAAGAACTGATCCGTCTGGCGAAATTCTATGATTATCTGGAAGTGCAGCCGCTGGGAAACAATGAATTCCTGCTGTATGAAGATAAGTATGCTGCCATCACGACGAAAAAAGATTTGCAGGAGCTGAACAAGAAAGTTATTGAAATAGGAAAAAAAGCGGGGATTCCCGTATGCGCCACATCTGATGCCCACTACCTTTTTGCCGAATACGCGCGGGACAGAGATATCCTTTTGTCCAACTGGGAAAAACCGGGGAAAATAGAATCCCATCCGCCGGTATACCTTCGGACGACGGAGGAAATGCTGGAGGAATTCAGCTATCTGCCGAAAGAAAAAGCGGAGGAGATCGTCATCACGAATACCCGCCGGGTGGCGGAGCAGTGCGAGGTCATTGAACCGCTGGCGGAAGAATGGAAATCGTACAATCCGAAAATTGCCGGTGCCGATGATAAGCTGAAAGCCATGTGCTATGAGAAAGCGGTGGAGCTTTATGGAGAACCGCTGCCGGAAATCATCCGGGACAGGCTTGATTTGGAGTTGACACCGATCATTAATCACGGCTATGGCGTCCTATACTACATCGCCCATAAACTCGTCAAGCATTCTAACGACCGCGGCTACCTGGTGGGATCCCGGGGTTCTGTCGGATCTTCTTTTGTGGCGACACTGGCAGGCATCACGGAAGTAAATCCGCTTCCGCCCCACTATGTGTGCCCCCATTGCCACTGGAACCAATTCTTTACTGACGGTTCCGTCGGCGGCGGTTTTGATCTGGCAGATAAGAAATGCCCCAACTGCGGCACGGAATTAAATAAGGATGGGCACAATATCCCGTTTGCCGTTTTCCTGGGATTTGACGGAGACAAAGTGCCTGATATCGATCTGAATTTTTCCTCCGGCGACGACCAGGCGGTGGCCCATAAGTACACCGAAGAACTCTTCGGGCGGGATAATGTATTCCGCGCAGGAACGATTGCGGGGATCCAGGATAAGACAGCTTTCGGATTCGTCAAACGGTACGCGGAAAACCGCGGGCTGACATTCAATGATATTTTTATAGAAAAATTATCTGCCGGCGTGGCAGGGGTAAAACGGACCACAGGGCAGCATCCCGCCGGTATCATGGTCTGTCCCCGGGATATGGATATCCACAATTTCACGCCACTCCAATATGCCGCCAATAAAAGATGGCTGAAAGATGAAACGGGAGAAAAAATTCCGGGTACTATCACCACCCATTTTGATTACCATTCTATTTCAGGACGCATGCTGAAACTGGATATTCTGGGCCACGATGATCCGAAAGTCATACGTATGCTTCAGGATATCACGGGCATCGATCCGCTTCACATTCCTTTCAATGATGAAAAAACGCTGTCCCTTTTCAGCTCGCCTGACGCTCTCGGCATTACGTCGGAACAGTTGAAAGCGGCGGTAGGGGACAAGGGGATTACCGTGGGGGCGATTGGTCTTCCGGAATTCGGCACACCTTTTGTCCGCGGTATGCTGGAGGATACGCGGCCCAAAAATTTCTCCGAACTTGTCCGCATTTCCGGTTTTTCTCACGGGACGAACGTGTGGCTGAATAATGCGCGGGATTTGATTACGTCAGGCAAGGTCAAACTGGAAGAAGCGATTTCCACGCGCGATGATATCATGAACTATCTGATTGAACATCATGTAAAACCGCTGACCGCTTTCAAAGTCATGGAAAACGTGCGTAAGGGTAAAGGGCTGGAAAAAGGAAATTCCAACAACCGGAAAGAATTGGAAGATGCCCGGGTACCGCAGTGGTTCATTGACTCATGCCTGAAAATTTCCTACCTTTTCCCAAGGGCCCATGCGGTGGCTTACGTTATGATGGCGTTCCGCATCGCCTGGTTCAAGGTGTATGAACCTCTTGCTTACTATGCGGCTTATTTCACCATCCGGGCGGAAGGCGCGTTCAATGCGGCGGTTATTTTAAGAGGACTGGCGTCCCAGTCGGCGGAGCTGGCGCGGATTAATTCGCTGCCCCACCCAACGGCGGTGGAAAAGGGGAGTGCCACAGTTATTGAGGCAGCGGCGGAAATGTATCTTCGCGGTTTGAAATTCCTGCCTATCGACTTGAATAAATCATCCGCTTCCGAATTTCTCATGGAAGACGGCGCACTCCGCCCTCCGTTCAACTGCATTCCCGCTTTGGGAAATACGGTGGCAAAGGAAATTGTTGAAGCCCGCAGGGAACATCCCTTCACGTCGAAAGAAGATTTGAAAAAGCGAGGCAAGGTAAGCCAGAGCATTATAGATACTATGGATGAAATGGGAATCCTCCACGGTATGCCGGAAGAAGAACAGATTAACCTGTTTTCTTTCTGAAATATATAAAACGCAATAAAAAATAAATCACCCGATTCACGATACAGTGAAGAAGGTGATTTATTTTTTATCGATGATATCCATATTTCGGAGTAAGACGGGCCTGCCCCGCCAGGAAAAAGCATATTCTCCATATTCTTTTGTAAATCGGCGGTTTGAAATCTGTTCCAGTGTTTCTCTTTCCAGACGGGGGATCCGGTCTGCACCCGTTTCCGGAAGGGGAGAGTATGCTGCATTTTCATTAAAGGGACAGCATTTCTGGCACTCATCACATCCGAAGATAAGCGGCGTCTTACGAAGAATATTTTTTTCTTCTTCATTTAAGACTTCTTTCTTTTGCGTGAGGTACGATTTGCATCGCCACGGATTGAACCGTTCGTGGGAAAGCGCTTTTCCGGGGCATGCCGCGAAACAGCGGGTGCAGCTGCCGCAGTTCATTGCAAGCGGGGTGTCCGGAGGAAGTGCCAAAGTGGTCAGTATGGCTCCGATGGTAAAGTAAGAACCGTACTTCGGATGTATGAGGCAGTGGTTCCTGCCGAAAAAACCGAGTCCTGCCTGGTAAGCGAGCCAGCGGTCTGCCATGGGGGATGTATCGGTAATCGCATGGAATTTTTCATTGGGATACTGCTCTTCCATATATCCGATAATTTTTGCAAGATACGCGCGGACAACGTGGTGATAATCTTTGGCTCGTGCATAAAGGGCGATATTTGCATTCTTTTCCTCGGGGTACCGGTAAGGGAAGAGAATAACAGCGATGGACTTTGTATCCGCGAGAATTTCTTCAGGCGCCAGCCGCTTTTCTATCTCCGCCGGCGCGAAAGGAACGGGACCCGCTTTTTCCAGTTTTTCGGAAAGCTGGGGGGCGATAGGGCAGGACATGCATCCTACGGCGTCCAGCAGGAGGGAGCGTGCTTTTTCCAATAATAGATTTTTAGCGGAAGAATTCATACATTCCTTTCATAAAAAAGAGCAGGTTTCCCCGCTCCCATTTTACTTGCCGATACGTTTGGACAGGACGTCGCTTACCCGCTCTGTCGGCATATCATCGCTGTCATACAGAAGGCCTTTCGGACTTTTGATAATGAGCCGGTCCATGAGGTTTTGGTTAATCAAATCATTGGTGGCTGACAGGAAAGAGAGACAGGCCTTATCATGCTGTTCTTTTGAAATGAGTCTGGACAGGCCCGGCGCTTTTAACCGCTGCTGCAGGTAAAGCTGGTGGATGGCTTTCCAGCTGTCTTTCTTCGGGCAGGCACGGAGAAGTACGCAGATAGTATATCCTTTTTCTTTCAGATAACTGATGAGCGCCATGGTGTGGGCGGAGTCATCAAGAGAGCCTTCCTGCAGGATGTGATACTTCTCTTCTGCTGCTTTCCGCATGGCTAAGTCAGAAAGATATTTCCCTTCCTTTGTGGAAAAATAGGTACAATAGCGTCCGTATTTCTGAAAAACTTCTTTTGCCCGGGGATGAAACCCGCGGAAGTTGTCACTCATGGACTGGATAATGTCGCCGTCGTAGTCATCGATGATCGCGGAGGACATCCGTGTCTTTCCGGAACCTGGCTGGCCTGCGATAATGAAGGCTGTCGGATTCTCCTGCGCCCCTGTTTTGCCCTTTATCATGGCAGGCCAGATAACCGAGTTGAAAAGGGTATTCATCTCTTCGGCGGAAAAACGTCGGACTTCTTCCAACTCTTCTTTTGTCAGTTTGGAGGAGCTCACGGAAGAAAAAAGCTGGTCTGCCGTGTACTTCGTTTCGATGGCATATGCCTCTTTGAGCATTTCAATCTGTTTTTCCATAGAAATCCCATGACCTTTTCGGAGTTCCACCTTGGACATGGCGCGAACCGTTTTCCGCCATAAATGGAGAAGGCGTTTTTCATCCTCCTGTTGGATTCCTTCTTCACTTCTCATATTGGAAAGCAGATTGTAAATCGTGGTGAATATTTCCGCGTTCACTTCCAACTGGATTCCCATGGGGGTAATTTCCGCGGATTCATACAGTTCATTGATTGATCGCTCGTCATATGGCATAGCCTTAACCAACTCCTTTTATCATCAAATATATGTCCCATCATAACAAAAGGGGAAATATTTGTCTAATGACCGCATTCTTTATTCCTTAAGCGGGACAAATCGACGGCGGGCGGCGTAGCGAGAGAATCATCCCGGTTCCATGGCTTGTCATAGAGCTCCAGACATTCGCGGACTGTTTCATACGCTGCGGAAGCGAGAAGCGAACCGAGGACGGAGAAAGTGCCTGCGTCCGTATAACGCGGGGCATCCGGATCGGTGATGAGCGTGATGCCGTCCGTTCCCGTTCCAGTAGCAGGCAGGCCGTTATTCACATCGGCGATACCCAGATCCTGCAGGGCTGCCGTCTTCCCTTCAGTGATCGTGATGATGGCCCGCGTCATGATGGCGGAAGGAAGGGAAATATTCAGACTGATCATGATATTGATCGTACCTACAGGAAAGAAGTGACCGTCTTTTTCTGTATAGAGTGGCGGAGAACCTGCGCGGGCCGCCGTTTTTTCCGCACCGCCCGTAGTAACTGCGTCAAGAAGAAGCTCCTTATGGGAAAATGTTTTCACGGAACGCCATTCCATCTTTGCCGCTGTAAGAAGGGCGCAGGCCTTTGCCGGATCATATCCGTTTTCCAAAATGGAAAGACGTAAAAATTCAGGGACAGACCCTCCGGGAAATCGATCTTCCGATGGGTAAAAGGTTTCCAGTTTCTGGTTGACTGCATAATTGATTTCTTTAAAACCGCCGCCGTAAATGGCAGTGGAAAGGGAAAAACGTGTTTTTTCAAAAGCCAGACAAAGGTGGGAACGTGATGCATGCAGTTTCCCTCCCGCCGGCAGTGTAATCGTTGTGTCCATGGTATCTCCTTTATTCTTATTATAACAGGCGGTACTTGTCATATCATTGAACGGCCTATAGAAATATGATAAAATTTAAGCGTATTTTATAATGTGTAAGGAGTACTCATGTTTATTGTGCCTTATATGGTGGTAGCTGCAGTTGCTATCCTGTTTTTTATTGTATGCCGGTTTATGGTGTACGGCATTGGCGGTAAATCGCGGCACGCCGGGGTGAAAGCGGAAGTGACCGCGAAAATTCCTGTGCGTCCCCGCCGTAAAAAGGTGCCGGTCCGGCAGGCAGTGCCTGAGACGACCGCGGAATTTCCTTTGAAGAAAAAATCGGCTGGTGCCGGAAAATCCGCCGGTGAGACTACACAGATTTTGCCTGTAAAGGAAATTATAAAAAAGGCTGATGCCGCTATGGATGCTGATGGCGCTACCCGTGTTTTCGACCGGGGTGAACTGGAAAAGACGCTGCCGCCTGCTAAAATGCCTTCAGGGAAGGTATCTGCCTTTACCGCGGAAAAAGCTCCTGAGATTTTGGAAGGCACACCGACACTCCAATCTCTGGAAGAACGGTTTGTCCGGCATTTCCTGAATCGGTACGGCGCGGTTTCTTCTGTCGTGGAACAGGATACAAGGATGGTAACGGGCCACTTAATCCGTAATATGGATATGGATCCTAAAGATATGGCAGACAGTCTGACACATATCATGGTACAGGAAGCGTTACAGAACGCCCAGCGTACGTATGTGCTGATGCCGAACGATACGGTTCTTTCCATGGTGACTGATGCATTTGCGGATGTGGCCAGGGGCCGCCGTTCCGAAACGAGGACAACCCTTGCCTATGATGCGCTGAAAGCGATGCCCCGCATGGAAGAAACACAATTCAATGCGCTGTCGCTCCTTCTTCTTTTTCACTATTCAAGAAATACGGATAATGTGGATATGGAAGCCTTCCGCAAGTATACAAGGAAGTACATTACTCCGTTTCTCAAAGAGCTGCCTGATGAATACAGCGGTTATCAGCAGATAGAATATATTCGCTGCGTGTCTTTGGAAAACAGGGAAATCTCTTTTGGCAGGGTGCTTCATGATTCATACCCTCTTATTTTTGCTTACCGCGGCGCCATGAAGAGCGAACTTTCTTCCGTGAAATCCGACTGGCCTGAAGATGCTCTTGTCCCCAGTCTGTACAATTCATACTATAAACCGGCGGTGGTGGATGATTCCCTCTTTGCGGATTTTTGTGCTGATATGGGGATTACCAAAGAGGAAGACAAGACTTACCTTCTGAAAGTTCTCCATTCCCGTCCTGTGGATTATGACAGAAAGGAATTATCGTACATCCTGGAAAAGATTTCTCCCGACCTGGCAAGTATGCAGGAGGTATGGGACACCAGTCTGCTCCGCAGATCTTCGCTGACCCTTATGGGGATGTACATCGCCCGTGCCTGCATCAAGGCAACCATCGGCGAGGAATTTGACTTGTCCCATTGGATGTAAGAATATAAGAAATTATATGCATGGAAAAGCATTTTGGTTATCCTTGTTGAATACGGATGATTAAAATGCTTTAATGACGTATAGAATAATAAGATTTTAAAACGACAGGTGGAAGATGGGGATATTTGATATTATAGGACCGGTCATGATCGGTCCTTCCAGCTCACATACAGCAGGCGCCGCGCGTATCGGAAAAATAGCACGGGAAATATTAAATGACGAACCGGTTTCAGCGGAGATTACGCTGTACGGTTCTTTTGCAACCACAGGAAAGGGGCACGGTACGGATAAGGCGCTCGTGGCAGGTCTTATGGGCTATGCCCCCGACAGCGGCACGATCCGTGATGCGATTACTACCGCGGAGGAACGGGGGCTTTCTGTTTCCTTTCAGGCATCTTCCCTGGATATGGGACATCCCAATGTGGCGGAAATCAAAATGAAGGGGAAGAGTGGAAGAATGGCGACAGTGGTAGGGCGGTCCTTAGGCGGCGGCCGGGTCATGATTACGGAAATTGACGGGTTCCCTGTGGAAATCACGGGTGAGGAGTATACACTCCTCACCAATCATAATGACGTGCCCGGTATTGTTGCCGATGTAGGGAAGATTCTTGCAGAAGAACATGTGAATATTTCCAATATGCGTGTGTTCCGCAAAGGGAAAGGAACGGAAGCGGTGATGATCATCCATTCCGACCAAAAGGTTCCCGAATCTGTTATTTGCAGGATCAAAGAAGGAAATAAAAATATCAACAGTGTTATGACACTGGATATTATTTAAGGCAGGGTATTATGAAAACATATCATTCCGTAAAGGAACTTTTTGCGCTGGCAGAAGAAAACCATTGCTCTCCCGGTGTTATTGCATGCCGGCTGGAGTCGGAAGAAAGCGGAAAAGACTTTGATGAAGTATGGGAAAAGATGAAAAAGACCATTCCCGTTTTCCGTCAGTCTATCCAGCGCGGACTGGCGGATACGAAAAAATCTGCCAGCGGACTTGTGGGCGGTGATGCCAATACCATTTTCATGCGGGAAAGCCGTTTTCTGAGTCCGGTATGCCGCCGTGCCTGTGCTTATGCTATAGCAACAGCGGAAGCAAATGCTAAAATGTTCCGTATCGTGGCGTGTCCGACAGCAGGATCCTGCGGGATTGTACCGGCTGTTTTGGCGGCAGTGGCGGAAGAAGAAAATTCTACTCTCAATGATGTGACCCGCGCGTTATTTACAGCGGGAGCCATTGGACGGATTACTGCGGAGAATGCTTCGATTTCGGGGGCAGTTGGCGGCTGCCAGGCGGAATGCGGCACAGCGGCGGCGATGGCTGCGGCTGCGGCAGTGGATTTACTCCATGGTACGACAGAGGAAATGGGGAACGCTATGGCGCTGGCGATGAAAAATATTTTGGGGCTTGCCTGTGATCCTGTGGCGGGTCTTGTGGAGGTTCCCTGCGTGAAAAGAAATGGATTCCATGCGGTACATGCCCTTGTGGCGGTGGAAATGGCAATGATGGGGATCCGTTCCGTCATCCCTCCTGATGATGTGATTGACGCTATGGGAAGAATCGGGCGCCTTATGCCTGTGTCCCTTCGTGAAACCAGCCTTGCAGGTCTTGCCATGACGGAAGAAGGAAAGCATATTTCCGAAAGGCTGATGAAACAAAATGCTATGCCGGCAGAATAGTATAAATGAAAAGGATAAAAAGACTGCGGCAATCAGAGGAAGCACTTTGGCGGATTTCTTTCCGAAGCGCATTGACAGGAAAGAAAAATATGGCTATAATAAACTACGTTGCCGGGGCATAGCGCAGTTTGGTAGCGCACTTGGTTCGGGACCAAGGGGTCGCAGGTTCAAATCCTGCTGCTCCGACCACATGCGGGTGTAGCTCAATGGTAGAGCGCCAGCCTTCCAAGCTGGTTACGAGGGTTCGATTCCCTTCACCCGCTCCAATTTTTTGAGGGACTTTCCGGAGCGGGGAGTCTTTTTCTTTTGCGGTATTTCGGGGAATCCTTTATAATAAAAAATAATTCAAATGAGGAGCTGACCATGGGCTTTTTTGACAGAAGTAATGAATCCGCCAGTCCGATCGGCCTTTTGCGGGCGCATATCGGTACGTTTATGTACTGCGTGAAAATGGGAAAAAAGAAATTTCAAAATAAAGAAGACATAGGAGATATCTTTTTTGACATGGATCAGACGAAGTTTCTTTTGGATCAGGCGACACGAGGCTCGCTTTATGATTTCCGACAGCGTATCGATTCCGCTCTTTGGGATGCTGCTGTCCATAAATATTCGGAAGATTTGGACAAGTTGAAAAAAGCGCTCTTGAAAGCAGTGGATCAAGGAGCAGCGAAAGCGGCGGATACTGCGGAAGAAGAACCGGAGGAAATTGTTCTCGAAAAGGAAGAAGAAAAATCGGGAAATTGGCGGGATCATATCCTTGATGAAATGAAGGAAGCGGAAGAAGCAGCGAAGAAGAAAGTGCCGTCAAAAGAAGAAAAAAGAGTAAAGACGGATGACTCTAAAGAGATGTCTGAATCCGATTGCCGGGAGCTGTGGAAACTCATTAAGGAGATGGATAAGGAATTCCGCGAAATGAAACAAATTGCTGATGAATGGCTCATGGTGAACGGGAGAAAAGACGGATGTTTAGGAGCAGTTCTTGCGGTAATGCTCCTGCCTGCGGGTGCCATTTACGGAATCTGGTCGCTTTTTTAAGGGAAATCGAAGTTATATATTGTGCTTTCCGCATTTTCTGTGCTATTATAATCAAAGTAAAGGTTGTTTCGGGAGGTGACATTATGTCTAAACACATCGTTACGATTAACAGCTCTTCTCTGCAGGACTCCATCAAATTTGAAGGCTGCAGCGAATGCCAGACTTCCTGTCAGTCTGCATGCAAGACCAGCTGCACTATCGGCAACCTGCTCTGTACGGAACAGGAAGAAGCTGAAGAAGCGTAAGGAACGGCCAT
>ULXN01047723.1_pt1 | contig 71248 bp, 67 predicted proteins | sample 1961311 | NCBI WGS metagenome assembly ULXN01 (sample SAMEA4835839, study PRJEB28245) | human gut metagenome | biome: gut microbiome; material: fecal sample | place: Denmark | collected 2008 | reverse complement strand
ATTTTCTCTTAAAATTTTCCAACATTTACTTTACTTCATCTTACTTTGCCTTGTATCATGCATTTATTATCCATCTTTATTGAATATTCTGTTTTTCTTAATTCTTGTTTTAAATCTTCTTTTGATATTAATCCAAGTTCACATAATTTTATCAAATTATTAACATATATTTCTTGTTGTAATTGTTTATTAACATTCTTTAAATTTATTAATTGTTCTCTTAATGATTGCATCGAAAAATTTAAATCATTCATACACTTTCCCCCTTAAATTGAGGTATATACTAGCATATTATTTTCTATTTGTCAAAGCAAGTTTCTTAAAATGCGTATCTTCTTTTTTTTTGTCTTCATTTATTTCGTCTATTATTTCATTAATAGTTATTTTTTCATATTTACCATCAGTTAAAAATAATTCACATAATAAATATTCTGGTTGTTTATTTTTTATAAGTAATCTAGATATTGTATCAAATTGTTTAAATGATACTTCTCTACTATTAATATTTTGTTCTGGTGCGATTATATGTGGTATCACACCTCTATTATTATATAAAACATATCCTAATATATCTATAAGTAAATTTGTATAGTTTAAATTTATATTTTCATATTTTGGATTTATAGATTGTATCTTAGAATATATTTCTTTTAAATCAATTCCAAGTTTTTCTACATAATTTTTAGAAAACTCTTCAATTGATGAATTATTATTTATTTTAATTAAATTTCCATCTACATCTACAAAGAAACTCAGTCCTTCTATATAATTCAATTTTTTTCACCCCACTATCTATTAAATTCATAGATCAAAAAATAATTACTACTTTTTTGTCTTAAAAAAGACACCATATCAGTATATCACAAATAAAAATTAAATCAATAGCAAATTTTGTCGAAAAAAGTCACTAATCTTTAGGTTTGAAAATTAGTGACAAAAAGAAAGAAAATATTATAGCAGCTGATATACCGGAAGCTGTTAAATCAAACATTCCCATTACAAGTCCCATAACTCCATAATCAAAGGCTGAAACCATTGCTCCATGTGTAAGTAAATGTCCAAAACTTGTTATAGGGACTAATGCTCCTCCACCTGCCATCAATACTATTTTATCATATATACCAAATATATCTAAAAATGCACCTACTATTACAAATATAGTTGTTATATGTCCTGGAGTTAGTTTAGTATTATCTAAAATAATTTGACCTAACATACATACAAAACCACAAAACAGAAATGAGTATAAATACATCATTGTATTACCTCCAAACTAACAGCATGCGCAATACTTGGAATAGTAAGGTGTTGATAAACAGAAGTTGGGCTCATAAGAGCACCTGTTGCTACAAGCAAAACTTTTTTTAACTCTTGTTTTTTCATTTTATCAAATATATAGGTATATGTAACAAGTGGTAAACAAGCAGGACCACTTCCACCTGAGTAAACAGGTTGTTTATCTAAATCATATATCATACAAGCACTATCATCATAATTTTTTAATTCAATATTATATTCTTCCATCATATATTCTTTTAGAATTTCTTTTCCATGTTTTCCTAAATCACCAGTTAGAATTAAATCATAATAATCTATAGTTCTACCAGTTTCTCTTAAATGAGTATATATCGTATAAGCTGCTGCTGGTGCCATAACACCACCCATATTAAATACATCTGTTACTCCCATATCCATTACTTTACCTATTGTCGAACTTTCAACTTTTATATTTGATTTTTCATTAGATAGTAAAATACTAGCTCCACCTGTTGTTGTAAAAGTTGTATAGTTTTTTTTAGGAGCACCATACTCTACTGGATATCTAAATTGTTTTTCTGCAGAATTATTATGGGAAGAGACTGATACAATTGCATTTTTTATTTGTGATTTATCGATCATATTTGAAGCAATAAGAATTCCTTCTGTACTACTAGCACATGCACTATAAATTCCTAAAAATGAAATTCCTATCTTTGATGCTGCATAATTTGAAGCAATTATTTGATTTAACAAATCACCTGATATATGAACATCTATATCATCTGCTTTTTTATTACTTTTATTAAGTAATATATCAACACTTTCATTTATTAATTTGCTTTCTGCTTGTTCAAATGTTTTTTCATTAAAATAAAATTCTTTATAAGTTTTATCATATAAATTTCCAAAAGGTCCATTTTTTTCATATGGTCCTGCAACGGTACTACTATTATTTATATATACATTGTCATATTTAAATGTCATATTAGCCTCCAAATATTAATAATCTTATAAGTCCAAATACATAAGCACTAACTACACCAAAAACAATTACACTTCCAGCAAGCTTAAACATATTAGCTCCAATACCAGTTATCATTCCTTCTTTTCTATATTCTAAGGTAGCACTCATCATAGCATGAGCAAATCCAGTTATTGGAATAATAAGTCCACATTTAGCAAATTGGACTAATTTATCAAAAAATCCTAAGCAAGTAAGTAAACATCCAACAAATATAAGTGTTACTATCATAAATACTGATGCATCTTTAGTTGAAATTGAAAATATATATGAATAAAAATCAATTAATCCTTGACCTAACAATCCCATAAATCCGCCTACCAAAAAGGCTATTATTGGATTTAATATAATTTTTTCTCTAGGTGTATTTTTTTTTACTATTTTAGCATATTTACTTTTTTCCATTTTTTTCCTCCTAAATTTATTATGATAATTATTAAAATTCTTATACAAAAAAACTTACAAGTATTAAACTGTAAGTTTAGTTTTTAATTTATTTAATATTTTATTTTCACTTCTTGAAACTTGCACTTGACTCATTCCAAGTATTTTAGCTGTTTCATTTTGTGTACAATCTTCATTATATCTTTTTTTTAACAATTCTCTTTCCAGTGGTGACAAATTATTTATTTCATCTCTTAACATTATTAACTCATCTATGTTTTCTTTTTTAGATGATATTGTATCTTTAAGAGTTATTTCTTTTGAAGAATCATCATTGATTGGTCTATCAATACTTTCTATAGTATTTAATGACTTTAATGATTCAACAACATAATATTCTGGAATTTCTAAATAATTACTTATTTCTTGTACAGAAGGTTCTCTCATTAATTTTTGTGTTAACAAAATGGTTGCTTTTTCTATTTTTAAATTTAATTTGCTTATTTCTCTACTTATTTTTAATCCTTTGTCTTCTCTTACATATTTTCTTATTTCTCCTAATATATATGGATAAGCATAAGTAGTAAATTTAGCTCCATAACTTTCATCATATTTTTTATAAGCTTTTATTAAACCAACACATCCTACTTGAAATAAATCTTCTTTACTTGCATATTTTTCAAAATAATGTGTTATTTTATAAATCATGTTTTGGTTTTCTATTATCAAATTATTTAGTTCCATATTTTTCTCCTTTATACATTTATATATTTGGATGCAGTTAATTCGTCTGGTGTTTCATGAATATATTTTAATAACCTGCTATTCATTATTTTTTCTCTAACTGACTCATTGTTTATTCCACATAATAATATTTTTCCTTTATTTTGATTACATAATTCGTAATTATAAAGCAATGTGTTAATTCCTTTTACATCTATATAATCAATTTCTGAAATGTTAAAAACTACATTTCTTATTCCATTATCTCTTATCATATCAGTTACTTCATCATTCATTTTTCCAACTGTTGTTTTATTTAATATTCCAGCTAATCTTATAAAAGCAATTCCTTTCCTAAATTCTATGTTTATATCAAGCATTTATTCACCTCTTTTTATAATTTAGAACACATAATTTTATTTTTATACAGATTCGACAAAACTAGAATTTTTTTTCTGTTAATTTTAGTATAAATAAACTTATAATAAGCACAATAAATACTATTAAAATAAATGGTATTTGAATCGTACTATTTTGAACATTTAACTTTGATTCTAGATTTTCTATATATCTATTACTTAAATCAAGTTTTGTTTTTGTATTAGATAAATCATTTTCTAATTGTTCTATTTTTTTCTCATAAACTTCTACATTCATATTACCACCTCAATATATACATATTATGTCGATTAATGATTTCCTTTTTATTAAAAAAAATTATATAAGTTTTAGCCTATATAATTTTTCTATCGTTTTTATTTAAGATTTTTTTTAATGTTTTTATCAATCTTTGTTCTTGTATTGATTTGTCTTCATTAATTATTTCATCATAGGTTTTTAATAATTTTTTTTGTAATTTAATAGGGGTTTTATCTATTAATGAACTCATTAATTCTTCAACAAATGCTTCCTTATCTATCTCATATTCATTACATTTTTTTGTTTTATTTAATTCATTTACTAAATAATTAATATAATTATATGATTTTACATTACCTACAATTAATCCTTGAATTTTTTTTAATAATTCATCTCTAACTAAATAATCTTCTTTGTGTTCAAAATTTACTTCAGTTAATGCACTATATAATATATTAAGTGTTTTAATATCCTCATCTACAACTAAAGGCGAAATAAATGGTTCCATAAGTAATTCTTTTTTTCCAAAATCAGAATCATTAATACAATTTTTAATAATATCTAAACATTCTTTATTTATCATAGGAAAGTTCTTATTTTTTATAGTAGATAAAAGTATAGAATTTAGTGCTTTTTTATCATCTTTTGGTGTTTGCTCCAATAAAAATTGAAATACATACGGAACTGATTCTTTATCTATTGTAACGTTTTTAAGCAAATAAGAAATCATATCATATTTTTTAGAATCAACCAATTCTGGAATAAAGCTTACTACATCATATACTTCTAAATCTATAATACGCACTTGAGACAAAAATTTTATATATTCTGTATGTGAAGTAAGTAATAATTCATGCATATCATCAAAATCAAAATATAAAGTATTATCACCTTTAAAATTTATATCTATTAATGAAATATATTTTATTTTAACTTTTTCTGGAAGACTTGAAAAAACTAATTCATTCATCAAAGATTCTCTATTTATTGAATCTAAATATTTATATAATAACAAAACATCATCTTTTAAGTAATATATTAAATTTTCAATATAATAACTATATTCAAGTCTATTTTTAATATATTTATTTAATTCTTTTGTAAAATCATTATAAGTTATATTTTTTTGATTAGAATTTAAAATGTCAAATATTTTAGTATTTATCTCTTTAACTTGATTAATTGTTTTTTCATCTTCTAAAAATAAATAATATAAATTCAAATGTTTTTTTATATAATTTTTATCAATATTTTTTTCTTGTTTTTCTAAGTTTTTATCAACATAATCAAATGCTTTTAAAACTTCTATTAAATTACTATATTCATCGCTTACTATTTCTGAATTGCTATTTAATTTAGAAATACTTGCATTTAATAATAATACTAAATAATTAATTTCAAACTCATTAAGTATTTTTTTATCCGTTTTACTAATATTTTTCATAAAACCACCCTTGAATTTATAATAACATTAAAGAGTTTAGAAAGCAATAAAAAAAGGATTATTTCATCCTTTTATATAATCATTGATATTATTAAACCAAATAATATAACTACTACAAATAATTGAAGTAATAATTTCCAAATATATTTCATCCAATCTTTGTAAGAAACATCTAGGAATTTTAATCCAGCAACTAATACAACACTTACTGGTAGTATAAACATTACAAATCCATAAGCTGATTGTAAAATTATAGATATAGCTGGTAATGCACTTTCTTCAAATGCAATAAGTCCACCATACATACTATTTACTAAATATGGGAAATCATTAAAGAAAAATCCTCCAATCATACCTGTTAAGCTTACTAATAGTACATTAAATGATTTTGATAATCCTAGTATAAAATTAGATATAGTCGCACTTAATGTTCCATTTGAACTATTAACCATAATTGCGAATATTACACAAGCTAATGCTACATATATTGAAGTTTTAAGCATTGATTTAATTCCCTCAAAATATGTTTCTATTGCTTCACTAGGTTTTATACTATATACCCATGCAATAATTACAGTAGCAAATAAAATTAGCGCTGCAAACTCATAATTACCCCATTGTCCTATTTCAGTAAATGTTCCAAGTAATTTTGAGAAAATTGCTACTCCACCTATTTTAAATTCACTAATTGAAGTACTTATTTTATTAAATAATTCAATTCCAAATGAATAATACCAATTATACATTCCAACAAATGATATTACCATTAAAACTATAAATATTATAATTAGTGGTAAAGAACTCTTTTTTTCTTTTGAACCTTTTGTATAAAAAGGTGCTTCAATTACTGGTTCAACAATAACTTCTTCTTTTTTAGTTTTTTTAGATTTCTTAGTTTCTTTAATTTCTTCTTTCTTTGTTAATGATTTATTTTTTCCAATAACAAACATTATAAGTAAGAATACTAGTACAGCAAGTAAAATGAATTTATAAACTATTCCTTTATTTGCATCTAAACCAAAGAAGCTTTTAAAAACTAAAGCGTTTCCATAAGTTGACCCCATTATACCAACAAGTATAGCTCCAACTGTAGATGCAAGTGCTGTTACTTTATCATATCCCAACAATAATATAATTGCAGATACAAATGGTACTAATGCAAATACTACAATAGGAAGACCTGATAATGATGCAAGTAATGCAAATGAAATTATACTAATAATTAAAAATAAATTTTTTTTCTTACTGAATTTTTTAACTATTGAATCTATAACTTTACTATAAACTCCTGTTTTACTCATAACAGCGTATAATCCACCAATTGATAAAAATACAACTAGGTATTGAACAAATATTGCAACACTATATAATGGCGCCTTAAATATTCCAACCAATCCTACTGGATCTGTTTCTCCTGATGAAAAAGTTGATGAGTTATAATAACCTACTGGAATTATATAACTTAAAATAACATAAATTCCAAAAACAATTCCAAGTGCGATTAACAAATCAAAACTCTTTTTTTCTTTTTTCATATTCTCTAACCTCCATGTTCATTATAGCACAAAACTATTAAAAATAAAGTTTTTTCACTTATTTTTCATATTAAATTATATTTTAAAAAAAATATTATATACATGATATAATATATCTGGAAGTGAGAAAAATGTTTAAATATAGTGATAATAATAAAAGATATCATACTTTGGATTATTTTTATAGAAAAAAATTTGGATGTAAGGTATTTAAGGTAAGTTTAGATGCAGGTTTTACATGCCCAAATATAGATGGAAAAGTTGGTACTAAGGGTTGTATTTATTGTTCAAATAAAGGTAGTGGTGAATTTGCAGGTAATAAAAATGAAGATCTAGTTGTCCAATTTGAAACAATTAAAAATTTATTACTTAAAAAGTGGCCTAATAGTAAATATATAGGATATTTTCAAGCTCATACTAATACATATGCTCCTGTAAATGTTTTAAAGGAAAAATATGAAACTATTTTAAAACTAGATAACGTTGTAGGTCTTAATATAGCTACAAGACCAGATTCAATTGATGATGAATGTTTAGATTATTTAGAAGAACTAAGTAAAAAAACTTTTTTAACTGTAGAACTTGGTTTACAAACTATTCATGAAAGTACAAGTAAATTAATAAATAGATGTCATAGCTTAGATACTTTTAAAGAAATGGTATTAAAACTTAGAGAAAGAAATATTAATGTAGTTGTTCATATAATTAATGGTCTTCCTTATGAAACAAAAGAAATGATGATTGAAACTGTAAAATATATTAATAAATTAGATATAAATGGAGTCAAAATACATATGTTGCACATATTAAAAAACACACAATTAGAAAAATTGTATGAAGAAGAAAAATTTCATGTATTAACTAAAGAAGAATATATAGATATCGTATGTGAACAATTAACTTATTTAAGACCAGAAATTGTTATTAATAGAATAACTGGTGATCCTAAAAAAGAGGATTTAATTGAACCAAACTGGTTAATTAAAAAATTTTGTGTATTAAATGATATAGATAAAGAAATGAAAAAAAGAGATATTTATCAAGGAGAAAGGAGTAAATAACTACTCCTTTTGCATTTTAAAAATTATAACTATAAATATTTCCCTCTATATCTATAAATATTGGACCATTAACTCCTGAAAATTCATTCCCAAAAGTTCCTTCAACAATTGATACAATATTTTTTAAATTATATATATTATTTTCTATTTTGATTGAATCACTATTTTCTACTTCTATTTCAGCAGAGCTTACTGTACCATCATATTTTATAAAAAACAATGTTTTTCTTTCATCTTGACCTGAATTAATCAAATAAAAACTTAAAACTTGCTCAGCAATTTTTTTATTACTATTTTCTTTCTCATATTTTATATATAAAGTTCCATTTTTATCCAATCTAACTTCATACCACTGAGAAATTATTTTACTATTTATAGTTGAAACATTATATTTATAATCATCATACTTTTCATTCATTTTTAATTTTAGATTGTTTGAAAAATTACTATATAATTTTTCTACTTGAAAACTATTGTTATTTCCATTTAAAAATTTATCATAAGATATAAAACCTATGCATCCTACTAATAATACTATTAATGATATGATTAATACTATTACACCTGCACTAATCTTTTTTTCACTTTTAACCTCATTCATTCTTTCACTCCTATTCTATAATAAAGTTTACACTACACCTAACTAATTATCAATGAATAATGCTATATCCATTAACTTTCTTCTAAGATACAAAATATGATAGCATTATATTCATATAAACTACTTCTTTTCTAAAAACCAAGTATTTGTTATATCACAACTTTCACTAGTAGGTGCTGGCGAAGGCATATCAAATTTTACAAGTACTGGTATTTTAAATGCACTACCAAATGCAATACAATTTCCAGGTTGTAGTATCCTTATTTTTTCCACAGTTTCTGTTGTTATATTTGGAACCATTTCTTGTATATAACTTATATCTTTTGGATGTAACATTTTAAATATCAAGAAATTGCTACATTGTGACAAAGAGGTTTCAGATAATTCACTAGGTCTTTGAGATATAAGTCCAAGCATTACCCCATACTTTCTTCCCTCTTTTGTTATTCTATCAAATATATTATATCCTAATATATTTATGTCATTATCATTTTGAACATATCTATGTGCTTCTTCTAGAACAATATGAAATGGTAATGATGTTTTTTGATCATTATCTTTTGAATAATTAAATAACATCTTTGAATATATTTTAGTTAATGCTTTAGCAAATCTATCATCTACATAATTTATATTAAAATTAATTAATTGTGCTTTTCTATTGTTAGGAGCAGATAAAAGTTCTTTAATATATGCTTCTTCCGTTATAAAATTATCATATTCAAAAAATTTACTGTAATCACTATTTATCAATGAATGTAATCTAACTTTTAATATATTTACCTCATCAAATATTTTATCACTTTTTAGTATTCCTTCTGATATTAAAGCAAAATCAAAAGCTTCTTTTAAATCTTTTAAAGTATATTTAAATGATTTATCTGGCATTTTCAATTCTAAAGAATCATCCAAAAATTTTTCTATAAAACTTACTAAAAGTTCCATTTCTCTCATTTTACCTGATGAATCAATTAGTAAACATTGTTTTAAGCTTCTAACATAACCTGGTTGAAATACTTTTGTTTCTAAATTTAATTCTGAAGTATTATAACGAGTTAATACTGAAAAAATTTGATCTCTTATTTGAGTTGATTGTCTTCCGCTTGATAAGATTTCTAATATAGCTCTAGCTATAATATCATTTTTATGTTTTAAAACTACACTTTCTTCTCTACCAAATATGGTAACTAGTTTTAAGGCTTTTTCTATTATTGGTATTTGACTCGGTTTTTCCACACCTAAAAGTATTGCAATATCATCTGTATCAAGCAACCATATTGGTATTCTAAGCAATTCTGTATCTGAGTTAACATTTGTTGTATATGCTTTAAAATTTATTTCTGGAACTTTTTTATGTAAATCTTTAAATGCATTATGATATTCACCATATGCATCAAAAACAAATATACTTGCTCTATATGGAATCATTTTTTCTTTTGAAAATAAGTTTTGAAAAATACGAGCTATACTGCAAGATTTACCACTTCCTGTTGCGCCAAATATAGCAAAGTGGTTACTAAAAAAAGAATTAACATCCATTCCTATTTTAACATTTTCATAAATAGGACTTTCTCCAATGTATAAATGTCTATCTTCTTCATAATTATTTATTCCAATAATTAAAGGTGCTTTCTCTTTTGAAATTAATTTAACCTTAGCTGAAAAAGCAGGTTTTGACATTATACCAAACACAAATTTATCATCTATTAATTCACCAAGTAATGATATTATTGCATTATTACCTTTAATATCAATTATCTCACCTACAAATTTTTTATCATCATCTTCCATTATTACATAAAGATTTATTAAATTATGGATTTTATTTATATCGACTTTTAAATCTATAATTATTTTATTTCCATCTGTTGAAATAATATTTCCTAACATAATCCTCACCTATTATAAATTATACATTTTTTTTTAGTAAAAAAAAAGAGTTAAATTAAACTTTCTCTTATATAAGTTTTAACTCCCTTTAAAACATATATTTTTAATGAACAATTTGTTGTGACTTTTATAAATCCAAGCCCATTTATAACTATATCTTCGCCACTTTTAACATTATATTCTTTACATTCTAAATCATTTAATTTTTCAGTTTTATAAAATCTTTCTATATTAAATAGATTTGACATAAAAATAGTAATATTTGAATCTGTGATACTATCAATTCTTAATATATTATCCATTATTAATGTTGTTTGTTTCTTTAATTGATAAGTGATCGGTTTTATTTCTTTTTTAGGAAGTAATTTTTTTATTTCTTTTTTATCTAAGTAATTAATTATATTTCCATCATCTAATATACCTGGTGTATCTATAAGTGTTAATGAATCATTAATTTTCACCTTTATTAAATCAACAGTGGTATTAGGAAGTAAACTTGTTGTTATTTTTGTTTCATTTGATGAATAATTATATATTATTTTATTTATCATAGATGATTTTCCTGAATTTGTATATCCAACTACATATACATCATTTGATTTTTTATATAAATTAATTTTTTCATACAATGAATCAAAATTATAGTTTTTATTACTGCTTATTACTACAACATCTTTTACATTTTTAATATTTTTAATATAATTAATTAATTTTTCATCTTTAACTGATTTTGGTAGCAAATCTCTTTTTGTTAATATTACTATTTTATCATTTGTAATATTTTTGATTATTTTTTCATATTCATTTACATTTAACAAATCTATTACTAATAACACTAAGTCTTTTGTTGAATCTATTTTTTTTAATATTTGAATAAATTCACTATTTTGCTTTATTACTTCTTTATATTCATTATAGTTTATTATTCTAAAACATCTTTCACATAAACTAGATGTAATATTTTTTGTAAACCCTAATTCTTTTGAATTAGTATTTTGAAGAGTAACTCCACAGCCTGTGCACTTATTCATAATATCTTCCTCTTATAAATAATTCTTTTTGTTCTAATTTTTTTATTATTTTTTTCTCTCTAAATCTATTAAATTTAGTCCAAATAAAATCTATTGGACTTATAGGATTAACAAGTATTGTTGTTATTCCTATGTTATTACCACCTACTATATCTGTAAGTATTTGATCTCCTATGATTGCAATTTCACTTATTGAATAATCATATTCTTTTAATACTTGTAAAAACTTTTTAGGATGAGGTTTATGTGCAGAAGCAGCACAATCTACATCTAATGCATCTTTAAAAGGTTTAACTCTTTTTTTAGGACTATTTGAAAATATTATAACTTTAAATCCTTTTTCTTTTAAATCGCTAAAAAACTTCTTTGTTTTCTTACTTGGTGTTTTCATTTTTACAGGTGTTATTGTATTATCTAAATCAAATAAAAGACATTTTATTCCCCTTTTTATAAGTTTATCATAATCAATAGCATATATACTTTTTTGATACATATCTGGAATATATTTTTCCATAGTTCCACCTCACTACTAAATTACATTTTAACATATATTTATTTTGTTTACAATTTTATTTCATTTATTTTACAATTTAATATTTTAAAAAAAAGTAGATTTTTATCTACTCAAATTTTTATCTACTAAATATTTCCTGTAAAAATATCTTTTATATTTCTTAAATAAAATTCAAATACATTTGCTTTTTCTACATCTTCTTTTACTGTTACTTCTACTTCTCTTACATTATTATCTTCTTTTATTTTTAATATACCTACTTTATCTCCAACTTTTATAGGTGCGGATAAAGTATCTAGTTTTAATTCAAACGTTGCATTTTTTTTAGGTTCTGTTTTTTTATTTAAAAATGTTACGCTTTCTTTAGGGACTATCTCTATATATTCTTTTTTACCTTTTAGTATTTTTACTTTATCAAGTATTCTATCATTAGATAATATTTCTTCCGTTTCATATTGCGCGAATGAATAATCCAACATTTCGGTTACTTCTTTATTTCTAGTTTTACTGTCTGGTTCTCCCATTACAACTGCAATTATTCTCATGCCATTTTTCTTAGCTGTTGCAGTTAAACAATATCCAGCTTCTTTTGTATAACCGGTCTTAAGTCCATCAACACCACTATAAAATCTTACAAGTTTGTTAGTATTAACAAGCCAAATTTTTCTATCAGTATTTTGTCTTAAATAGTCTTCATAAATTGATGTATATTCAAACAATTTTTCATGTTTTACTAATTCACGCGCAATTATAGATATGTCATATGCACTTGAATAATGATTTGCATCGTGTAACCCATGACAATTTTTAAAATTTGTATTAGTAAGTCCTAGTTCTTGTGCTCTTTTATTCATCATATCAACAAACATGTCTTCAGTACCAGCTATTTTTTCTGCAAGAGCAACCACTGCGTCATTACCACTTGCAACAGCAATACCTTTAAATAAATCAGAAACACTCATTTGTTCATTTGTTTCTAACAAAATTTGACTTCCTCCCATGGATGAAGCATTAGCAGAAACGGTAACCATCTCATCCCATTTTATAATTCCTTTATCTATACTTTCAAGTATTATTAACATACTCATCATTTTAGTCATAGACGCAGGAAAATTTTTTTCATGTTCATTTTTCTCAAATAAAACTTCTCCTGTACTAGCTTCTATCAAAATTGCTGATTGTGCACTTTCAGCTAGTTTTAATTCTTCAGCTTTAGCATAATATGGAAATATTGAACATAATAATATTAAAACAGCAAAAATCTTTTTCATTAATCCACCTCTAATAAAAAATATGTAGAAATAAATTTTTTATTCTAAATAATGATTTTAGTATTTACAAAAAATTATTTATTGTGTATAATTTAATACAGTTGCAGGTGTGGTTCAATGGTAGAATGCGACCTTGCCAAGGTTGAGACGCGAGTCCGATTCTCGTCACTTGCTCCATTTATGGTAAAAACAGCCTAAAAAAGCCAAAATTGAGGATGTTTTTATATAAACTCTCTGTGTTGTTCTTTTTGTCAATGAAACAACCGTATGAAATCCAAGGTTTTTATAACCTTTTTTTCATGCACTTTTGTAGCATGAGTATATACATTTAAAGTTATATTAGAATCTGAATGACCTAATCGACGTGAAACTTCTTTTATCATTAATTTTTTCTCAACTAACATTGTTGCATGAGAATGCATAAATTCGTGTAATTTAATAGGTTTTATATTGGTTCAATGTCAAGTAGTGTTGGTGGAACCAAAAACTAATGATAAATGAATCGGTAAGAGGACTAAAAATTTAGTTCTCTTTTCTTATGCTTTAATAGGATTGTATAATCCTATTAAAGCATAATTCTAGCTTTTAAATGTTTAAATTTTCTATAACCACAAGCAGTATGTTTAATTTGTTTAATTAAATTATTAGTACCTTCAACAATTCCGTTAGAATATTAATAATCAAATGCATTTAAAATATATTCTTTCATGTTTTTAAGTGTTTTAAGAGCTTTTTTCATATATTTAGATATTTTGAAATTTTTACCATTAATAATACTTAAGAATATATCCTTATTTTTAGTATCAATTGAATATAAAATAGATTGATATATTTGATAAGTTTCATATAATTCTTCATTAGTATTTAATAAATAAGAAACAATATCATATTGTGACATTTTTTTCTTAAAACATTTTTGGTATTTCTTATTATTTTTATCAAGTTCACGTTTATCTTTTAAAATTAATTTCCAGTATTTTTTAAGTTTAGTATAATTAGGATTAGATTTAATACATAATTTAATTCTAGTCTTATCTAAAGCGTTTCTAACTTGAATAACAATATGAAATCTATCAGGAATAAGAATGGCATTTCTAAATAGAGAATGCATTAGTTCATAATAAGGTTTATATAAATCTAAAGTAATAAATTTAACATTATCTCTTTCTTTTTTTAGGATAATTTCTAAAGTATTTATCAATATCTAAGGACTTTCTACTATTATTAATATCAAAAATGTTTTTATTAGTTTGATTAACAATAATAAAAGCTAATTTAGAGATAGTATCTTTAGTAGCACTGAATTCATCAATACCAAATATTTCAGGTAATAACCCATTATTTTTAACAATAGTATCGTTAGAAATTTCATCTAGAATTCTATTAGTAGAATTAGTAGAAACATTATTTCTAATAGAAATATCTTTTTCAGAACCTTTATTCATTAAATCTAAAATAATAGATAACCTAGTATCATTAGAAATTTGTTTATGAAAGTCAACTACATTAGTAGTAGCAATAAAGGTTCTATTACAATTCTTACAAAAGAATCTTTGTTTATCTAAAAGTAGAATAGTATTATAATTAGCAACTTTTGTAACTTTGATTTTACAATTTCTTTTAAAATTCCATTTTATAACATCATCAAAACCTTTATTAACGCAGCCACAGCGATGACAATACTCTGGAGTATAAGTAAGATAGCCATGAAATATTTTAGTTTTAATACCTTTTATTTCTTTAATTTCTAAACAATCATCATAAAAATAAATATTTTCATCTTCAATATTTAATATTTTTTTAGTATAATCAGTATGAGTCATATTAATCAGATCCTTTCAATGTTTTATTAGTCAATTACATTGTATCATGAGTTTCTGATATGACTCTTTTTTATTAACTAAAAATAGTGTCAGTGATTTTTTCTCACCAACACTATTTATTATAGAACCTTGAAAGGTATTCACTTTTTGATGTAGGCGATAAATAGACCATATTTGGAATATTGGATATAAGAGGTATATCATAAATACCCAAATGTGTTATATCATTCATACCATATATAGATGCAGTATTTATTAAGATAGTTGCAGGATTTTTATTTATACACAAATCTTGAGATAATTGATCAAATGTTCTTTGTATAAAACTAGAATGTGTAGCAAAAACTGGTTTTCCACCATTTGCAGCTATTCCTGAAACCAAAGCCACAGCATTTTCTTCTGCAATTCCAACATCTATAAATTGTTTTTTTGCTTCTATTCTTCTTTCTTTAGTAAAACCAATATTTGTTGGAACCGCAGCTACCACGGCAACTACACTACTATCTTTTTTCATCTTATCAAGTAGATACTTACCTGTTAAATCACCATAATTTTCGCCATCAAAAGTATATTTTACTTTACCTGTTTTTATATCAAAAGGCATAGTCCAGTGCCAATTTTCTTTATTTTCCTCTGCAATTTTATATCCTTTTCCTTTTTTTGTATTAATATGTACAACTATAGGATGATCTATATCTTTTACAGATTCAAACAATTTAATTAATTTTTCTATATCATTTCCACATTCTTCATATACATAATCAAGTCCCATTGCTTTAAATATATTACATGAATACTCACCATTAGTTTCTCTAAGTTTTTTTAAGTTTTTATATAATCCACCATGGTTTTCTGCTATTGACATATCATTATCATTTACAACAATTATAAAATTAGAATTTTGTTCACCACTAAAATCAAGTCCTTCAAGTGCTTCACCACCTGATAATGATCCATCTCCTATTACAGCAATAACATTATAGTTTTCTTTTTTTAAATCTCTTGCTTTTGCAATTCCAGATGCTAAACTAATTGATGTTGATGTATGTCCAATTTTAAATAAATCATGAACACTTTCATCTGAATCTGTATAACCAGTCACAGAATCATATTTATCTTCATATATAAAAGCATCTTTTCTTCCTGTTAAAATTTTATGTGTATAACTTTGATGTGAAACGTCAAATACTATTTTATCTATTGGTGAAGAAAAAACATAATGAAGCGCTATTGTTGCTTCTATCATACCAAAGTTAGGTCCAAAATGACCACCATGAATACTTAATTTTTTTAATAAAATTTCTCTTATTTCTTCTGAAAGTTTATTTAACTCACTTACTGATAATTTTTTTAAATCATTTGGCTCATTTACTTTATTTAATACATTTAACATATTTTTCCTCCTAAGTTTTAAAATACAAAATCAAATAATATTATTATTTGTACAATTATAATTATAAACGTCGGGTGTGACACATAGTCAAGTATTTTGTATAATTTAATATAAAAGCTTTTTAATAAATATAAATTATGATATACTTTTATAAAGTATAGGAGTAAAGTAGTATGAAAGATTTTTATCAAAAATATATTAATGAAAAACATTCATTTGACAAAATAACAATGCTTGGAATATTTAGTTTAATAATTGTAATTGCAGGAACAATTGGTTTTATATATGAAGTAATATTTTATTATTTCAATTTTGGAATGAAAGATATCTATTGGAGAGGTGGAAATTTTCTTCCATGGATAAATATTTATGCAACGGGAGCTATTTTAATATATTTTTTAACATATAAACAAAGAAAAAGTCCATTAAAGGTATTTTTTATAAGTTTAATATCATGTGGTATTTTAGAATATATATCTGGACTTGGAATATATGTTTTAGAAAATGGTAGAAGATTATGGAATTACAATGTTGAAATACTAAATTTTGGTAATATTGGTGGATTTGTATGCTTAAGAAGTGTCTTATTTTTTGGAATAGCTGGATTAATGCTTATGTATATTGTTGTACCAATTTGTTTTTACTTAGCAAAAAGATTAAAGAAAAAAACTTTTTTAATAATCAGTTTTTCTCTTTGCTTTATAATATTATTTGATGAATTTTATAACTTAATATTTTATAGAATATTTAATTTACCAAAGTCATCAACTATTTATAAAAAAATTGGAATAAAATATATTAAACTTAAACAAGGATAAAAAAATCTAATGTAAGTTCATTAGATTTTTATTTTTTTAATAGTTTTCTTTCTTTATTTCAAAATAACTTTGTGGATGATTACATACTGGACAAACATTTGGAGCTTTTTTACCTACAACAATATGTCCACAATTACGACATTGCCAAATACGATCTCCATCTTTACTAAATACAAGTTCATTATTTACGTTGTTTAAAAGTTTTCTATATCTTTCTTCATGTTCTCTTTCAATAGCACCTACTGCTTCAAATAGGTATGCAAGTCTATCAAAACCTTCTTCTTTAGCTGTTTTAGCAAATTCGGCATACATATCAGTCCATTCATAGTTTTCGCCTTCTGCTGCATCAAGCAAATTTTCGCTTGTACTTGGTATTTCTCCACCATGAAGTTCTTTAAACCACATTTTTGCGTGTTCTTTTTCATTGTTAGCTGTTTCCTCAAAAATAGCAGCTATTTGTTCATAACCATCTTTTTTTGCTTTACTTGCGTAATATGTATATTTATTTCTTGCTTGACTTTCACCAGCAAATGCTTTCATTAAATTTTGTTCTGTTTTTGATCCTTTTAATTCCATTACTTATCTTTCCTTTCTTTACAATCACTACAAATTCCTTTAAAAGTAATTTCACAATCTAATACTTTATTATTATCAATACTATCAATATTTTCTAAGTAATTTGAAAAAACATCTATGACTTTATAGCACTTAATACAAACAAAATGGGAATGTTTAAGCATCTTATCAAATCTATCTACATTGTCAGGCATTTTTAGCCTTTTTATTTTAAATTCGGAAACTAATAGATTTAAATTTCTATATACAGTTCCTAAACTTATATTGGGAATATTTTTTCTACATTCTATATAAATATCATATGCAGTTGGATGCGAAAAACTTTCATTAATTATTTTTAAAATAATTTTTTGTTGTTTTGTTGTTCTCAAATTAAATCTCCTTAATAGTAATGATTACTATTCAAGTATATACTATTACTAAAAAAAAATCAATATTTTTTCAAAATATTATACATTTATTTGACAAAAACATATTATTATAATAAATTATATTTAAGGAAGTGGTTTTGTGAAAGATAGTGATTTAACAAGATATAAAAATTCTATTTCAAATATACCAACTTATTCTAAAGAAGAAGAAAAAGTTATATTTGAAAAATTTAATAAAAACAAAAATGATATAAATTTAAGAAATGAAATAATAAAACATAATTTAAAATTAGTTACATCAGTTGTATATAAGTACTCTAATAATAAAAGTTCTATTTCTGATTTAATAAGTTATGGAAACGAAGGTCTTATATACGCAGTTGATAATTTTGATCCAACTTTAGATATTGCTTTTTCTACGTATGCTATATCATGTATAACTGGAAAAATACTATCATATATTAATAAATTAAATTATCCATTAAGTACATCAAGGGGATTTATTAAATATATGCAAGAGTTTGAAAAATATATATATCTTTACTACTCTATACATAATAAATATCCATCAGATGAAGAAATAATTAAAAAACTAAAAATAAATAATGAAATTTTAAATATTTTAAAATGGTATCCACGAAGTATGATAAATTTAAATGCTCCTGAAAAAGATGATACCACAACAACGTTTGAAGAAGTAATACCAGATGAAAATTGTAATGTAGAACTTGAAGTTGAAGGTAAAATACATGAATCTGAAATGTTAAAAATAATTGATAAAATACTAACTAAAAAAGAAAAAAGGATCTTTTTAAAATATATCGAAGATAATAACTTTACATCTATTTCTAAGAAAACAGGTGTTTCTAGGCAAAGAGTTTATCAAGTAGTAACTAATAGTAAGAAAAAAATATTAGCAAACAAAGATTTTAAAAAACTATTAAAATAAAAAGCAAGTTAATCTTGCTTTTTAAAATGGCATTTTTAAGTTTCCACTTTTTAACTGTTTCATCATTAATTTCATTTGTTCAAATTGTTTTAATAATCTATTAACTTCCTCTACACTTCTTGAACTACCTTTAGCAATTCTTTGTTTTCTAGTAGCTTTTAAAACCTCAGGATGTCTTCTTTCATAAGGAGTCATAGAAAGTATTATTGCTTCAATATGTGCCATATCTTTTGGATCTACTTTTACACCTTTTAATTCTTTTGGAACACCAGGTAACATTTTAATAATATTTTCAAGTGGTCCTAACTTTTTAATTTGTTTCAATTGAACTAAAAAATCATCTAAATCGAATTTACCACTTTGCATTTTCTTAGCAGCTTTCATAGCTTCATCTTGATCTATTACTTCTTCTGCTTTTTCTAGCATAGTCATTATATCGCCCATACCAAGAATTCTTGTTGCCATTCTATCAGGGTAAAACTCCTCTATACCATCCATTTTTTCTCCTATACCAATGAATTTAATAGGAATATTTGTTAAATGTCTTATTGATAAAGCTGCTCCACCTCTAGTATCACCATCTAATTTTGTAAGTATAGCCCCTGTAAGTGGTAAATTTGAATTAAATCCCTCTATTACATTTATAGCATCCTGACCAGTCATACTATCTACAACAAGTAATATTTCTTGTGGTTTTACTTCTTTATTAATGTTATTTAATTCTTCCATAAGTGGTTCATCTATATGAAGTCTACCAGCTGTATCTATTAATACATAGTTATAACCATTTTCTTTAGCATATTTTATAGCATTCTTAGATATTTCAACAGGATCATTATTTCCTTCATCATAAACTTCTATATTAAGTTGACGCCCTAATTGTTTTAATTGATCAATAGCAGCAGGTCTATAAACATCACAAGCAACAAGTAAAGGCTTTTTATTATGTTTTTTTCTTAATCTAAGTGCAAGTTTACCGATCATAGTAGTTTTTCCAGTACCCTGTAAACCTACTAACATTAATACCGCAGGATTTCCATCTAAATTTAAATCCTTTTTTTCTCCACCTAGAAGCTCAACTAATTCATCTTTAACTATTTTTACAAACATTTCACCAGGTTTTAAACTTTTTGTAACTTCTTCACCTAATGCTTTTTCTTTTACGTTTGCAATAAACTCTTTAACTACTTTATAATTTACATCAGCTTCCAATAAAGCTAATCTTATTTCTCTTGTAACTTCACTTATATTATCTTCAGTTATTTTTCCATAACCTTTTATTTTATTAATAGCGCTTTGTAATCTATCTCCTAAACTTTCAAACATTTTATCACCTTTATTAATTATACATTATATACTATTTAAAAAGCAATCTTAACTTGTTATAAAACAAGTTTAAGTTAACTGTGGGAAAATGGTAAATTCAAATCCTCAAAATGTTCAACCAGCACAACCAACTGTAAAGATAAATGGTTTAGCTATAGCTGGATTTGTAGTATCATTATCATCATTACTAATTAATTTGTTTGGTATTGTTGGTGTTGTAGGGACTATTTTATCTCGCATTGGTTTAGCAAAATTAAAGAAAAATAATGAAAAAGGATTTGGACTTGCTCTTACTGGTATAATTGTTGAAGCATTTAGCATAATATATGAAATATATCAAACAATACTTTTCTTTAGTGCATTAGCAACTTGGACATTCTGGTTATAAAGAATACTAAAATAAAGTGAAATTAATCACTTTATTTTTTTTACAAAAAAAATAAGTAATAAATACTTATTTAGTTTCTTCTGCTTTTTTAATTACTTCTTTACCTTTGTATGTTCCACAATTAGCGCATACTCTATGTGGTCTAATTTCTTCACCACATTTAGGGCATTTTACAGTAGAATTTTCACTAATTTTATAATGAGTTCTTCTCATTCTACCTCTAGTTTTACTAACTCTTCTAAATGGTACAGCCATTCTAACACCTCTTTCTTATAACAAATCTTTAAGTTTTTCTAATTCAGGATTTGTTTTTTTTCTTTCATTTGTAACAAACTCCCAGCCATCACCTTTAAGATTTGAGGTATTGGCATCTTTTGAAACAACTTTCATTGGAATTTCCATTAATATATTTTCCCATATTATTGGCAAAATATCAAGTGTATTTTCATCTTTTTTTAAATTTTCTGTTGTTTCTTCACATATTTCTTCAAGAGATTTATCAAATTCTATTGAAAATGGATAATCAACAGGTTTTAATGTTATCGCACAAGGTAATACCATAACACCATCTATTTTTAAATGAAGTTCTATATCGTCTAGACTGTTTTTTGTTATTTCACCTTTAATACTAACATCGTCTAATTTAATTAAATCCGTTTGTTTTAAAAATTCTTCACCAAATGAATATTTAAAATCTATATTAATATATTCATCTATATCATTTTTTAATCTTACTAGATCAATTAACATATTTATCACCTGCCAACTACTTAATTATACATAATATTTAGTTTTTTTTCAACTAATTTTGTGCTATTATATAAAAAGGTGAAACGAATGAAAAGTATTGGAATAATATGTGAATATAATCCTTTTCATAATGGGCATTTATATCACATAAAAAAAATTAAAGAAATGTATCCTGATTATACAATAATACTTGTTATGAGTGGTAATTTTACACAACGTGGTGATGTCAGTATTTTAAATAAATGGGATAAAACAGATATCGCACTTGAAAACAAAATAGATTTAGTTGTTGAACTTCCATTCATATTTTCTACTCAATCAGCAGATATTTTTAGTAAAGGGTCTATTGAAATACTTAATATATTAAAAGTAGATAAAATAGTATTTGGTAGTGAATGTAATGATATTAATATTTTAACTGAGCTTGCTCATACACAAATATATAATAAAGAATATGATAAATTAGTAAAAAAATACATTGATGAAGGAATAAACTACCCCACTGCAATGTCAAAAGCACTAACTCATTTTAATAACTATAAAATAGATTCTCCAAATGATTTACTTGGATTATCATATATTAAAGAAATTTTAAAGCAAAAAAGTAACATTGAACCTATATGTATAAAAAGAACTAATGATTTTCATTCAAACGAATTAAAGGGTAACATCGTAAGTGCAAGTAGTATTAGAAATGCTTTAAGAAATAGAAAAAATATTAAAAGATATGTTCCAAATAATTGTTTAAAATATTTGAAAAAAAATATAGTTTTTACAGAAGATTATTTTGAATTATTAAAATATAAAATTTTAACTTCTAAAGATTTAAGCATATATCAAACAGTAGATGAAGGAATAGAAAACAGAATAAAAAAATATATTGTAAGTTCTAAAAATTTAAATGAACTTATAGAAAATATTAAAACAAAAAGATATACATATAATAAATTAAATAGAATGTTTATACATATATTATGTGATTTTACTAAAAATGAAGCAAAAAAACATAAAAATATTGAATATATAAGAATACTTGGATTTAATAAAATAGGTAAAAATTATTTAAATAAAATAAAAAAAGAAACTAATGTTCCTATTATTACTAACTTTTCTTCTATTAAAAATGAAATGTTATCTATTGAATTTAGAGCTACATGTGTATATGCATCAATTTTTGATGAAGAAAACAAAATAAAGATAATTGAATCTGAATTTAAAAATAAACCAAAAATGAAAGATTAACTTTCATTTTTATTTCTTTTTGCATTAAACATATATTGAAGCACTAAACCACAATTTTCACCATAATGATCTATTGAATACTTTTTTATTCCTTTTATAGTTTTAATATTATAATTTTCTAACATATATTTTTTTATCCATGTATCAATTGGAAAAACATCAAATCTAGCATACCCAAATAAAAGTATACAAGAAGCAACTTTTTCTCCTATTCCTTTATTATTCATTAAATATGCTAAAGCATCATTAGTATTCATAGTGTCTATACTTTGTAAATCAAATGTTTTATTATTAATTTTATTTACAATTTCATATATATATTCATCTCTAAATCCAGTTTTTAGATTTCTTAATTCTTCTTTAGTACAATCTTTCATTTCTTGTGGAGTTGGAAATAAATAATATTTTTTATTTTCAAACATAACTTCTTTACCGTATTTTTCTGATATATTGTTTACTACTTTAGATATCATAGGTACTCTATTATTAGCAGAAATTATATATGAAATAATTGTCTCAAATTTATCTTGTTGTATCATCTTTAATCCATTTGATTTTTCTATTGAGCTTTTTAGATCTGGATTATTTAATATTATTTTGTTATTTATTTTTTCGTAATCTCTATTTAAATCTAAATAATATTTTATAACGTTTTCTAAATTTTCTTCATTATTTGATGTTACATATAAATTATCATTTTCTTGTTTAAGTTTTACTACTCTATCTTTTAAAATTATTATAAATGAATCATTTTCTTCTATAAATCTAAATATTTGTCCACATGTTACTGTATCTTTTAAATTAAAATTATTTACTTTAATTTTTATCATTTATTAATTCCTTATATATTCTACCTTTCTCTTCAAAGTTTTTAAAAGCATTATAACTAGAAGCTGCTGGTGACATTACACAAATATTTTTTGTAACTTCTTTTGCTTTTTTTACTGCATCTTCTAATGTTTCAACCATATAAACATTTTTTAATTTTATTTCTTTACCTATTTTATATCCTGTATCTGGCATACAAATAAAGTTTTTGATTTTACTTTTATTAAAGAAATCTATTAAATCATTATAATCTATACCTCTATCCATTCCTCCGAATATAATTGTATCAACATCTTTTAATGCTTCAACACAATTTATTGTAGCTTCTGGTATAGTAGCTATTGCATCATTATAGTATTTAACACCATTAATTGTTGCCACATATTCCATTCTATGTTCTAGTGGTTTAAATTGATTTATAGTATTAATTGTTTTTTGTAAATCTAATTTAAGTAATTCACTTAATCTTAATACAAACATAATATTTGTTAAATTATGTTTTCCAAGTAATAATCTTTCACTATTTGAATCATATATTTTCTTATTATCATAGATTACATAGTTATTTTCTATTTTTAATTCTTTGTTTATATCAATTAAATTAGTTATATAATTTCCATTTTGAACATATTTATCTAATGTTTCATTTGATGAAGTATATAATCCATAATCACTATTATCTTGGTATTTAAACATATTTAATTTAGCTAAAAAATAGTGTTCTTTTGATTTAAAAAAGTCCAAATGTTCTTCAAACAAATTAAGTATTATTCCAATATGTGGTGAAGTTTTAACATACTCTAATTGAAGAGCGGCCATTTCTATTACAAGTTTACTATTTTCATTAAATTTTTCTATATAATCAAATATAGGTATTCCTATATTTCCAAGTAAATAAGCATCATATCCTTGATCTTTTAATACCTTAAAAATTAAACTTGTTGTTGTACTTTTACCTTTTGTACCTGTAATTCCTATAACATTTTGTTTATAAAAATCAAGTGTTAAACCTAATTGTGATGTTATTTTATCTTCAAATTTTGATATATCTAAATCTTTAAATTTAACGCCTGGTGATTTAATTATTAAATCATATTTTTCTAAATTATCTAAATAATTTTTCCCAGTAATAATTTTTAAGTTTTTATCACTTTTTAATTCTTCATTTAATTCAAGTAATTTTTCATTTCCATCAAGTATTTCTAATTCTTGATTATTTAAATATTTTCTAATAAATTTATATGTGGATTTTCCTTCTCTACCAAAACCTACAATGGCAATTTTTTTATTTTTTAAATGTTCTAATATTTTATTATACATTTTCTTACCTCCATTTTTTTAATTCACTTTTTAATAAGTTTTCAAAATAAGGATTTAAATTATTTTCTCGATTATATTTATTTTCTAAATTTTTATTTAAATTTTCTAATTCAAAATGTTCTTTATAATATTTAAGTAAATATGGTTGCTTATCTAATTTACTTATTGTTTTAGTTATTGCATATCTTACTTCTTCATATGTTCCAACACATTCAAATGGTTTTGTTTTTCCATAACCTGTAAGTTCAATAAAAATATCTAGCAAATCTTCTTTTTCAAATAAATCTTCTCCAAAAATTCTAATTAATTTTTCTTTATATAAGAATGGGCTTAATATTATATAAACAAATAAACATTTTGGACAAGAACAACACCAATGCCAAGGTTCTTTTTTGCTTCCAACATTACAACTTTTAAATATTTCATGATATTTTTCATAATTAGAAAATAACATAGCTATTTGATATTCACTTAATGGTCTAAGTAAACTAAAGTATTTAATATCAATTTTAAAATATTTTTTTGTATATTCATTAAAATCACATTCAAATTCATATGTTTTGGAATATTGATGGTTTATTTTTGTTCCATCCACATTTGATTCATTAGCACTTGATTCATTTGAAAGTAATATATATTTTTTACCAGTTATATATGCATTAAAATATGAAAGAAAAGCAACTAGAGCTGAAAATGGTGTATGTCCATTTATAAAGCCTTGTTTATTTAGTTCTATTAAATTTTTATCTATTGTTCTTTTTACTGTTACAATTTTTTCATTTGAATATCCAGCTGTTTGTGCACAACTTAATGTTACTTGTTTTGGGTTAATTATAAAACACAAATTATCTTCAAAATCTGATTTCATTATTTCTAATGTTACATTTGAATCTTTTCCACCACCTATTGGAATTAAATTACCATTTCCAACATAGTTTGGAATTTCTATATTTTGTTCTTTTAACTCACATTTTATATTTATAAAGTCATCATAATTTGGAGTTATACCATTTGTATAAAATAATTCTCCAAGTCCATAAAAATATAGTTTTTTAAAAAATTCTATTTGTTCTTTATTTATATATCCTGATTTTATTATAACATTTTTACTACAAGTTGCCTTCCAATAACTAACTAGTTCTACTAAACCTATATGAAATATTAAGTTTTTAGTAAATAAATCTATCTTAAATTTTTTTACTTCTAATGTAGGTTTATATTGAGTTAGTGAAGGTACAATAAAGTTATATGTAATTTTAGTGGTATTTTCTAATTCTTCTATTTCATAGCTATCATATATAAATGTATCATATTTATTTCTTAGTTCATTATATTTATCCATTATATCACCTATATATATTATACAATAGTTTACTTATTTTGTAACAAAAAAAGGATTACTAAAAATAGCAACTCTTTATTTGGCTTCACATATTAAATCCGATTTTAGAATAATATGGCTAGGATCATTTACTGTATCCTTCAAACTATTATTTTTAAATATGTTTGAATCCTTATAATAAACATATCCATTTCCCTTATTAATTACATCATTTGTTTTTCCGTTTATAGATCCACTACATATATTAACCGTACCTAATTTATTATTATCAACTACATTTAACATTGCATCAAATTTACAATCAACAATATTTATAATACCATCATCTGTATTATTAATCGTACTTCCACTTGAATTAGTAATTGTAGAATTTTTAATATTTATAATTCCTTGTTTTGCGTTGGAAACTGTATAAGGACTGGTATTATCAATTTGAACATTTGAAATATTAAATATTCCTCCTGCATAGTTATTAAATACTGTTTTGTCCCCTAAATCACTTAAGTTCACATTTTTTATATTAAAAGTTTCCTTACTATGCGTATTTGCAAACTCAGAAGAATCGGGGCTTTTAATTATTCCTCCATTTACATTGAAAATAGGATTAGGATCATTTATAAAATAATTGTAAAAAACATATGCACTTTTTGCATAAAAATACCCATCATTTACAGTAACTAACCCACTGTTACCAATAACGCCTCCACCACTTTCATCATCTTTTTCTTTAATGAAGCTTCCACCATTTATTGTAAGTTCTAAACGATTTGCTAGAAGCCATCTTGTTGTTTTCATTACGCCTGTTCCTGTCGAATCATTTATCGTTAATTTACCAAAATTTCTTAAAGTATATTGGCAACCAGGCAAGGCTGTAATATTTTTCCCATTTAAATCAAATGTGACATTTTTATTTTCTTTAATTATTAAAGTTTCTGATACATTTTCATCTTTTAACATTAATATATAATTTTTAGTATCATCTAACTTAGCAAATGTAGTATTTATAGAACTACTCATAGTACAATTTGTATCTTTATAAACATCACTTAATTTTAATGTATTATCATTCATAGATATAGTTACACCATTATTACAAACTATATTTGTCATATCACTTATGTCATCAGAAATATTAAATTCTGTTTCTATGTCATCTTTTATTACATTATCATATTTTTTTTCTCCAATAACTAGATTAACAGTAGCTTCTTTTTCACACCCTTTTTCAGTTAATGTTACTTCTTTACCATCATATTTTACCAAGTATGTATCAAAACATAGCTGTGCACTACTTACAAGTTCATCATTTACACTAAAATCACCTTTATCGGCCAATTGACCAGAATAGCCAACTTCAAAATTCTTTATGTTATAATTTCCATCTTTTGTTATTTTGCCTTTTGCCTTATTTACAGCGATTTGTTCTTCCACAGCCTTTACATAACCAGACATACTTAATTTATAAGTTTCTTTTTTAGAATCATTTATAATCTTTATTATAATAGGAGTAGCTATAGACATTATAATTCCCAAAATTACTATTACAGCAAGTAATTCAACTAATGTAAAACCCTTTTTTTTCATAAAAAAACATCACCTATTCTAGCCATATTTTAGCACACTCACTAATAATACGTCAAGAATGTGATATTTTTATAATTATTCTGTGCATGAACCAGTATAATTACTGTTAATAGTTCCACTGGTTGGATTATAAATTTTTAAATCTTTATTTAAATTTGAATAATTTATAATTCCTCCACCATAGTTATGGATATCTATAGTAGGTGCACTTAATATAGATGAGCAAATATTAATTGTTCCAACACCATTATTAAATATTGCTGCTCTACCTGAAGTAACATTTGAATTTTTTATATTCAAAGTCCCATTTGAGCCATTATTTGCTCCCTGATTACCGCCAAAAATAGTTGCCCCATCTACATTAATATTACCAGTAGAATTATTTTGTATTCCACCATTAGAAGTATTTTTTGTGTAATCCTTACTACCTTCTGCATATATACATATTCCACTAGTCGTTTTTTCACTGTTATTTGTACAATCATTTGCTTTATTACCTTTTATGTTTATTTTCCCTGATGAACTATTTAATACTGCTGGTCTCCAAATTTGAGCAAGGGAAGAAATATATACTGATTTATTTGATTGTTGTATATTAATTGTTCCTGAATTAAAATTTGCAATTGCATTTGAATTTTTGCTTATGTAGATACCTGAATTTATATTAATTGTTCCAGAATTAGAATTCACAATTACATTTCCAGTTTCACTGTTAAATTTTCCAGATTCAATACTTAAAGTACCAGTTGAAACAAATGCCACAGCAATATTTTTACCATTTATTTCTGATGATGATATTGTTCCACTTGGAGCATTTTCTGGAAAAGAAGTCTCATTAAAACTAACTCCATTTTTTACAGTTGCAACTATCTTAGAATCTTGGACATTAATTTCAGCCCCAGCTTCATCATTACAGCCTATTCCATATGGACCTTTTATATATGAGTTTTTAACTTCCAACTTTCCTTTATTACATATTGAACTCTTATTATCTGTATTTTCACTTATCACTCTAATATTTTTTAAACTTGAAACAGAATTTTTTTCTGCTCCAATAGTAGCAACATTACTGTTTAATGATGAAGCATTTAGACTGTTATTTAATATAGATAAAGTTCCTAAGTTGTGAATAACAGAAACGTTTGAAGCAGTAATGCTTTTTCCATTTAAATCGATTGTAACATTTTTGGTTTCTTTATTTTCTAAAGTTTTTGATATAGTTTCATCTTTTAACATCAAAATATAGTTTTTAGTATCATCTAAATTATTAAATGTATCATTTATAGATCTACTCATAGTACAATTTGTATCTTTATAAACATCACTTAATTTTAATGTATTATCATTCATAGATATAGTTACACCGTTATTACAAACTATATTTGTCATATCACTTATGTCATCAGATATATTAAATTCTGTTTCTATGTCATCCTTTGTTACATTATCATATTTTTTTTCTCCAATAGCTAGATTAACAGTAGTTTCTTTTTCACACCCTTTTTCAGTTAATGTTACTTTTTTACCATCATATTTTACCAAGTATGTATCATAACATAATTGTGCATTATTTATTTTTTCATCATATATTTCTACACTACCTTTACTTGGTGCTTTTCCTGATATTTTAACATCAAGATTTTTTATGTTATATTTACCATTTTCTACTTTTTTTCCATCTAATTGATTTGATAAAATATAATCATTAACTGCACTTATATATCCATCAGCACTTAATTTATATGATTTTTCATTAGAATCTTTAACTACATTTATTAAAATTGGAGTTACTATTAAAGCAAGTATTCCTAAAACTACTATTACAGCAAGTAACTCAATTAGTGTAAAAGCTTTTTTATCCATAAAAACGCCACCTATTCTTAAGATATTTTAACACACTAACTTATAACACGTCAATAAATGAAAATACAAAAAAACAATCTAATAAGATTGTCTAAATTATAACCATACTCCATAAATAACCGCAGCTAAACAGAAAAGTATTTCAAAGAATAAAAATAATTTTACAATGTTAACTTCATGCCATCCTAGCTTTTCGAAATGGTGATGAAGTGGAGCCATTAAAAATACTTTTTTACCAAAATATCTTCCTGCAATCATTTGAATTATACAAGAAATGGTTTCAATAACAAATACACCTGCAACAACTATTAGTGATATTTCATGTTTAGTTAAAATTGAAATAACTGCCAATGTAGCACCTAATGAAAGAGAACCGGTGTCTCCCATTATTACTTTTGCTGGATATGTATTATATATTAAAAAGCCTAACAAAGAACCAACTAGAATAAAACAAAATATTCCAATATCAGAACTACCGGCTACCCAAGTTGTTCCAAAACTAATTATCCCAAAAGCTAGAAATGCAACTGCTGATAAACTTCCTGCTAACCCATCTAGGCCATCTGTTATATTTACAGCATTACTACTTGCCACTAAAATGAATAATATAAATAATCCATAAAATATTCCCATATCTATTTTAAAACCTAAAGAATGAACTTCTAAAACAGTATTATGTCCTGTTTTAATAAAGATTATAAAAAAGATTATAGCTATTATTATTTGACCAATTAATTTTTGTATTTCTGTAAGACCTATATTATTTTTTCTTTTAATTTTTAAGAAATCATCTAAAAAGCCTAATAATCCATAAGATAAAAATATAAACATTATCAAAAATAAATTACTTGAAAATTGTATTTTGTTTAGTAATAGTAAAATAACTGTAGAAACAATTGTTGGAATTATAAATATTAATCCACCCATAGTTGGAATTCCTTGTTTCTTTTTATGTATATTTGATAAAAAATTACTTATTGTTTGTTTTGCTTTTATTTTTTTTAAAAACGGTAATAATATAGCTCCAAATATAGCTGTTATTAAAAACGATACCATAAGCGCTAGTGCGGATTTTGCTAAAATTAACATATTGCCTCCTATATATTTTTTTGTACTATTTCTTGATCTGAAAAGTCATATTTTTTATTTCCTATAATTTGATACTCTTCATGTCCTTTTCCCAGTATTAACAGTATATCACTTTTTCCCATAAGTTGTATACCCCTTATTATAGCACTTTCTCTATTTTCTATTATTTCATAATTATTTTTTTGTATTCCTTCTATCATGTCATTTATTATATCTATTATTTTTTCACTTCTAGGGTTATCACTTGTAAATATAACATAATCTGATAAATTAGTAGATATTTCACCCATTATTTTTCTTTTAAATTTATCTCTATCCCCACCACAACCAATCACTGTATATATGTTGTCATATTTAAGTTGTTTTACTGTTTCTAAAACATTTTCCAAAGCATCAGGTGTATGAGCATAATCTATTACAATCATATTATCATTGTATTTTATTTTTTGCATTCTTCCCTTTGGTGCTTCTAACGTTGAAATTATATTTTTTAAAGAAAGAAGTTTCATTAATATTACACATATTGTAATATTATATATATTATATTTTCCAAGTAATTTAGTTTCATAATTTTCTTTATTTATACAAAATACTGTATGATCTTTATTTATAACAATATCTGATATTTTATAATCACATTCATTAAATCCATATGTAATAGTTTTATCTTTTACAATAAAGTAATCCTTATATTCACTATCTATATTAACTATTGCTTTTCCATAACTTTTTAGCATACTAAATAATTTTTGTTTAGATAAAGCATAATTTTCCATTGTTTTATGATAATCTAAATGTTCCTCTGTTAAGTTTGTAAATACTGCATAATCAAATAGTAATCCTTTTAATCTATCTTTAGATAATGCATGACTACTAGCTTCTAAGACTACATATTCACACCCATTTTTTTTACATTCTAATAACATTTCATATATATCTAAAATGTCTGGTGTTGTATTATTCAAATCTTTTATTTTTTCATTTATATAAAATCCAATTGTTCCTATATATCCACATTTTATACCTAAGTTATTTAACATTTGTGATATAAGATAACAACTAGTAGTTTTACCATTAGTACCTGTAATAGCTATCAATTTTAAATCCTTTATTTCATCATAATAATTTTCTTTTAAATAATTAACTAAATATTCATGAGTATCTTTAACAATTAGTGTATCTACACTATATAATCCTCTTTCACATACTACTTTTTTTGCACCATTTTTAATAGCATCTTCTATATAATCATGACCATCATGTTCATATTTTAAAGCTACAAAAGTATCTCCTTCTTTTACCTTTCTTGAATCAACTTTTATATTCATAAAAAAACACCTCTGATATATAGTATGAATGACTATATATATTGGTGTTTAGTCCATAACTTTATATTCAAAATTATTAGAATTTTTTGTTATTTTTATTTGTGTAGTTAAATCAAATGGTTCATTTGTTTTAGGATTATTTATATTAGAATCTATATATCCTTTATCTACCAATTCTTGTAATGTGATAACAATTGATTCATTATCATTAGGTCTTAGGTTTGGATAATCAGTTAAATAGTTTTTAGCGCTTAATTCAATTATATCTATTTGATTTTTGTATAAATCTTCTTTTCCATTTAATAATAATTTATCTACTCCAACAACTGTGATTACTGAAAGAATCGCAAGTATTGTTATAACTCCCATTAATTCTATTAAAGTAAATCCCTTCATATAATCGTCTCCTATATTTTTATAATATCATTTTTAACTTTTATATGCAATAATATATTTTTAATAAATTTATAGTTTATAACAAAAAAATAAGAGACTAAAATCTCTTATTTAATAATTATTTTATCATTTTCAACATCAAAATTAACTTCCACGTTTGGTTTTATTTTATTTTGTATAATAGCAGTAGCAATTAATGTTTCGACATTTTTGCTTAAAAATCTTTTAAGAGGTCTTGCACCAAATCTTACATCATAAGAAGAATCAATTATAAATTTTTTAACTTTATCTGAAAAATTAAGTTTTATATTAATATTAGATAATCTATTTTGTAAATCATTTATAAGTTTATCTAATATATCATAAACAGTGTTTTCATTTAATGAATTAAATATTACAATTTCATCTATCCTATTTATAAATTCAGGTTTAAATGTGTGTCTTAATTCTTCCATTACAAGTTCATTTGCATTTTCTTTACCCTCAAGTATATATTCGCTACCTAAATTAGATGTCATTATTATTATTGTGTTTTTAAAGTCTACTGTTCTACCTTGTGAATCAGTAATTCTACCATCATCAAGTATCTGAAGTAATATATTAAATACATCTTTATGTGCTTTTTCTATTTCATCAAATAACACTATAGAGTATGGATTACGTCTTACTGCTTCTGTTAATTGACCACCTTCATCGTATCCTACATATCCTGGAGGAGCACCAACTAATCTAGAAACTGAATGACTTTCCATATATTCACTCATATCAATTCTTACCATATGACGTTCATCATCAAAAAGTTCATAAGCTAATGTTTTTGCTACTTCTGTTTTACCAACACCCGTTGGACCTAAGAATATAAATGAACCAATTGGTCTATTTGGATCATTAATTCCTGCTCTACTTCTTAAAATAGCATCGCTTACTAATTTAATTGCTTCATCTTGACCCTTTACTCTTTTTTTCATATTTTCTTCTAGTAATAAAAGTTTTTCTTTTTCACCACTTACTAATTTTTTTATAGGTATTTTAGTCCATTTTGAAATAATTCCAGCAATATCATCTTCTTCAACTGTATCACTAAGAATTTGTGATTCATCTTTACTTTTAAGTTCTGTAAGTTCTGTTTCAAGTTTAGGAATAATTCCATGTCTTAATTTAGCTGCATTTTCTAAATCATAATTATTTTCAGCTTGTTCAAGTTTGAATTTTGCTTGTTCTATTTCTTCTTTTTTCTTTGCAACTTTATCATTAATAGCTTTTTCTTCTTCCCATTTTTTTCTTAGTTCTTCTTCATCTTTTTTTAGAACTGCAATTTTATCTTTTATTTCTAGTAAACGTTTTTTACTTATTTCATCAGTATCTTTTTTTATAGCCTGTTTTTCTATTTCTAGTCTCATTATTTTTCGTGTTAATGTATCTAGTTCAACAGGAACTGAATCCATTTGTACTTTTATAGTAGCACAAGCTTCATCTACTAAATCTATTGCCTTGTCTGGTAAAAATCTATCAGTTATATATCTATTAGATAAATTAGCTGCTGCAACAAGTGCACTATCTTTAATATTTACACCGTGATAAACCTCAAATCTCTTTTTTAAACCACGAAGTATAGTAATTGTATCTTCTACTGTCGGTTCACTTACTATAACTTTTTGAAATCTTCTTTCAAGTGCACCATCTTTTTCAATATATTTTCTATATTCATTTAATGTTGTAGCACCAATTAAATGTATTTCTCCACGTGCTAAAAGAGGTTTTAACATATTTCCAGCATCCATAGCACCTTCAAGCGCACCGGCACCAACAATCATATGAATTTCATCTATAAATAAAATTATTTCTCCCTCTGATTTTTTTATTTCATTTAGCACTGCTTTAAGTCTTTCCTCAAATTCACCTCTATATTTAGCACCTGCTATTAATGCACCTAAGTCAAGTTCCCAAATATGTTTATTTTTTAAACTATTAGGAACATCTCCTCTTACTATTCTTTGAGCAAGTCCTTCTACAATGGCTGTTTTACCAACACCTGGTTCACCAATTAAAACTGGGTTATTTTTTGTTTTTCTTGATAAAATTCTTGTAATACTTCTTACTTCTTCATCTCGACCTATTACAGGATCTACTTTCCCATCAGTAACAAGTTTTACTATATCTCTACCATACTTTTCAAGTACGTTTTCTAAGTTTTCTTGATAAGGATTTTGATTCATATATATACCTCCTTTTTACTATATATATTGTATGTTATATATTTTTTTTCATACAACGTAATAATTATAGCACAAAAAATAGCACTCGTCAACAAAGAGTGCTAAAATATGTAGAATAAACGTATGAGTTTTAAAAACTTATATGTTTATCCTGTGAATTTAAATGACAATAAAGGTAATTTTGCAACATCATGTTGCAAAAATTCATCATTATCAAATTCAGTAGCAAATTTTTGCATATATCTTAAATTTCTAGCAGACATTCCTTTTAATGTAGGAAACTCAATTTTTAAATCTTTTGCTAAAGTATCTATAAAAGATGAACCCCATTTATTATTTTCAATTAGTTTTAAACCGATATTATAATACATCAATACTAAATCTTTATTAGCATTTTCAACTATCTTATTTCTAGTAATAGCTAAAGTTTTCTTAATATCATTTAATATTTCAAAATATTTATCATTATTTTCTAGCATATTATCCTCCTTTACAAGCATTCCTGTTGATATAATTATACTATAAATCTTAATCCATAAGAAAACATTGATTTTTCATTAAATATTATTGTTGATACAGCATCATTATTTCTTATTAAATTTCTAGTTATTTTCCTGGTAAAATTTATAAAATTACGCATACTCCCACTTGAAATAATCCTAATATCTGCTATAATTTATTTATCAGTTGATTTAATCAATCTTGGGAGTATAATTTTGCGCATACGTGTATAGCTAAGGCTCCATAAGAAAATACGCTCGAACTTTTCGAGCTTTTTTATTACAACTAACTCAAATTGGGTTAATTTTTTTATGTTTTACAAAGAAATAATATTATACGTCTAATTAATATGGTTGTATTATAAATAGTGTTGGTGAATGTAAATCACTACACCAGAATAAACGTATGAGTTTTAAAAACTTATATGTTTATCCTGCTAAAAGATATAAATTTATGGAAACAATTTTAATAATTTTTGTTTTGATTTTGTTTCTACAAAAACTTTATTCATATTATTTAGTCTAGTATTTATAGCTTTATTAAGCCAAAATTTAACTTCCCAAGGTATATATATCTTTTCACCTGGTTTGTTTTTATTTATTTTATTTTCTACATTTTCTATAGCTAAGTCAACATTAATATTATTAAAATCTTTAATTATTTTACTAGATAATTCTTGATTTTCTTCACAAAATAAAGAAAAGTTATCTAAAAAATCATCTGCACTCAAAGAATTATCATATAAAAGTTGGTATTTAATATTATTTGTTAATGATTCTATATCATATCCACATTTAAGTTTTAAAATAAAATCATTTATATCATTATTCATTCTAGCCATTGTTGAACAATCATATATAGGTGAAAGATAAAATTCATTATTTTTTTCTATTATTGACCAATTAGAAGGATTTCTATCACTTTCCATTATTAATCCATCAAATGCCCACATTTTAATAAATGATTCTTTGATATTTTTCCTTACATGTTTTTGTCTAATTACTCCATCAAGTGCATCTAATACTTCAAAAATATCTTTAATTGAATTATTCATTTTACGTCTATTGTTGTCATATAAAATACTTTGAATAAATTCCACAATATTTTCTCCTGATAAAATTGTTTCAGTATTTTTATCTAAAAAGCTTTTTGATATTACACCATATTTTCCTTTATATATTCCAATATCATATTCTGCCATTTCAATTTTGCATTGTTTTCCTAATTCAGAAGCTAGAAGTTCTGACCATATTTCATAATTTGAAGAATTTGTTTTAAAAAGATATTCTTCATTTTCAAATAAAAGCCATGTTTTAGGTTTTCTTCCTTTGTTTACTAAATTATTTTCTATTTCTGTTGCTTCATCTAATATTATAAAACCGTGCTGATTTCTTACCATACTTAAATCCCCCTACTACTTATTTACAAAGTTTTTCCATTATTATTTAATTGTTTTACTAAAGTCTTACTATTTGTTTTCCAGTTTGAATTAAGCATTGATATGAGTTTTTCTTTGTCAGTTTTGATTAATCCTGTTTTCGTATCATACAAATACATAACTGGTTCTTCACCATCACATGTAAAGCAAAAACAAATAGAAAAATCAAAGGTTTCTTCATTATAATATAAATTAAATATTCTAAATTCAACATTTTCATATAGTAATTCATTTAAAGCCTCTGAAAAAAATCTTATGGCTTCATGTTGTCCATTAAGTTTTACCATAAGAGAATTATTCATCTGAGTTAATAATTGTTTAATGTTTTCTTCAAAACTGTATGAATTATAATCTCTTTTTAATTCTCTTTCTAATTTGAATTTTTCTAACTTTTTTTCAAAAAATTCTTTTTCTTTTTCTATTCCAATATTTTTATCCATCTTTTTTACAAGACTAATTGGAATAATATCATAAGTATTTTCAATATCTGTTGTAAATCCAAAATGTTTTGTTTGAAATTCATTTTGAATTAAATATAAGTCAAGTGTTAAATCCATTAAGTATTTTTCTTCACCATACACAACTTCTACAGCTTTATGATCTTGAGCATATGCTTTATTTTCTAATTTAAGAGGTATTATTTTAGCGCTCAAATTTGGTATATTTAAATTATTTATAATTGTTGAAAATATTTCTGATATTTGTATACATGTTTGATATCTACTTATAGGTATATTTGGGTTTTGTTTATAATTTAATGGTTCAATACTTTTTTCATATTCTGTTAATATTTTTAAATTATATGAAAAAATTGATCCTAATTTTAAATATATCCATCTTACAATTTCAATAGGTTCTAAATTGTAAGGAACGTTTTTTACTATCATATCTATTTCACCACTTATATCATACTTTTCTGGCATAAATCATCCTCCTAATATGATTTTACCATATATAATAAAAAAAGCATAATAAATTATGCTATTTCAAGTATTTTTACACTATATTGTCCATTAGGACTTGCTACACTAACTACATCTCCAATTTTTTTACCCATTATTGCTTGAGCAATAGGAGATTCATTAGATATTTTGTTTTCAAATGGATCTGCTTCTTTGCTTCCTACAACCATGTAGCTTTCTGTTTCTCCATCATCAACATATTCTATTTTAACACTTGTACCAATTGATACTTTATCTGTGTCTACTTCTTTAATTACTACTGCATTCTCAACCATTTTTTCAAGTTCAGCTATCTTTGATTCAACTAAAGCTTGTTCATTTCTTGCTGCATCATATTCTGAATTTTCACTCAAATCCCCTTGTGCTCTAGCTTCTTTAAGTGCCAAAATGATTTCTGGTCTTTTTTCTAATTTTAAGAAATCTAATTCTTTTTTAATTTCATCTAATCCTTTTTCTGTTAGATAAATTTCTTTCTTATCCATGCATTTCACCTCTTCTTGTAAGTCCACAAAATAATACTACAATTTAATATTTTTGTCAACCCTAATGTTTAACTTTAATAATATCATTTTTTTCTAATTTTTTATTTATTCTAATTTTTACTATTTGTTTTGGATGATTTACAATTTCTATTAAATTATTTTCTTCATCGTATATTTCATCAATTGTAAATGTTGTAAGTTCTGTGTTTGGCCCAAAAGTTTCTACTATATCACCTTTTTTAAAGTAGTTTCTTTGTTCTATGATTGCTAAATGATTTATAGCATCATAATCTACTACAACGCCTAAAAAGTCTTGATTTGAAACTTCTTGTCTACCATTATAATAACTACAAGTATTGTCATATATATTATTATAAAATTGTGGTACTGAATCTCTATTCGCACATTCTCTTAATATCTTCTCATATTCTATATTATATTTATAATTCTTTTTATCGTTACAATATTCGTCTATTACTTTTCTATATATACTTACTACAGTAGCTATATAATATAAGGAACGCATTCTTCCTTCTATTTTAAATGAGTTAACTTTCAAATCTATCAATTCTGGTATATATAAAAGCATAGATAAATCTTTAGTACAAAATGTAAATGGTTTATCACCCTCTATTTTATTATTAGAATCATCTAATAAATCAAAATCCCATCTACATACTTGACTACATCCACCTCTATTTGAATCTCTGTTTGTAAAATAATTAGAAAGTACGCACCTGCCACTATATGAAGTACACATTGCACCATGTATAAATACTTCTAATTCTATATTTACATTTTCTTTTATTTTTTTTATATCTTCTTTACTAGATTCTCTAGCTAAAACCACTCTAGAAACTCCTTGTTTTTTAAAGAAATCTACTGCTTCATAGTTTAGTGTTGATTGTTGTGTTGACAAATGTACTTCTAAGTTAGTGTTTTTTAAAGCCATATCCATTATTGCAGGATCACTTACTATAATGGCATCTACTTTAGTTTCTTCTAATTGTTTTAAATAGTTTAATAAGTGTTTAATTTCTTTATTATGAAGTACTATATTTACTGTTACGTAAACTTTTTTATTTAATGAATGTGCATAAGATACACCTTCTTTTATTTCTTCTATTGTAAAATTTGTAGCATTAGCTCTAAGACCAAATAAACTACCACCTATATATACAGCATCCGCACCATATAATAAGGCTATTTTAAGTCTTTGTAAATCTCCTGCTGGAGCAAGTAACTCTGGTTTCATTATTTCACCTTATATATTGTTTCTTTATGAAGAAATAGTGTATCTGCATTAAACATATTATTTATTTTTTCATAATATTCATTTTTATTTTCATTATTTACTGTCTTAAACATTTCTAACACTTCCTTAAATTTTGATTCATCTATCATAAAACTATTTAAAAGTATATATTCTAAATCTGTATCTATGACATCTTTTATTCCATTAAGTATTTTACTTGTATATACTACTGTTCCATTTTCACTATCTATTATCGGATATTTATTTTCTTCTTTTTCTATATAATTTATTTTTGATTTATTTTTTAAATTAAATTCTTTTAAATAATTATTTATTAAATGTCTTTTTGAATTCATTATTGGAACATATCCAAACATTTGAATTATTATTTTTGATTTCGTATTTTGAGTAATTTCTTTTATTTCTCTTGTTGTTATTTCATTTGACAAGCAAGTGTAATTTACACCTTTATTTAACCAATAGTTTACAGTTAAATAATTAGTAGTCATGTGTTCTTGATTCCATACTAAATCATATTTTAAATTCAATTTTTCTTTTAAATTAACTATACTTATATCATAGAAAAATACACCTTTAATATCTAAATCATTAAGTTCTAATAATGTTTTTTTTAATACGCCTAATTCACTATTATTAAAGTTTTTATTTAAAGATATAAATATTTCTTTTTTAGTTTTTATTTTTTTTAATTCGTCTAAAGTAATATAAAATGGCATATTAACACTTAAGTCTTTTATACCTAATAATATTGCATCTGAAGATATATTATTAATCATTTCTTTATTACTTGGAATAACAATAGTTTTATACATTTTTTACACCTCTTAAGTATTATATTCTATATACATTTTTTTAGCAAGAAAAATGAAAAATAATTTTTTTGTGTTTCTATAACTTTTTTTCAATCATATAATATTAAATTTTTATATAATTGTTTATCATTTTAACTAAAAAAAGATAACTATTTTTTCCTAATTATCTTACTTAAATCTTACTTATATTAATTTTTATAGTACATTTGATTTTTACTTGTTGGTTTATCAGGAATAGTTAAATTGACAAATCCTTGCTTAATTGCTGGATCAAGATATTGTCCTCTTAATGTTTCTTTAGATTTAATTCCTAATTTTTCCATTATTTTATTTGCTGTCATTGGTTTACCAGTTTCCATTACATCTAATAATTTGTTTATATTGATTGTTTCATTAATGATTGGTAAGTGAGAAGTAGATATTACTTCATCTAAAGTTTCATCTATCATTTTTAACATAAATTCAATAAAAACATTTGAATTAGCATTTTTATGACACTGTGCGATTGAATTATAATATTCATCTTGATATTTGTGAATTTTAGATTCAATAGGTAAATATTCAAAAATATCTTTCCATTTATAAAGAATTGAATTTTGCCATAATCTAACCATTCTTCCATTACCATTTGTAAATGGATGAATAAATACAAATTCATAATGAAAAATGCTTGATAAAATTAATGGATGAATTATATCTTTATTTTCATTTAACCATTCGAATAAATCTTTCATTAAATAATTAACTCTATCTCCTGGAGGACATACAAATATACAGTTTCCATTTTCATCAAATACTCCTTCTGAAGTAGTTCTAAATTCTCCAGATACTTCTTCAACTAAGAAAGTCATAACTCCATGAACTTTTTTTAAATCATCAATAGAATATGGATTAATATTCTTTAACATTTCATATGCTTTATATGCATTTTTAACTTCTTGAATATCTTTTTGTTCACCAATTACTAATTTACCATTTATAACATCTTTTACTTGTTCTAAACTAAGTGGGTTATTTTCAATAGCAATAGAAGAGTGAACAGAATTAATTTTAGTTTGTTTTCTTAAATATGGTGTTTTATCTAAATTAGAATAAGAATCTAATTTACCGATCTTTTCCATAATATCAGATACTTTTTGTAACATTTCATTTGATATTTCAAATGGTGGAATATATTTATTCATTTATATCACCTCATTTTACCATTTATATTATACCATTTTATAAGAAAATATACAACATCTTACTTAAATCTTGCTTAAATTCTACTTAAAGTTAAAAATAGTTTATTCTTCGTGTTCTTGTTTTTTTACTATTTATAGGTAATTTATAGTAAGAATTTTTCACATATCTAAATGATTCTTTTTCCTTATATTTTTTTGTTTTACAAGTCTGTCTTCAGATTCAAGACAATCAATCATATATTGTTTAGAATCAGTTTTTATATCTTTTGAATAGTTATTTTGATTGTTAATATTACTTTCTTTATAACCTAGAATTTTACATTTTAATGTTTTAGAAGTTGATTTTATCTACATCTTGTATTTTATCCATATAAAATATTTCTATATTATTAATAGCTTCATTCTTTTTTATTTCAAGTGATAACAATTTATTCCATATATATATGTACAAAACAAATTGATAATTTAATTTTATTAAAAAAATAAAGTTAGGAATTATTCCTAACGGTTCTATAATAAATAGTGTTGGTGAGAAAAAATCACTGATACTATTTTTAGTTAATAAAAAAGAGTCATATCAGAAACTCATGATACAATGTAATTGACTAATAAAACATCGAAAGGATCTGATTTATATGACTCATACTGATTATACTAAAAATATTTTAAATATTAAAGATGAAAATGTTTATTTTTATGAAAATTGTTATTCTGAAGAACTTATTAAGAACACAAAATGTAAAGTTTTTCACGGTTATCTTACTTATACACCTAAATACTGTGATGTGTGTGGTATCATTAATAAATCTTCTGATGACATCATTAAATGGAATTTTTTAAGATCTAAATATATTAGAGTTAATAAGATTTCTAATTATAATACTTATTTAAAACTTGATAAACAAAGATTTTATTGTAAGCATTGTCATCATACTTTTACTGCTAAAACTGACATAGTTGGATTTCATAAACAAATTTCTAATGATGTTGAACTTTCCATTAAGCAAGACTTAATGGATAAAATTAGTGAAAAAGATATTGCTAAAAGAAATAATGTTTCTTCTAATAAAGTTAATCATATTATGCATGAATTATCAAGAAAAACTATATTACCTGGTATTTTACCTTCCATTATGAACTTTGATGAATTTAAGGCTACTAAGGATACTATTGGTAAAATGGCTTTTATTATTACTGATACTAAAACTCATAAAACTTTTGATATTTTAGAATCTAGAAAAGCTAATTTTTTAAAGAAATATTTTTTTAGATTTCCTAGAAAACAAAGACTTGCAGTTAAATTTATTATCATTGATTTATTTGGTCCTTATTATGATTTATTTAAATCTATTTTTCCTAATGCTACTATTATATCCGATAGATTTCACGTTGTTGCTCAAGCTAATAATGCTTTTAAATGTACTAGAATACAAATTATGAAGAAAGATAAAAAAAATTATAAAAAACTTAAAAATTATTGGAAATTATTGCAAAAGTATGAAGATGATTTAGATAATAAAAAGAAATTATATTCTAATTATTTTAAGAAAGAGATTACGCAATATGAAATAGTTCAATACTTAATTAATACTAATCCAATTATTAAAGAAACTTATAATATTTATCAAGGTATTATAAAATCTATTAAAAATAAAGATTCTTCTTTGTTTATTAAAATAATTGAAGGCTCACATAATAATATTTCTGATTATATGAAAACAACCTTAAAAACCTATAAAAAATTCAAATCAAATATTATCAATTCATTAAAATATGATTACAATAACGGATTAATCGAAGGAACTAATAATTTAATTAAATGTATCAAAAGAATTTCGTTTGGTTTTAAATCTTTTAGTCATTTTAAAACTAGAATATTACTTGTTACAGGTATTTATAAAATTTCATAATAAAAGATCAAAACTTGCGTTTTGACCTCTTATATTAAATTCATTTATCATTAGTTTTTGGTTCCACCAACACTATTTGACAAAGAACCTTCCTAACTTTACTATTAATCAGCTAACTCATAATCAACACTTACTGCATCAGATAAGTTTTTCTCAATAAGAACTACTATACTTTGAACCTCGTCAGCCTCTATAGAACTATAATAATCTAATTTTTTTGTTATTAAAATCTTGCCATTTTTATCTTTAAAATATAAATTTATTTTTTTAATTTCCATAGATTTATCAGAAGTATTTTTAAAAAATATCGTAAAAGTGCTTGTTTCATCTTGCAACTTCATATTAATATCATAGATTTCCAAATTACCTACTTTTTTTTCTTCTAAAACACCTTCATTTACAGTATAATTGTCTTTTTTTTTGTCATTTGTTTTTTTTGAACAACTACACCCAGTTAAAAGTGTCATTGTTATTAATGTAAAAACTAATATTTTTTTGTACATATAATACCTCTTTTCATAATACTTATCTTATAACCTCATATTTTACTGAATAAATTGTTGTTAAATCACCTTCAATATTGGAAGAAAGTTTTAATGTTGATTTAGATTCTATATAATCACCTATATAATTATTAAAACTAAATAATTCTTTATTTTCATTATCATAAACAGTAATTTTTATATATTTCACATTTATTTTTTCATCTGTTGTATTTGTGACATTTGCTGTAAAATATGACATATTATTATTTGTTTTTAAAATTATATTATCAAATAATAATCCTTCTATTTCCTGTTTTTTTACAACATTTGGATTAGTATTTTGTGAAATTATATTTTCATTATTATTTGGTATTTCAGTATTATCTACTTTCTTACCACAACTAGTTACAAATAAACTTGTAAATAATAATGATATTATTAAAATTTTTTTCATTTAAACTTCCTTTCTATTTACATGCAGATGATGTAAGCGTTGCACCATATAAGGTTGTTTTAACATTCGAATTTCCAACATTATCCTTAAATAATCCAGCAGGAATAACTATCTTTGTATTTCCTGTTCCAACACCTGATGTCTTTGGCTTGTACATCATATAATAAAAATTAGAATATGAAGATAAGTCATTTCCTTTAATATATTTATTATAGAATGTTTTACAAGCTGAAACATTAGGACAATCATATCCAAAACTTGCACTTTTTGTTACTCCTCCAACAGAAAATTTGATTTGTGAACTTGAAGAAGATAAATTAGGAATGGTAGATGATACGCCAGAATTTTTATCTTCTGGTGCCCATCCTAAAAGCCAATTGGCTGTATTACACCAATTAGTTCCTTTTCCCTCAGTAAAACGCTCAAAAGAAATTGTTGGGCCTGTTTTATCAGATTTTGCAGTAAACGTTTTTGTAACTGAATAATAATTTGTTGTATCAGTAGGTGTAAATTTAATAGTTATGTTTTTTGTTCCAGTCCCATTTGACTTTAAAACCATCATAGCTACTGCATTAGCGCCAACACTAATGCTACTATTTGAAACAATTTGCACAATACTTGTAGATCCATCTGAAACAGCATCGTTAAAAGTTCCAGCTACATTTGCTTTTTGAGATACGGGATATGCAGATGAATTAAACCAAGTAGATGAAGCTATAGTAACATTTGGCTTTGCTTTTGATATAGTGTATGCTTTTGACCCTCCTGATAAAGTATAGTTATCACAATTTTTAGTTTCTGAACCTTTAGAAACGTGAACACAAGTTGCCTTAGCAGTATATGATCCAGCAGAAGTAGATTGTGCTCCACTTGTTATTGCTATATATACAGTTTCACTATTAGCACCAGTTAAAGATGTAGAGGATAAGGATGGTCCTTGATAACTTCCATTATATGTAAATGTTGTTGTACTTTTCCATGTTACTGTTATACTCTTTTTATTTACTGTTAATGTTCCATTTGCTTTTGTTATTGTATAATTTTTTGTTACAACAGTTCCACTTGCATCTTTTATTACTACTGTACTTAGTGTATTTGTCACACTTCCTGCATTTGTTATTGTTCCACTATTTGTACATGTTGCTGTATGTCCTGATACTAAATTTGTTGAACTTGCACATCCGCTTGTTTTTGTTAATGCACTTCCATCATATGTCTTACTTGCGCTTGCTGCAGTTACTGTTGTAGTTTTTTTACCTATAGTAAACGCTTTTGTAGTTCCTGTTAATGTATAATTAGAACATTTGGCTTGTCCACCTGTTACACTTGAACAACTTGCTGTTGATGTATAACTCCCTGCGTTTGTCCCTGTTGTTCTTGTTACTACCATTGTTTCATTTGATATTCCTGTTGTAACACGTGCTGTTGGGGCTTGAGCTCCTCCAGTATATGTAAATGTCGTTGTGCTTCCCCATGTTAATGCTACACTCTTTTTATTTATTGTAAAGTTTACTGCTTTTGTTCCTGTATAATTTCCTTTTCCTGTTATTGTTGCAGTTGCAGTTCCAGCATTTATATTATTTTTATATGCTATTGTATAGTGTGTGTTTAATGTTAATGTTGTGTTTCCATCTTTTACTGTTACTGTTGGTGTTTTTGCTTTTCCATCATATGTATAACTTGTAGGACTTAATGTTACAGTAAATGTACTTGCATTTTTTGCATTTATTGTTAAATTTGCTCCTGTATATGCTATTGTGTAATTCTTTGCTAAAAATGTTGAACTATCTGCTAGTGCTAATGTATTTTGTTTTATTGCATAAGTTCCTACATTTTCTCCTGCAGTTCTTGATAATGCTCCACTAAACTTTGGTGTTTGTCCACTTACCTGATTACTATATGTATATGTTAACGCTGGATCTCCTGCTCCATATATTTTTGATTTTGCATCTGCTTTTACTGTTAATGTTCTTTTATTTATTGAGCAACTAAATTTTTTTGTACCACCAGTATTATCACTCCATCTATAGCCACTTGCTAATGTAGCTGTTATTGTATGTGTTCCTGCATTTTTCTGTGTATATCCACTTAATGTATAACCTGCTCCACTCGTTGCACTTGTTATTTGTTGATTGCTTCCATTATACGTTCTTGTAACACATAAACTATTTGTTGGTATTGTCGCACTATATGCAATTCTTAATCTAATTGATTTTTCTTCTGACACATTCCCTGCATTATCTACTGCACGCAAATGTAATAAATTATCTCGTTTATTGGTTCTTTCCATTACATATTTATATATATTTCCATCTTGTGATGTTGTAAATCCACCACTGGTCGTCCATGTCGTAGCATCATTTATTCTATATTCAATTCTATTTATTCCAGAAATACTTTCATTAAAAGACCACTCTAATTTTGTTGCATATAATGACCAATCATCACTTCCTGCTAATGTATAAGTAGCACTACTAGTATTTTTATTATATTTAGTTATGCCTGAATTCCAAGTTGGTTTTGTTGTATCTATTTTTAAAGTTGATGATTTTACTTCTGATACATTTCCTAAGTTATCTACAACACGAATATATATTACATCATTTCTTTGTGCATTTCTTTCCATTACATATTTGGTTGTACTACCATTTTTTGTTATTGTAAATCCACCACCTGTACTCCAAGTAGTTTGATTATTTAATCTATATTCAATCCTATTTATTCCAGAATTACCTTCTGTTACATTCCATTCTAATTTTGTATAACCATTTGTCCAATCATCTAATCCTGCTGATTTATATTCAGATGAATCTGATTGTTTGATAGATTTAGTAATATCTGAAAGAATTGGTCCTTCATTATCTAAATACATATTTGAAGAAACAACACTATTAGCACTTAATGTGTTTTTAGCTCTATCAGTTATTGAAGTACTATTACATACATATAGTTTTCCTGCTCCTGTTTTACCTTTAACATTTACTTTAACAGAACCTGATGTTGCTCCTGCAGCAACAGTTATAGTTGTTGAAGATGTAAGATTACTACAAGTTTGACTACTAGTAGCCCAACCATATTTAATAGTATAGCTACCAGCAGTTAAACCACTTCCACCTGTATCTTTAAGTGTTATAGTAGCATCTGATTCTTTTTTATAAGTTGTACCATTAGTTTCTGTTATTTCTAAAGTAGGGGCTGTATTATCAATAATTACATTTGTAGATATTGAAGCTGTATCATTTTTATTTCCAGCTTTATCAGCAACCATACCAGCACCCACTGAAAGATTAAGAGCACCATTACCTGTTACACCAGACAATGTTAATGTATAACTATATACACCATTTGATACAGAATTATATTTTAATGATTTTGTAGGTGTTACTGTTGTAGTTCCTACTTTTACTGTTATATCAGAATCAGTGAATGTATTTGTATCTATTCCACTTGTAAGATCTGTAATTTTTAATGGAATTGTTATTGTTGTAGACGAATTTGCATAACTAACTGATGCATTTCCATTAATAGCGACAACTGGTTTTGTAGTATCAACTTTAAAAGTCTTAGAACATGTTGAAGTAACATTCATATCTATTACACCAGTTTTAACAAATCCATAATATGTATTATTTCCGTCAGAAACATCTGTTATATTAATTAGTCCTGAATTATTTTTTGTTACACTATTATCATATACAGGACTATTAGTTTTAGATTGCCCAAAATAAATTCCACTTCCACCTGCAATAGATGTTTTAAATTGAACTTTTGGTGCAACTGTATAATATCCATTTGTACCTAATGTACCACCAGTTAATAATATTTCACATGTTGGTTTAGTAGGATCAACATATGTAATAGCTTGATTTACAGCATATTTTAAGTTTGTTCCATCATAAACTCTAGCTACTATTGTACCTTCAGTTGTAAAATTAACAACTTCTTCTAATGATGATGCTATATACCAGGTACCAGGTGTTAATTCTTGACCATTTCTAGTTGCAGTTCCATCAATTATATTAAATTCATATCTTGTGTAATTTGCAGGATAAGAAATTGTTACATTTTTATTAGTTTCCCATTTACCAGGATTACTTACTATAAATGTTGGAGCCCCTATTTCAGAAGTTGTTGAATTAAGTGTTGATTGACTAGTCATTCCTACTCCATTAATACATTCTACTGAAAAATCATATGAAGTACTATCATTCAAATTTGAAAATGTATATTTATTACTAGTTCCGTTATCTATCCAATTACCATTTCCTAATTTAAATAAATACTTTGAAATACCTGATTCATTATCAGTACAAGTAGCTACAAGATCTATCTTATTTGTAGTTAATGTATTTTTATCATATCCAAGTGCAGCACTTGGAGCTGTATTATCAATATAACCTAAATTTAAAGTTGAACCATTTACATATTCATCCTTATTTTTAACACGAGCTATTAAGCTACCATTAGTTTTAAAAGTAATATTTTTTCTAAGTTCAGTTGTAGCAATCCACTTCTTAGCATCTTTCCAATCTTGTTCTGTATAGTTATACTCTTGACCGCCAATTTCTACTATTCCCTTAAATATAAACTCATATTCATATTTACCATTTCCTTTTGGATAAATGATAGTCACGTTCTTACTTGTTGTCCATTTTGTAGGATCTTTTACTTCATATGTTGGTCCCATGGCTCCCAACATATTTTCATCTATTTCTTCAACATATGTATATTCATATTGTTGATAACCACTATTATATTCAACAAGTACATATCCATTCATTTTATTGCCTGTTTTTGGATTAATAATTTCTTTATCACTTAATTCACCAACAGCAATCAAATCTTTTACTGCAATATATTTCTTTTCCCCTTCTTTTGGGTAAAGTAAATCATTTGAAATACCATATTTTTTTGCAGCATTTTCTATTGTTTCTACTTGTGTTTGATAAGCAGATTCTTTAGAAGTTGTAATTGAATCAATAACTTTTGGTACAATTATAACAGATATCAATCCCAAAACTACTAAAACTCCTAATAATTCTACTAACGTAAATCCTTTTTTTGAACTCATATAAATCCTCCTACTATATAACAAATATTTTTTACACTGTATTTACATTAATAATACCACATTTTATACTTTTCGTAAATAAAAGCTTGCATTTTTTTTATAATTTAATATATATTTTTTTAAATACATTAAATTATTAATTTTCTGTTCATTTAATTCATTAAAATTGTAAAAAAAATAAGATATTAAAACCTTATTATAAAATTAATTATTTATTAAAAAAATTTTTATTATTAAAATTACTACTATTAAATGATTTATTATTTAATTTGCAATTATTATTTATATGAGTTCTATTTTCATTAATTTTATTAAATAACACATTTAATTTTTTATTTTCTCTTTCTTCTATTATTTGTTTTGGCTTTTTTCTAGAATAATTAAAAGTTGTATGCTTTTCAACAATTTTTGGAGTAGTATTTTTTCTAAAAAAATCCATATTATTTATTCCTTTCTATTAATTCTTTTACTGGTCCATAAGTTTTTCTATACCCTTCAATTAAACCATATTTATTAATTGCTTCAATATGTTTTTTAGTTGGATATCCTTTATGAGAGCCAAACTTATACTGTGGATATTTTTTATCAAGTTCATACATCATATTATCTCTTGTTACTTTAGCAATTACACTTGCAGCAGATATTGTTATACTCTTTAAATCACCTTTAACTATTGAAAGACTTGGAATATCAAGTTCTAAAGGCATTGCATCTGTAAGTATATAATCAACATTTATTTTTTTCCTTATGTCCTCGATTGCAAGTAACATAGCTTTTTTACTAGCTTGATATATATTAATTTCATCTATTTCTTCTGGACCTACTACACCAATCGAATAAGCAAGTGCATTTTGTTTTATATATTCACAAAATTCATTTCTTTTTTTCTCAGACAACTTTTTAGAATCTGTAAGACCTTCTAACTTAAAATTGTGAGGTAACACTACACATGCTGTAACAACAGGTCCAATAAGTGGTCCCCTTCCTACTTCATCTACACCAGCTATATTATTAAACCCCATATTCCAATATTTTTTTTCATATTCATAATTATCTATATTTTCCATAATTTAATTATACAACAAAAAAATGTAGAAAAGAAACATTATCTACATTTTTACAACTATATTTACAAGTTTTTTAGGAATTACTATTACTTTTACTATCTCTTTACCACAAATATATTTTTTAACATTTTCAAGATTAAGAGCTAAAGATTTCATATCTTCTTCAGAAGTATTTATATCAGTAACAATTTTCCCTCTTAGTTTTCCATTAACCTGAACTACTAATTCATATTCTTCTTCTTTTGTTTTATCTACATCATAAGTAGGCCATGATTCATATGTAATTGTATTATTATGCCCTAAATATTGCCACATTTCTTCAGTAACATGTGGACATATAGGATTTAAAAGTTTTACAAATCCTTCTGCCATATATTTTGGCAAAACATCTTCTTTATAAACTGCATTTACAAAAATCATCATAGCGCTTATTGCAGTATTAAAATTTAATGATTCATAATCTTCAGTTACTTTTTTTACAGTTTGATTATATATTTTTTCTAAATTGTTATTTTCAACATCTTTTACTTTGTTTTCTTCAACAATCATTCTATACACTCTATCAATAAATTTTCTAGAGCCTTCTATTCCATTATTATCCCAAGGTTTATCAGCTTGTAATGGTCCCATAAACATTTCATATAATCTTAATGAATCCGCACCATAATCACGTGCTATATCATTTGGATCAACTACATATTCTGGAAATCTTTTACCCATTTTAATACCATTAGAACCTAAAATCATTCCTTGATGAACAAGTTTTTTAAATGGTTCTTTAACACTGACAATACCTTTATCATATAAATAATTATTCCACATTCTAGAATACAATAAATGTCCAACTGCATGTTCTGGTCCACCAACATATAAATCAACTGGCATCCAGTGTTCAATTAATTTTGGATCAGCTAATTGTTTATCGTTTTTAGGATCAATATATCTTAAAAAATACCAACTAGATCCTGCTGAACCCGGCATTGTTGAAGTTTCTCTTTTCCCTTTTTTTCCATTTACTTCAACATTAACCCATTCTGGTTTATTTTCAAGTGGAGCTTTACCATTTTTTCCTTTATAATCTTCTAATTCTGGTAATATAAGTGGTAACTCATCATCAGATAAAGCAACTATACTACCATCTTCAAAATTAATAATAGGAATTGGTTCTCCCCAATATCTTTGACGAGCAAAAATCCAATCTCTTAATTTATAATTGATTTTTTTAGAACCTAACTTATTTTCTTCCAACCAACTTATCATTTTATTTATTGCATCTTCTTTGTTAAGTCCATTTAAAAATTCTGAATTAATATGTACTCCATCACCAGTATATGCACTTTCACAAGAAGAACCACCTTCAATAACTGAAATTATTTCAATTCCAAATTTTTTAGCAAATTCAAAATCTCTTTCATCATGAGCAGGAACTGCCATAATAGCACCTGTTCCATATGTAGATAAAACATAATCCGAAATCCATATTGGTATTTCTTTATTATTTACAGGGTTAATAGCAAATGCACCAGTAAATACACCTGTTTTATTTTTATTTAACTCTGTTCTTTCCATTTCTGACTTAGTCATACATTCTTTTTTATAATCATCAACTTTTTCTTTTTGCTCTTTTGTTGTTATTAAATCTACAATTTTATGTTCAGGCGCTAAAACACAATACGTAGCTCCAAATAATGTATCCGGTCTAGTAGTAAATACAACAAATTTTTCATTACTATCTTTTACCTTAAATTCTACTTGTGCTCCTACTGATTTACCAATCCAGTTTCTTTGAATTTCTTTTGTTGATTCAGGCCAATCTAATTCATCTAAATTTTCTAAAAGTCTTTCTGCATATGCTGGAATATCAATTACCCATTGTTTCATATTTTTTCTAACAACTGGATAACCTCCTCTTTCACTTTTTCCATTAATAACTTCATCATTAGCTAAAACTGTTCCAAGCTCTTCACACCAGTTAACAGGCATGTCGATTTTTTTAGCTAATCCATCTTCATATAATTGTTTAAAAATCCATTGTGTCCACTTATAAAAAGATGGTTCACAAGTAGATATTTCTCTATCCCAATCATAAGAAAAACCAAGTATCTCTAATTGATTTTTAAATGTAGCTATATTTTTCTTTGTAAACCCATCTGGATGATTTCCTGTTTTTATTGCATATTGTTCAGCTGGTAATCCAAATGAATCAAATCCCATAGGATGAAGTACGTTATATCCTTGCATTCTTTTCATTCTTGCAATTATATCTGTTGCAGTATAACCTTCTGGATGTCCTGCATGCAAACCTACTCCTGATGGATATGGAAACATATCAAGTGCATAATATTTAGGTTTACTAAAATCATAGCAATCCGTTTTAAAAGTTTTATTTTCTTTCCAATATTTTTGCCACTTTTTTTCTACTTGTGTAAAATCATACATTTTTATTTCCTTCTTTCTTTTTATAAATATTACCTATTATTGAATATGATATAAATGTTAGCGGTAATAAAACAATCAAACAAATCAATAATTTCAAATAATAATTTGTAGTTATTTCAGTTATAACTAAAGTTATCGCTATAACTCCTGAATTAGCTAAAGCTATTGCATTTGCAAATGGCTTAGGATTAATTTTTTTTGTATTTAATTTATACTTGCTAATAAAATACTTAGCTTGATTAGTTTCAAAAAAGTTTTTCATTTTTTTCTTATTAAATATAACCATTATTAAATATAAAACATATATAAATAAGAAACAACCCAACCCTAAATATAAAGATTTCATAAAACACCTCCAAAAAAAATATTATAAATTTAAGGACGCTTATAGCGCGGTACCACCTTAATTCATAATATTTTATGCTCTTTATTTTTTAACGCAAATATGCGGCTATTTAAGCAACTCCAAAAGCAAGTTCACATAATTTCTTTTAAAGTTTTCACCAATCACTTTTTCTCTATGAAAAGAAATTATATTACTACTCTTTTATCAACGTTTTTGAAAACTAAGTACATTATATTATATTTGTTCAACATATTCAAGCAATTTCAAGAATAATTGTATAAATTTTTTATCTATACCAATACGTGATAGTTTTCTAATAGCAATTCTTTTTTTCTTTATTGTTAAATTTCCAAATAAAATTTCATCTATTTTATCTTTTTTTACTGTTTCTATTGGTAGGTCTGAAACAATTTCTTCAATGTCATCGTTCATTATTCTTATAGGGTCTGCCTCTATATCTTTTCCTTTACAATTAATAGTTAATTGTTTACCAATTGTTACAACATTTTTTATTTCAACTATAAAATCATCATTTTCAGTATATGAATTATAATTAATTTTATCTTTATCTAAATATACTATAACGTCATCTGCTTTTTTAGTATTTCTAAATCTAATTTTATAATTTCTAAATTCAGGAATTATTCCACTTTTTCCTTCTAAAGCACGAATAATAAGTGTATAGTTGTTTGGCATATAATTATAATCAATCATTGTCATTAAATAATAATCTTTTTTATATAAATTACTTACACCATCATCTTCATAAAGTTTATATGTATTTGATTTTCCAGGAAATATATGTATTTCCATATCTGTTGGTGGGTTTGTATCATTAATGTTTTTATTAGTACCAAGTGGGATAATTGCGCCCTGTCTTGCGAAAACAGGATAATCATTATCTTTAAAAAATGAAACATATTTTTTATTTCCAACAAATTTTTTACCAGTCACAAAATCGTACCAAATTCCATGTGGAATAAAGAACTTATGAATAACCCTATTCATTATATAATCCTTTGATGTTGTAATTGGTGATATAAATAATTGACTACCAAAATAATACTCTGTTTTATATAACGGATCATCATACATATTTGGAGTACTATAGTATAAAGGAGTTATTAAAGGAATTCCAAATTTCGAATTTGAATAAGCCTCACTATATAAATATGGGATTAATTTATGACGAAGTTGTAAATAATCTTTAGTGATTTGATAAGCTTTTATTCCCCAACGCCAAGGTTCTCTTTTATAATATTTACTTGAATCAGCCCCAAATTTTAATATTGGGCTAAAAGTACCTAACTGAACATATCTAATGTAAAGTTCATTATCTTCTATTCCTTCATAATACCCCCCTATATCATGACTCCACCAAGAAACACCAATATTTGTAGAATTTATATTATGAAAAGCAATAGCTTTTAATGTATTCCAACTAACTTTTGTTTTTCCTGAATATAAAACAGGATATCTATGTGATGCGACTAAAGTGTTTGGAGCAAGTAAAAGTGGTCTTCTTCTATAATCTCGCATCATATCATAAAATTGGTAATGTTTTAATGTATTTAAAGATTTTAAATTTTTCTTGTCAAAATAATCTAACCAATAAAAATCAACACCATAACTATCTAATTTATGAATTATTAATTTCAAATAAACATCTAAATACCTTGGGTTTAAAACATCAAAAGGTATTTTACCATTCTTATCTTCTGGTAAATATCTTTTTAATTCTTCATAATTTTCTTCTATTGGATAAAATCCATTAAATGGATTTATACTTAAACCCATTCTAATTCCCATTGAATGTAAATAATCTATTGTTGATCTAAAATTCTCAAATTTTGTTTTATCAGCTGTAAAACCAGAATTAATATCTTTATTTGGATTTAAATGCCAATCTTTATTAAGAACAACTATTGAAAGTGGAATTTCGTTATCATAAAATTTATTTATCAGTTTTCTTAATTCAGTATCATTATATCCATAATTTCTATACCACCAATTACCAAGTGCATATCGTGGTATTAGGTTTGGAAATCCAGTCAATTTATAATAATCAACTAGGCAAGAAGTAAAATCTTTTCCATAAGCAAATAAATATAAATCTATTTCTTGTTGCTCTCTTGGTATTAATACACCTTCATCATCATAAACATTTGATTTTGAATCATCTATTGTTGTAAATCCATCTAAAGAATATAAACTTTTTTTTAATTTACCATTTTCAGATACCAGTTCGGTAGTAGGAGAACCATAGTTTCTAATTTCAGGCATTCCAAAAAACCATGTTTTGTTTGTGCCTAAAATATCGACTTTTAGCATTGGATCCGAAAACATTTTATTTGAAGTAAAAGGGCTTTCTAATTTATAAACAAGTTTAAAATAACGTGTTGATATATATATGGTGTTATCCATAGTAACCTTTTCAAAATTAACTTTATCTAAATTTCTATTGATTACCGTTTCTGTTGCTCTATCCTCAAAAATACCATTTTCATTATATTCAAACCTTATTAGTAATTCTGATAATATTGTAATTCTAAATTTTTGACCTTTTATAATGTTTTCATCTTTAGCTTTAGAATTAATATTAAGTTTAAATTGTTCCCCTATTTTATACATTTTATCACCCTTATATTTCTTCTATTTTTATAAAGTTTGTATGTTTTACCTCCCTAAATGGATAACCCCCTGTTATTATAAGTTTATCTTTTGGTTCTAAATTAAATTTTTCAGTCGCAAGTTTAATAGATTTATTTAACATTGAATCTAAATTCTTAAATTCATCTACTAATACGGGTAAAATTCCAAAATTAAGAGATAATGATTTTACTGTATTTGGATCATTACTAATAGCAAGTATTGGACAGTTAGGTCTAAACCTACTCATTTTTCTTGCTGTATATCCACTTATTGTAGGACAAACTATTGCACTACATTTTAATCTACAAGAAAGCATAGCTACACTATATGATATTTCACCTGTTATATCTTGTTTTTCTGTACGAGCTGCTTTATCAAGTAATCCCAAATAATCTATATCTTCTTCTGCTGATGAAATTACTCTTTCAACAATTTCTAAAGTTTCTACTGGATATTTTCCTATTGTAGTTTCACCAGACAGCATAACCGCATCTGCACCATCTAAAACAGCATTTGCTATATCAGATACTTCTGCTTTTGTTGGTCTCATATTTTCTTCCATTGTTGATATTAATTCAGCTGCTACTATACTTATTTTTCCAGCCATATGACATTTACTTACTATAGATTTTTGTATTCCAGGAATTCTTTCCATAGGTACTTCTACACCAAGATCAGATCTTGCAATCATAATTCCATCACTTACTTTTATAATTTCATCTATTTCATCTACAGCACTTTCTTTTTCTATTTTTGCAATTATTTCCATATGATCATTGCCAAGTTCAATTAACATATCATTAATTTCTAATATATCTTCAGATGATGATACAAAAGAAACAGCTAAAAAATCAGCATTTTTTCTATGTGCATATAAAATATCTTCTTTATCTTTTTCACTTAAAAAAGGAATATTTAGTTTAATACCAACTACATGAACATCACTTTTAGAATTAATAAAACCTTCTTTTACAACTCTACATTTTAAATAGCTTTCACATTTTTCTTCAGTTACTAATTCAACTGTTCCATCATTTATTGAAATAGTGTTTCCTATTTTTACATCATTAACAAAATCTTCATAATTAACAGAAAACTTTGTTTCATCTCCAAGAACATCTTCTTTGTATATTCTAATAACAGTATCTTGTTTTAAAAATGCTTTATCCTCATTAATAAGTCCTATTCTTAAATCTGGACCATTTGTATCTAGAATAATTGAAACACATGTATTTAATTCTTTATTTAATTCATCAACCATTTGAAAAACTAAATCACAAAATGTGTAATCACATTGTCTCATATTGATTCTAATTGCATCGCAACCTTTTAAAATTAATTCTTTCAGTTTTTGCTTTGAGTTTGTAGATGGACCTACAGTAGCAATAATTTTTGTTTTTCCCATACTATCCTTCCCCTATTCTTAGATATTATATCATAAATACAATATAAAAAATATATTTTTTAATAAAAAAAGAAGATATTATATCTTCTCAACTAAAACTTTTCCTGTCATTTCTTTTGGAATTTCTATATCCATTATTTTTAATATTGTAGGAGCAACATCACATAAAGCACCATCTTTTATTTTGTAATCTTTATTACATAAAATACAAGGTACCAAAGATGTTGTATGACTTGTAATTCTATTTCCTTTTTCATCTTCCATATATTCACAATTACCATGATCAGCAATTATTAATAAATTTCCATTTAATTCTTTGATTTTTTTATATAGCTTATCTAAACAATTATCTAATGTTTCAACTGCTTTTATTGATGCTGTTAAATCACCAGTATGACCTACCATATCTCCATTTGCATAATTTAAAATAACTAAATCATAATTTGGTAATTCTTTGATTAAATTATCTGTTATTTCATATGCACTCATTTCCGGTTTCATATCATATGTAGCAACCTTTGGAGAAGGTATTAATAATTGAGTACAATTTTTTAATTTTTTTTCTTCTCCCCCATCAAAGAAATAAGTAACATGGGCAAATTTTTCTGTTTCCGCAATTCTTAATTGTTTTATTCCTAGATTACTTACATATTCACCTAATGTGTTTTTTAATATAGGTAAATTGTATGCATTAGTACATTTTACATCATTACTTACAGGCATCATTGTTACTAATTTGATATCTTCTAATTTTTTTGTTTCAAATTTATCGAAACTATCATTAGTCAATGTCATAAAAAGTTCTCTTAATCTATCTGGTCTATAATTAAATACTATGATAGAATCGCCTGAAGATACTACACCTCTTTCATCTATTACAGCAGGTATTATAAATTCATCATTTATATCATTTTTATAATTATCATCTAATAATTCTTTATAATTCGAATATTTTTTGCCTTCACCAAACACCATTGCATCGTAAGTTTTTTTTATTCTATCAAAATTATTATCTCTATCCATTGCATAGTATCTACCTGATATAGTCGATATTACACCAATGTTTAATTCTTCTATTTTTTTATTTAATTGAATAAAAAACTCTTCAGCACATCTTGGTAAAGTATCTCTACCATCTGTGAATAAGTGCAGATAAAGATTTTTTACATTTTCTTTTTTACACAACTCTAAAAGTGCGAATAAATGAGAAATATGAGAATGTATTCCACCATCACTTAATAATCCACAAATATGAAGTTTTGAATTATTTTTTTTAGAATGATTTATTACTTCCAAAAATTCTTTATTTTCAAAGAAAGTTTTATCTTCTATATTTTTTGTTATAAATTGTAATGGTTGATACACAACCCTACCAGCACCTATATTTAAATGACCAACTTCACTATTTCCCATTTGACCAGCAGGTAGTCCAACAAATGTTCCGCTTGCTTCTAATTTACTATTAGGATAATTTTCTAATAAATAATTTAAAGTTGGAGTATTAGCTAGTTTTACTGCATTTCCATTTTTTTCTTTTCTTATTCCAACACCATCTAATATACAAAGTACAAAAGGTTTCATTTTAATCACCATATATATTTTAACATGTATTTTAATTTTTAATACCTTAAATTAAAAAAAACACAAACTTTACAGTATAAATGTGTTAATTTTTAACTTTGTAATGTTCTAATCTTAATTTATCTGCTACAGTTACAATAAATTCTGAATTAGTTGGTTTTGCTTTATCAATATCAACACTATGTCCAAAGATTTCTTCCATTAGCTCCCAGTCACCTCTGTTCCAACTTACTTCTATTGCATGTCTTATAGCTCTTTCTACTCTAGAAACTGTTGTATCAAATTTACTTGCAAGTTCTGGATATAATTCTTTAGTTATACCACCTATCGTTTCAGGTCTTTCAAATATTATACTTACACCTTCTCTAATATATTGATAACCTTTTATATGAGACGGAATTCCAAGTTCATGAAGTATTTTTGTTATTGATACTTGTAAATTATTGTGATAAAAATCTAATGTTTTTGTATCATCTTTTCTTTTTGAAATACCCATTATTCTATTTTCTAAGTCATCTAATTCAAATGGTTTTAAAATAAAATAGTTAACATTATAATCAGAAACTTGTTTTATAACCTCTTGTGTATTATAACTAGTTTCTACTATAACATTTTTATTTATTCCTCTCTTTTTCATTTCTTCAAGTACATATAAGCCATCTTTTTTATATTTAAAGTTATCAACAAAGTTTTTTACATCTTTGTATCCCATTAACATTTTTTGATTTCCAACAATAATTTTACTCTTCATGAACTTTCATTTCCTTAATTTTTCCAAATAATCCCTTTTTTCTATCACTATTTTCAATTGCCTTTTTATAAACATCTAATACTCTACTTGCGTAATATTTTGATGAATATGTTTCGCTACTAACTCTAGCTTGATTTGAAAGTCTTTTTAAAGTTTGTTTATCTAAAATTAAGTTTTCTATTATTTTTATATACTCTTTTTTTGTATTAAATATTTTACCGTTCAAATCATCTATTACAACATTTGTAAAGCTTTCATCATTTATGCATATTGGTGGTAATGAAGCTGCACAAGCTTCTATTACTGTAAGTCCTTGTGTTTCACTGGTTGAAGCTGTTGCGAAAACATTTGCAAGTAAATAGTATTTAGGAATGTTTTCCCATGGTACTTTTCCAGCAAAAACTATTGATTTGTTTTTTGAATATTGTTTCTTTAATTTTTCTAAGTCTGGTCCATCTCCAACTATCAAAATTTTACAGTTTTTATATTTTTTATTTATTATATTTTGTGAATCAAGCAACAAATTTATATTTTTTTCTTCCGCTATTCTTCCAACAAATAAAATAACAAAATCATTTTTATCAAAACCTAGATCATTTCTTAATTTTTCTATTTCTTTTTTATTATTATTTTCTTTATAAAATCTTTCTATTTCAATACCAGTAGGTACTATATGAACATTTCTATCGAATTTATATTTTTGTTTAAATAAATCATATGTTTTTTTTGTAGGAACTATTAGTTCAGTTGTTGTTTTATCGCAATAAAACTTTGTTAAATATTCCACTATTTTTTTACTTGCTCCATCAAAATATCCTTTAGTTATATAATGAACGTAATCTTCATACATAGTGTGATATGTATGTACAAGTGGTATTCCAAATTGTTTAGCAATTATTCTAGCAAATGTGCCAACACCAAACTCTGTATGTGAATGTATTACATCTAAATTCCATTTTTTTATTTTTTTTATGATTCTAAGTGGATAAATTCCAGTTAATCTATAATCATATATTCCAGTTGGAATTCCTGGTATTCTAATTATTTTATTATCATCTTCATATTTATAAGACATTTTTTCTGTATTAACAGTTACAATAAAAACTTGATGTCCTTGTTTTTCTAAAGCATGTTGTAACATTAAAATGCTTGTTGAAACACCATTTATATATGGTGGATATGTATCAGTAAATATTCCTATTCTCATTTTATTTTCCCTTTTCTTTTATATTCATTATTATAGCACCAGCTATTATACCTAAATAATATGTAACAAGTCTCCATAGTATCATAAGTGCTGTAAGTTTTCCACTAGCTTGTAAAAAGTAACCAAAGAAAGCTACAAATCCATATTCTAAGCCTCCACTACCACCTGGTATTGGAACAAATGATCCTATAAGCATTACATATGCAGATGTTATTATTGCTGTAAATACATTTAGGCTTGTATAATCTCCCATAGCAAAAAGTATTATAAGTGGTATAACATAATAGCAACATAAAGCAACTAAATTTATTAATATTCCATTAATAAATATTTTTTTATTTTTTAATAAATCTTTAGCTCCTATATTAAAATCTGAGACATAATTATTAAATTTTTCTAATGTTTCTTGTTTATTTTTTATAACTTTAATTTTACTTAAAAAATTTATTACTACTTTACATACAAATTTATTAAATTTTTTTAGAAAAGCTATTGAAAATAACCCAACTGTAACAAGTAAATTTATAATAAATCCTAGTGTTACTAATTTTTTAAGTAAATTATCACCTGGAAATATTTTTAAAATTGAATTTGAAATAATTGCTATTAAACCTAACAAAACCAATGATATTTGATATACTATAAAATTTTGAATTGCTATATTTGTACCATTAACAACTTGTATACCATGTTTTTTTAAATAATATACTTGAACTGGTTGTCCACCCGATGAAAAAGGTGTCACACCGTCAAAAAATATTGTCGTCATCATCATCTTAAAAGACAATTTAAAATTAAAATTTGGTTTATATTTTTTTACAAAAACATGTATTGATAATGTTCTAAATATCCAATAGAATATTATAAATAAAACAGCAAATATAATCCAAAATAAATTTACTTTTTTTAACTCATTTAATGTAACTTCAAAATTGTCTTTTAGTGAAAAATATAAAACAATTATTGTTATTAATAATAATAGTATATAATTAAAAATATTTTTAAATTTATTTTTCATGTGTTTCACTCCTGATAGATTACTTATCTGAAATTATGCTTATTCCAGGCAACTTTTTTCCTTCTAATAGTTCTAATGAAGCTCCTCCACCTGTTGAAATATGTGTAAATGAATGTTCAAATCCAAATTGTATGGCAGAAGATGCAGTATCTCCACCACCTATTATTGTTGTTGCATCTTTTTTAGATATTAATTCTAACAATTTTTTAGTACCATTTGAAAAATTTGGGATTTCAAATATTCCTACTGGACCATTCCATATTATTGTTTTACTAGAACTTAAAAAATCATCAAATAATTCTAAAGTTTGAGTACCAATATCTACACCTATTTCGTTTGGTTTTATATCAGTTATAAAACATTTTCTGTAATTTGAATTATCAGATATTTCATTAGTTACTACCGCATCAATTGGTAATATTATTTTATCTTCATATTTACTTAAAATATTTTTACAAAATTCTATATTATCTTTATCAAGTAAAGAAGCACCTATCTCTATTTCTTTTGCTTTTAAAAATGTAAAAGCCATTCCACCACCTATTAAGATGTTATCAGCAATTTTTACTAGGTTTTCTATAACTCCTATTTTATCACTTACTTTTGAACCACCTAATATAACGGTTAATGGTCTTTTTGGATTATTTATTGCGGGTAACATTATATTTAATTCTTTTTCCACTAAAAAACCTATTCCTGAAGGCAAGTGTGATGCAATTCCAACATTTGATGCATGAGCTCTATGACTAGTTCCAAAGGCATCATTTATAAATATATCTCCTAAACTTGCCCAATATGATCCAAGTGATGAATCATTTGAACTTTCTTTTTTTCCATCTAAATCCTCAAATCTTGTATTTTCAATTAATAAAACATCTTTAAATTTCATTTCATTTATTGCTTCTTCTAATTCTTGACCTCTTGTTTTATTTACAAATATTACTTTTTTATTTAATAATTCACTTAATCTATCAGCAACCACTTTCAATGAATATTTTTTTAAATCTTCTTCTGTTTTAATTCTACCAAGATGTGATAGCAAAATTACTTTTGCATTTTGTTCTATAGCAAACTTTATTGTTTCTAAGCTTTGCCTTATTCTATTATCATCAATTATCTTACCATCTTTTATTGGCACATTAAAATCTACTCTAATTAATACTTTTTTATTTTTTATATCAAAATCTCTAATAGTTTTTTTCATTGTTTTCTCCTTAGAATAATCATACAAAACTATTATAACACAAAATAAATATAAAAAAAAGAAATGCTTAACAAAACACTTCTTAGTTTATAAATTATATCTTGATTTATCTACTTCATAATTTTGTTTAATTTGTTCATCTGTTAAAACTTTATTATAAATTTTAAAGTTATATATTTCTCCCTTGTATGCTCTAATAAAACTCTCAGCATTTCCTAAAAACATACTAGAATTTAAAACATCACTACATTCAAAATCAGATACTACATCATAAGAAGAATTAGAAAGTACAATACTTTTAACTTTTTCACCGTTTTTATAAACCTCATAATTCTTTTTTGAACAAGTAACTGAAATTTCATAAATTTCATCAGCTGACGATGAATGGCTACCTATATATACATCATTAGAAGTGGTTTTAAAATTAATTCCATCTTTATATGAATCTGTTGTATAAATTCTAAAAAAAGCTTTTTTATCAACTGATTGGGTACTGAATAATCTAGGCATAACTCCAGTATCAGTTATAGCACCTTGTTTAGTATATAAAGTAATTGTAAATTCATCTGAAGAATCATTTAAATTAAAATCAACATGTTCTGAATTGGTTGAATTATAATTTTTTCCACTAAAATTTAGTGAATTATTATACCATGTATCTACAGAAGCAAAATTTTTAAGTGTTGCATTATTTTTATTTCCACTTATATCTTCCCAAGTAGTTGTCAAATAGTCATGACCACTATTTGTGTTTCTAGTTGCATCATAATGAACTAATAAATTATCCTTTACATAACCATACATAGAAGAATAATAATATTTTATGGTATTGTCTTCATTTTTTTCTAAGATTACAGTGTCTAAATATGAAATTACATTTTTGTTTTTGGGATTAATTAAATCATTTCTTAAATAATCATTTTCAATTAAATCACTTACATTTATGTAGCAATACGTATAATTATCAAAATCACACATCTTTGTATTTGATTGATAAAACGTTTCAGCCGCTAAAGAAACATTTTTTAAAAAATTATCATATTCTTTTTGTTCTTCATTTTTCTTTAAATTAATTAAAGATGGAACTGTAAAAGCAACTATTAATCCTAAAATAACAATAATTCCTAAAAGTTCTATTAAAGTAAATCCTTTTTTCATATCTACACTTCCATTCTATATACAGTATATATTTTTTTTGATTTTTTTACAAGAAAAAAAGTGATTACTCACTTATTTCTGTGATTAATCACTTATTTCCATCAAATATGAAGCTGTTCTTACCATTTGACATGTGTATCCATATTCATTATCGTACCAAGCAACAACTTGAACTTGATATGTATCTTCATCTATTTTATTAACCATTGTTTGAGTAGCATCAAACAAAGAACCATAAGAAATACCAATTATATCAGATGAAACAATTGGTTCATCTATATATCCATAAGAATCATTTGATACTGATTTCATATATTCATTTATAGATTCTTTTGTTATATTTTTTCCTTCAACAACTGCAACCAAAATTGTTGTTGAACCTGTTGGAACAGGAACTCTTTGAGCTGAACCAATAAGTTTTCCTTTAAGTTCTGGTATTACAAGTCCAATTGCTTTAGCAGCACCTGTTGAATTTGGAACTATATTTATTGCACCAGCTCTGGCTCTTCTTAAATCTTCTTTTCTATGAGGACCATCTAAAATCATTTGATCCCCAGTATATGCATGAACAGTTGTCATAATTCCACTTTTAATTTTTGCATAATTATTTAATGCATTTGCCATAGGAGCTAAACAATTTGTTGTACATGAAGCAGCACTTACTATTTTATCATCTTTAGATAAGATTTTTTCATTTACACTATATACTATTGTTTTTAAATCTTCCCCTGCTGGAGCAGAAATTATAACTTTTTTAGCTCCTGCATTTATATGTGCCATAGATTTTTCTTTTGAATTATAAAATCCTGTACATTCCATAACCACATCTATATCTAAATTTTTCCATGGTAGTTTAGATGCATCTTGTTCTTTATATATTGTTATTTTTTTATCGTCAACAATTATTGAGCTTTCATCACTTTCAATTTTATGATCATATTTTTTTTGAACTGAGTCATATTTAAGTAAATGAGCAAGCATTTTTGGACTAGTTAAATCATTGATTGCAACTACTTCAAATTCACCATTATCAAACATTTCTCTAAATACTAATCTTCCAATTCTACCAAATCCATTAATTGCAATTCTTTTCATATTTTCCTCTTTTCTATTTTCTTTCAAATCCACTTCCACCAATAAACTCTCTTAATATTGAATCTTTTGGTACTTCATCACTAGGTATAGGTAAGAAATTTCTTAAGAAATTAATTAATCTTATTGCCTCTGGATACATTTCATCATTTTCTTCTACTGAAAATAATAACGGTTCTGCATATGTTTTTAAAACACCTAATTCATAAAGAAGAGCAGAATTTATTACTGCGTCAACATCGTGTTGATATGGGAAGATATATTTTTCTTCTCCTTCTCTAATTTTTTTCCACATTCTTAATGTATCTGCTGCATTATAACCTCTTGTCTTGTTATCCCTAACAATTCTTCTAAGTCTTCTCGTATCACTAGTATGTATTCTGTTATGATTATCAATATTTAATTGAGTGAATGGTCCAATAAATATTTTAAATTTATTTATTCTATCAACTGCCATTGTAAGTTCATCATTAATAGCATGCAATCCTTCTATAACTACAATATCATCTTTTTCTAGTTTTAAATATTTTTTATTGTATTCCCTTTTTCCTGTAACAAAATTATAGTCAGGAATTTGAACTTTTTCACCATCTAAAAGTTTTGCTAAATGTCTATTAAATAAATTTAAATCAATCGCTTTTATACTTTCAAAATCATATTCACCAAATTCATCCAATGGAGTATCTTCTTTATTTAAAAAATAATCATCTACAGAAATTGTATGAGTTTTTAGTCCTTTACTTTGTAAATAAATTTCTAATTTTTTTGCTGTAGTAGTTTTTCCACTAGAAGAAGGACCTGCAAGTAATACAAATTTTATATTGTTTCTTCTTTGATATATTTGTTCTGCAATCATAGAAAGTTGACTTTCAAAATGAGTTTCAGATAAACGAATAATATCATTATATTTTCCCATTGAAACAACTTCATTTAAATCAGCTGCATTTGATATATCAACTGTTTTTCCCCACTTAGTATAATCTGCAAATGTACTTGCTATTAATGGTCTATGAACATAATCAAGAGTACACTCTGGATTATATATGTTTGGCCAACTTAAAACAAATCCATCTTTTTTAATATAAGTTAATTTAAAACTATCAATTGCATCGGTACTATACGCCATATCACTAAAATAATAATCATATACATCATCAAGTCTATAAAGATTTACATATGTATTGCTTATATATTTTAAAACTTTTACTTTGTCATATTGTTTTTTCTTTTTAAAGAATGTAATAGCATCTAATCTATCAACACTAACTTTCGTATATATTAAATGTTCCTTATGAATTTCTTTCATTTTGTTTTCTAAAGTTTTTAATTCAGTTTTACTTATTTCTAAATTTTCAAGTTCGCAATAAACACCTTTATCAATTGAATTTTGAATTATTACCTCTGCATCTGGATATAGTTTTTTAAGTGCTACTGTCATTAAAAATTGAACACTACAAGCATATATACCATTTCCAGTATTACTACTTCTATCATAAAAATCAATATCACATTTTTTTGTTAATTTAGCATTTAACTCAGTTAAATGATTATCTACTTTAGCAACTAATATTGGATAGTTAAAATATTTTTGAAAACTATGACTTATTTCATAAAAAGTAGTTCCTTCTAAGAATTCTTTAGTTTCCAAATCTCTAAAATTAACTTTAATATATTTTTCCATATTATCCCTCTTATTCTATCCTTACTTAATTTTATCAAAAAAAAAACTTTTTGTCACATTATTTGATGAATATTTTATACTTTTATCAACTATCATATAAAAGGAGAGTGATAATAATGCTTATACCAACAGTAATTGAAAGATCAAATAATACAGAAAGGGCTTTTGATATTTATTCGAGACTACTTAAAGATAGAATTATAATTATAAGTGATGAAATAAATGATAATAACGCAAATATTGTAGTTGCGCAATTATTATACTTAGATTCAATAAATCATGATGACATTAGTTTATATATTAATTCACCAGGTGGATCTATCACAGCAGGAATGGCAATTTACGATACTATGAATTTTATTAAAAGCGACGTTTCTACAATATGCATTGGAATGTGCGCTAGTATGGCTGCTTTTTTGCTTTCAAGTGGAAAAAAAGGAAAAAGATTTGCACTTCCTAATAGTGAAGTTATGATCCATCAACCATTAGGTGGAGCTCAAGGTCAGGCAACCGAAATAAAAATAGCGGCTGAAAGAATCATTAAACTAAAAAACAAATTAAATGAATTACTTTCTAAACAAACAGGGAAGGATATAAAAACAATCGAACAAGATACAGAAAGAGATCATTTTTTAAGTGCTGATGAAGCTTTAGAATATGGATTAATAGATAAAGTTTTATAAATTTGCAAATTTTAAATTATTTATATATAATACATGCCTAAAGGAGTATTATATGTTGTGGTATAAATTAGTTGACGTAGAGTTAAATAAAACTAAGAAATTGTTTGATGAAATTGATTTACTAGAACAAGAATTAGAAACCGATGTAAATTTATTCAAGAATTTACTAAATGAAGATTTAAATAATAATAAATTAAAATTATTAATTCAAAAAATTTGTATTAAAAAATGTATACAAAACTCTGAAATTTCTATATCTTATATATGTCAAAATAAGAATTATGACTTTATTTCAAAATTAAGTAAAAAAATAGAATTTTTAAAACTTAGAAATCTAAAAGTAAAAAAAATTATTTATGATGAAAAATATTTTGGAAAATTAAGTTATGGCGTGTTAAATCGTCTTATTTCTACACTTGCAACAGAAGAAAAAATCAAAGAAATTACTTCAAATAACAAAATACTTACAAAAAACTATTATATGAAAAAATGAAATTTTAAAATTTCATTTTTTTGTTTTATTTATTTGTACTAGTATAATATTGTTTCCCAAGTTCTACTAATTTTTTTGTCATATATCCACCAACAGTACCATTTAATCTACTAGTAGTATCTGCACCTAACTTTATGCCAAGTTCATTTGCTATTTCGTATTTTAAATTTTCTATTGCTTGTTTGCTTCCTGGTACAATTAATTTATTCATCATTAATCACCTCTATTATTATTGTTTACCTTTTTCATAATTTTAGTAAGCCAACTATTACCAACTTATATATAATAATAGAAATACAAAATACTAATTTATGTCACTAATAAAAGAAGATTTTATGTCTAAAATAATAAAGAAGATTCATTTATATATTTAATTATTTGTCCAATTTTCATTATTTTTTTGACTCTTCATTATAAAAAAAGACAGTTATTTCAACTGTCCAATTTCATTATTTAGCTTGGTAATTTGAACCACCTAAGTGTTGTTCACCCATTTGAACTAATCTCTTAGTGATTTCACCACCAACTGATCCATTAGCTCTTGAAGTAGCATCAGGTCCTAAGTTAACACCTAATTCGCTAGCTATTTCATATTTCATTCTATCGATAGCTTGTTTAGCTCCTGGAACTACAAATTTATTAGTTGATTTATTCATGGTTTTCACCTCCTGTACACTAATATCTTGTGTACAAGTTGTAATTTCATACATTTTTTTTATTGGTAATTTTTGGTTTATAATAAATCATTTTTAACTTTATTTAAATTTATAACTTGAATATTGTTAATAGTTTCATTTATTAATTCTTCATAATTAAAAGTTTTTTCTATTTCAACACATTTATCTAGTTCAGGATTTATTACTGGATGTTTTGGTAAAAAGATTGTACAACAATCTTCATAAGGTAATATGCTTGTTTGATAAGTATTTATTTTATTTGCAATATCAATAATTTCTAACTTATCCATACATGCAACTGGGCGTATTATAGGTTTATTTGTAACACTATTTATTACTACCATGCTTGTTAATGTTTGACTTGCAACCTGACCTATACTTTCACCATTTATTATAACTTTGCATTTGATTTTTTTTGAGTATCTATCTGCTATTCTATACATCATTCTTCTCATAATGGTTATAATATAACTATCAGGTGCATTTTTATAAATTGTTTCTTGTATATTTGTAAATGGAACTACATGAACTTTAATATTTAATGAGTATTCATTTAAAATTGAAGCAAGTTTTAAAACTTTTTCTCTAGCTTCCAAACTAGTGTGTGGTAATGATTCAAAATATAAACATTCTAGATCAACACCTCTTTTTAAAGATAAATATCCAGCAACTGGACTATCTATACCACCACTTAGCATAAGTAATCCTTTTCCCTGTATTCCAACTGGATAACCACCAAGTCCTGAAATAACATCAACATATATATAAGTAGCTTCTCCTCTAATTTCAACGTTTACTAAAATATCTGGATTATGAACATCTACTTTACAAGATATGTTTTTAAGTACGAATCCACCTACCTTCGAACTTACTTCTAATGAATTTAGTGAGAATTTTTTATTTGAACGCTTTGTTTCTATTTTAAATGAATTAAAATTTTTATTTTTTAATATTTCCACTACTTTATTTTGAATATCTTCTATATTATTATTTACGCTTTCACATATTGCTATACTATGTATACCAAAAACTTTTAGTAGTTTTTCTAAACACACATTTAAATCTTTTTCTTCTACTTTTATATACATGCATGATAAATTTTGTTCAAGTTTATAATTTATTCCATATAATATTTTTTCAATATTTTTACAAAGCATTTTAATAAATACTTTTCTATTTCCTTTTTTTGTTGTTAATTCACCATATTTTATTAATAATAATTTTTCCATAAAACACCTCTTTTTATATAAAAGAATAACAAATTTTTATACTTTAATCAATTATTTTTATGGAAATTAAAAAAGATTTAGTAAAAATCACTAAATCTTTTAACATAACAATATAAATTAAGAAATATATTGTTCTAATTTTGATTTAATATCATTTGGCAAATACCATCCGGTCGTATTTACACCAGTATTTTTATCAATATATAAAAAGTAATATGTCATAACTGTATCTGCAAAGAATTCACTAAGATTATTATAACTATACTTTCTCATTGGTCTTTCTGATTCTGGTTTTGATTTATATTTAGTATATAAATTAGAAAAACTTTCTTCTATTGATTTATTATTTTTTAAACTATATATGCTATTCCATCTATGAGCTAGTTCGTGAATTATTAAAGAATATGCACCGGTCTCATAGTATTTAATTGCAAGTAATCTATGTGAACTATATCCATAATTCAAGCCATCATGCTCTTTATATTTGGAAAAGCCTTTATTAAATGTGTTTGGTTTGTAAATCGTGATTTTCATATTGCCACTAAATAAGTATGGTGCTTTACTACTTAAGGTATCAAAAAATTTCTTATAGTTAGTAGCATTACAACCTTTTTCAAAATCAATAATTATTTTTCCTTGGTTATTTTTGTATTCTAGTCTAGTTCCTACATTATTAAAAATACTATTTTTAAAACCATCAGAATTATAAAAAGATACATACAATGTAGTATTTTGATTAAAATCATAACTTTGGCCAATAATATAGCTTACATACGTATCTGGATTAGACTTTTTAGAAACAAATCCAGAAGTTGATAGTCCTTTAACATCCACAAATGGTATTTTAATTTTACAACTTCCTGTATTATAAACAGTACAAGACTTTGATTTACTTGGGTATTCAATATAATCAAAATCCTTATATTGATATGATGATTGATCATTTTTGGCAAAAGTTACAGTTATATTTTTCTTAGTTATTGCATAATATGTTTTTCCTGCTGACAATGTTTT
>ULXN01036410.1_pt1 | contig 112409 bp, 103 predicted proteins | sample 1961311 | NCBI WGS metagenome assembly ULXN01 (sample SAMEA4835839, study PRJEB28245) | human gut metagenome | biome: gut microbiome; material: fecal sample | place: Denmark | collected 2008 | reverse complement strand
GCGTCGTGGATAAAAATATCAATGAAAAACCGAGAACGGTTAAAGCAGTATAACTCATATTTACTCCTGTTTGTCGATTATACCACACTCGGACTTAAAACACAAACGCCTTGAAACGCCGCAGCTACCCGAAACGTCGTTTAATAACCGCTCCGCAGCGCCTTGCCTGCAAACCGACAAAAAATCAGATAAAAAAGGCTTATGCCTAAAAAGCATAAGCCCTTGAATTTTGCCGCCGTTTATTTACGGGGATTTCTTATATTCGCCTGTCCCGGCTACAGCCTGCGGAGAGCAAACGGCCGTTTTTACCCCATTTCGGGGGCGGAGCGTTGCTTTTCGGGTACGTTTCTCCCTTTTCGCAACGCGCCGTCATTTTCTTTCCGCGCCCCTCCGTCGTCATCCTGAAATACGTCGGTTTATTCCTGAGCCACAGACCCCACAGGAAGATATTATCCTTCTCTACCGTAACGGTATCGACAAACTCCGTCAGCACGTCTTTGTCCGCCTTTCCGTTTTCGTTTACGGTGAGCCTTCTAAGCAGGTCGCGGACGTAATCCATGTCGATACTCTCTTCCTTCGGGTGATCCTGCGCGCTTGCGAGCATGGCGTCCTTTAATTCCCTGATCTCCTGATCGCATCTCGCCTTTACCCGAATGTATTCTTCCTTACTGATCTCCCCGTCCGCCCGCATGGCAAGGAGAGTGTCGAGTTTCTTTTCCGCCTTTTCAATCCGCATTTGGTATCCCGAAAAATCGCGCTTGCTCTCCGTCTTAATCTCTTTGAGCGTTTCATTCAGCGTCTTTACCGCCTCTTCGATCACGTCTTCTTTATTCTCAATAATATTGTCGAACAGCACCGCCGCCATAACGTCGAGTTTCGTCTCGTTCACGGAAGGCATGTCGCAATATCCCTCGGTATCGAGCCCGAGTTCCTGCCGCTTTTCCGCACTGCCGTTGTTAAAACGCGAATAGCAACTGTAACCGAAATGCCTTTGTCCGTCCTTATCCTGCCGCCATTTATAACGTTTAAATTTAGAACCGCACGCACAGCGCAATTTGTTTGTCCACACGTCGGTCGACGGCGTTACGCCGATTCTCTTCTGCTTGCTCTTTACAAGAGCAGGCACCGTCGTTGACCTGTCCAGCCGCAGATCTCTGCAAGCATACCACACGTCTTCGGGAATGATCGGCTCAAAATCTCCCTTTACGAGCACATAATCTTCTTCCTTGTTATGAATAATCTTCTGATCGAGAAAGTTGTTTCTGTACGACTTATTGTAACCGATATAACCCATATAGGTAGCGTTATGCAGCACGCGCGAAACCTTGGTCGTATCCCATCTGACGATGCCGCTCGCGCACTTTCTTTTGTTCTCGATGAGTTTCCCCATAATCGTCCGCATGCCGTCACCCTGCAGATACCAGCCGTAAATCATACGAACCGTCTCCGCCTGTTCGGGCTCTATGACATACGTATCGCCCACGCGCTTATAGCCGAGAATATTTCCGTTGCCGTAGAGCATTTTATTCATGCGGCTGACCTGCTGCCCCGCCTTCACACGCTCGGAAATCTTTCTGCTCTCATCCTGCGCGAGCGTCGCCATAATGGTAAGACGCAGCTCTCCGTCTCCGTCCAGCGTCCAGATGTTATCCTCTACGAAATATACCTCAACGTTGATGTTTTTGAGCTCTCGTGTCGCCACAAGGGTATCGACGGTATTTCTCGCAAATCGGCAGACCTCACGGGTTACGATTAAATCGAACTTGCCCGCCCTTGCATCATCCATCATTTTCAGAAATGCCGGGCGCTTTTTCGCCTGCGTTCCCGTAATGCCCTGGTCGATATACCTGCCGCACAGCGTCCAGTTGGGATGATACTTTAACTGATCGTCATACCACTGCATCTGATTTTCAAGGGCTGAGAGTTGTGCTTCGTGCTCCGTCGATACCCGCCCGTAAAAGACCATTTTTCTGTCTCTGAATCTGTCCCTTATCATTCGTCCTCCTTCATAATCCTTCTTTCGCGCAGAATCAGTTTTTCCATCACTTCGCCGGGCAGAATGCCTTTTCTGCACAGCACTTTCAGAAACTTCACTGCCACCAGCCGCTTATCGTAATCTTCACTTAATTTTCTGATTACCTCTTTTGTCTCGTTATCCGTCCTCTGACTGTAATTCAAATTCCGTCTGTTTTTGCCTTATAGGTCGCAAGGGTCGGGATTTTTGTCTTTTCTTTTTTATGCCGACACGGCTCTGTCTTTCATTTTCATTCTGTTACCGACTACTCTCCGTTGCCTTGCTTTTCCCGTTGCTATACAGCTCACGCGCATAGCGGAAAGATGCGCGCGGCTCCCCTATCACAAAATACTCCTTATCAATTCCCGATATTACGGGTGTGTAAAGTGTATCGCTACATTCCGCTGTATTCCGTTTTCATGAGCTCATAGGCGCGTTTGATAAAATCCACTTTGGAAATACGATTCTCTTTCAGAAAGGCATTGATCTCAACGAGAAGTTCGCGCGGAATCATCGTCTGAAAATTGCCGCTCTTTTCCTGCCGCTTCTCTTTGTTTTTCTTTTCATACCTTCTCTTTGCAAGCCTTGCGGGCGTATCTTCTTTTCTCGTTACCATAGTTCCGTTCCTCAATTTTCAATTATACATATCAGTGCGCCGATTGCGTTCATGATCAGATTTCCCGCGATCAGCAAGCCTGCCAAAACAAAACGTGCCGCCGCCCCTGCAATCCGTAAAACTTTCATTATTCAGCCTCCCCGTAGATGAATTCGGAAAGAATCTCTTCCTCGATGATGCTTTTTACCGCATTTTCACGCCTGACGTCTTCAAGGAAGTTTCCCGTTCTTCGGAAGCGCTCGTCTTTCTTCAGTTTTTCATACATTGTTTCGTAGAGGTCATCCGCCGCCCTGTCGATCGCGTGCAGATATTCGGGCAAATCTTTCCCGAGCGCCGCTGTTTTTACCCAATCGTACTCTTCCAGATATTTTTTCTTCATCGTCCCGTACTTGCCGTACACGTGCCGCACAGGCTTTACAAGCCTTTGATACTCCGTTACCTCTTCCGCCGTCAGACCTTCCGTATCAGACTTTCTTTCCAACTCTTCCTTCGTCATCACTTTCTCTCCGTTTTATGTGTTTCGTATATATACGACTATGTATTTTTATTATACTTATTACAGAGGCTTTAGTCAAGCTGTTTTTGAAAATTTTACAAACTTTTCTGTCTCCGATTCGTTTATTTGCCTGTCATGGCAATATCTTTGTTCTTCAATTCATTTTCATTTTTCCCTCCTTTCCCGTGATTTATAGTAAAAGACATGCGGGTTTCCCGCTTCGTCTTAATCCCGCAAAAAATCTGTTTTATGATTTTTTCTTTACCTGCTTCAAAAATCAGCCTCTTTTCGCTACATTTTCATATTTTTTGATCTGCATTTTTCTCTGTCTCAAGCCCTTTTTCCCTTTTTTTTCTCTTTTTCGATATTTCACCCTTCACTTATAAAAGGACACTTTTCTCTCATCAGTACACGGTTTCAGGAAAAATTTCTCCCAATTTTTATAAATTTTTCTGCCGAGTTTTCTTTTGTGCGCATCGATATAGCCATTTTTCAGCGCATAAGCATTACCTCCTTTTGATGATAACCCCTTCACTTATAAAAGGACACTTTTTTGCCGTCAGTTCGTGGTCTGCACAAGAATTTCACAAAAATTTTTCTTGTTAAAAGTTTTTTCTTTGATATGCGCCTACAAAAGCATTGAATTGGGGGCCACATCGCAGACAGTGACGCCCTTTTGTTTGGACAAACAAACAATAAAAAGGAGCCCGGCAAACAGCATTCACCCTGCACATTCAGGATTTTACTGTTTGCCGAGCTCCTCACGGTTCTTTACCGAGTCCAACTCCCTAGCAACCGTTAGCAATGTGTACGACGGGCACGCAATTGCCCATTAAACAATCGGTTCCCGCCGATTGAACGAAAAGTCTTTCAATCCATTCTAGCCGAAACAAACCAGCATTTTACTGATAAAGCATCCAAGCGCTTGTAACCAGCGACCTTTGCTTGTCGTCCTGCGGTTTTATCACAGCTCTTCTGACAGCACTTCGTTGATTACATGTTCATTATAATACAAACATACATTCGAGCCAAGATCTTATGCAATAAAGTTTTACCCAAAGCCATGATTATCACACCTAAAGAATTTTTTGTTCAAATCAGCAGAAAAGTTATATTATTCTTTGTTGAAAATTGTTTTGTAATTTGCTCAAACACTATGCTCGCTAGGTACAATATATTCAAACAGATTATTAAACAACACATTTATAGTGTATCCTTTGTTGTGCTGAAAATATTTAGTATGGTCTTCGAAATTTATAGCAGCACACATGGGTCATCTCTGGGACTAAAAATATATGCATGTTCACGCGCTCGTGTAACTGCAACACGCAAGTTTAGAATTGCTTGATCTTTTCTTTCCGGATTTGATACAAATTTATTCTGATAACGCCCTTCATAAACAATGACAACGTCGAACTCCTTACCCTTAGATTTATGTATCGTCATAACATTTATGCCTTGCCAATTCATTGTACTTAAAGAAAAATGTGCTCTAGATAAGGCATCTGATACCGCTTGCATAGCACCACTATATGTTCCAAAACTTCTCCAAATTGAATCCAATGCTGAATACAACTGAGAGCCGCGTCGAAGCAACCGCAAATATTTTACATCATCAACAACTCGTTTATAATATTCTGAATTACATTCTTCAAGGATACTCAAAACCTGTTTCCAGTCAGTTATCACATTTCCATAAAATTGTAGTGCATTAATTGAATCTACTGTTTTTTTAGTATCGGCAATAAGTAATTCACGATTTTTTCCTCTAATCATTTTAGTTGTTATATACTGGTTTAAAGCTAATGTTATCTCTTTGTCTGTTTGCGAAGTTGAACCATTTACACCTTTCCGACCAAGGATATGCTCTATCAATGGATTTAGTAAGTGTATCTCTTCACATTGTTTCTTAGATCCATTTTCTAAAAGACTAGCAATCAATAAGGCTGCCAAATACGCTCCTGCCGTATCTACGGCAACCTCATGCCCAATAGAAGGAACAATCTGTCCATTCGATAATTGGATCGTCTTTTGTAACGTATCTGACACCTCTAACATGAGTGCATTTGTTGGTACCAAAACAGCTAAAGACCACTCGTTTCCTTTAGCTTTGTATAATTGATCCCTTATTTGTAATATACATTCTTTCAAGTAGAGATGGGTATGTGGCCTTTTATAAAAAGGATAAAAACAGAGGCTAACATCTTTATAGGTTTTACCTTTGTTTGCCTGTAGCAACAGGTCATTTCCAAATTGTGTAATGTCTTTTCCATTACTTCTATTATTCTGTTGCCCGAAATCAAATATTTCAGGATTAAATTTTTCAATAAACTGAGCTATTCTTCTTGGATCTGCTCCGCGAAAATCGTAAATCCGTTGTTCGGGATCCGCCATAGCAATCAATCGAGAACTAGTACCAAGAGTTTTTATCAGCTTCCATTCATCTAAATTAGTGTCTTGAAATTCATCGAGAATAATCACTGGATACATAGCACAAATGATTTTTTGGAGCGCTCTGCTTTCTGTAAACAACTGTGCGCATAGTTTAGCAAATAAATCAAAGTGCACCAACCCCTCCGTCTGAAATAGCTCCTGTAATTTTTTTATATGTTCATCAGCAGGTATATCCGAAAGAAGTCGACCGGCTTCATGAGGCGGGAGAAGACGTAGAGGATGCTGATTAAGAAGATATCCATGATGCTTAAGTACGTTCCAGATAAAACCGTGATATGTATTTATCTCAATCTGTTGTTTGGTAATGGAAGGAATAAGGTCTCCCGCCTGCTCTTCAACTCTTGAAATAGTTGCTCGTGCAAAACTCAAAAACAAGACTTTCTGCCCTTTTCTAAGAAAACCGCTTTCTTCTACCAATTGTTTTGCCTTAAACAAAGCAATAGTGGTTTTCCCTGACCCAGGGCCACCCATAATAAGCAAATTGGAGTTGGACTGCAAGATTTTCTTGCGCAAATCATCATTTTGAAATTGGAACATATTTCATTCCTCATTGATATCATCGGATGAGCATGCAGAATCAGGATACACGGTTTTCCCAATGTTAATAATGATATCTTTTATGGATCTAGGCATTTCGTCTTCTTCACAGAACTGAACTAATTCTGAAAGCGCGCCGTCTCCCTTTTTATGCTTAAAATATGTTTTCATCGTGTTAAATAGCTCATCGCCATTCATCCCTTCCGAAGGCGTTTTATCAGAAAGATTAGCGGGCCAATCGCCATTTTTTACGATCTCTAATGCAAATCTCAGTAATACAGATTTATCAATTTCTTTAAGTACAACATTCTCTATTCCACGCTCATTAGCTTCAAAGGCATAATCAACAGCCGAAGCAATTTGCTCGCTATCTTTGTCTTCTTGTTTATCGAAAACAGCATAGACTGTTTTCCCAAGCCATTTATAATATTGACCCAATGCTGATACCTGAGTATCTGTTTCAGCGTTTACAAGTGCTATTCCCAGTAAATCAAATGAATAACTTTTTTCAGGATGAAGGCGTTGCATCTTTCTTGAAGCCATCGAGTACACATCATATTCCGTTTTACCTTCAGTAATAAGGACTCGTCGCGCCAATAAAGACTCACAAAATCTACGCCTAAATTCATCCCGGTATTTTTTAACTTTTACTGCTGGAGGTAATCCGGCAGGTTTGGCGGTAAGCACACCTTTATTTCGTGAAATGACTAATATTTGCTCAGGCGAAAACTCTTCCAGAACATATGGCGAATGAGAAGTAAATAACGCTTGCGTTGATTTTTCAATTACACTTAATACAACTCTTTTTTGTATATGTGGTGGTAATGCTATTTCCGGTTCTTCCATAGCAAATATTACATTTTCTTTTTCGTCGGCTATCATTGAAAGCAAAGAGAGAACCAGTGTATTAATAGTGCCTGTTCCCTGATGGAAATATGGCGTCATATATTCCAAACCATCTTTCTTACAAACGCCAGACCCCATAAAGACAGTTAGAACTTTACGCAAGTTTTCACGAGTCAAACTGGAAACTTTTATTTGCGGATTGTCCGCAGACTCATAAGAAACTATATTTGATAATGACTTTTGCACAGATGTAAGTACTTCAGAAATACCCAAATCGGGATCTCCTGCGACAGAAACATTTTTGAGCTGTTCTATAACACTTTCCCACATTTGCGGCTTGATTTCTTTTAATTGTAGGATTATATCAAGTAACGACCCATGTTCAAGACTCAACGCTCTGTTTCCAGTCCTTAACGTTCGCAAATATAAGAAGCCGCATTTACGTTTGTCGGCTTTTCTGAATGGTTCTGGTGTGCTGCCATCTCGTAACGTTTCTGCAAAATACGTTTTCCCTTCAAAGTCATCCTCTTCAAGATTATAGCTTCCTTGAAATACTAAACGTAACGCAGGTTCAACCTCATCTGAATCAGTACTACTTGCAGGGGGACCACTAATAATCGCATTTGTTTTTTTATCCCACCATTCAATATGATTTCCAAAGTATATTTTTTGATCATTGTTAAGCCCTGTAACTATAACTTCAATATCAATTTGTACAGGCGTGCCATCTTTTAAATATTCCCCTGCATAAAAATCGTGTTCATCAATAACGGGATATCTTGTAAGACGGTCAGGCCCCATTACTAAATCAATAGCTTCAAACAATGTTGATTTCCCAGAATTATTGTCGCCAACAAGCACTACATTTTTGTTTATAAAAATAGAGGCATTTTTGATTCCTCTGAAGTTTGAAATTTTTATATTACAGATATTCATCCTTTTCCCTCCGGTCTGCTTTTGTTATTCCTTAAGATATCAGATATGCAGATTAAACATCAGGGGATCAACCCTTGCGTTGTTGTATTCGAACTGATGTAACGTAAAATTGAAAACAGCTTTTGCCTTGTGCACGATCCTGTGGTGATCTGGACACAAAATAACAATATTCCCAGGATTGTTATTTGCTGTTTTACAAAAATACTCGATATGGTGCGCCTCGGAAACATCGACACCATACATAACCGTCGCTGTTGCTCCGCAAATCTGGCATTTGTAACGATACAGCGCTTTTAAAGATTTCTGAACATTATTATCAAAAATTCTTGCGTTATAACTTCCCGTCTTTTTTACCACTTTTGCAGCGGAGTCGTTCTGATTAAGGATCTGTTCTATCTCTTCTTCTGTAAATTGCGTAAGAATCTCTCTCTGCTTCGGAGCAGGCTCCGTGACGGTAATCGGCACACTGTCATCGTTCATCAGGTCTTCAACAATCCCCGTTAATTCCTCGAATGTATAATTTTTTAGTTCATTGTGCATCAGCACAACGCCCGGCGCCGGGGAACGCTTATGCCACCCCTTCCGGGCGCTTCCTGTTAATACATCAAACTCATCACGTCGCAATTTCATATAGCTGTCCGGCTTGCCGAATTTCATAGATATATCTTCAAACGCGCCCGAAAAAGTATCATACCCTAATTGATGGACGGCGTCTTTATCAAACTTTGATAAATAATAAGCTATTACAGAAAGCTTTTTATTCAGATCAGTTAACACATATCCTCCTTCATCGGCACGTCTGCCAGGTGATTTCCTCAACTAACGTTTCAAGTCTCATCTTCCGGTCGCTGTGTCTGATTTCACATTCCCAGACAATAATTACATTCCAACCATCATCCTGTAATTTTTTATAATTTTGTTTATCTCTTTCGCGATTACAGTCAAATTTCTTCTTCCAGAATTCAGCATTCGTTTCAGGAAGGACAAACCATTTACACCCTTCATGGCAATGCCAGAAGCAACCATTTACAAATATTACAGTTCTGTATTTTTTCAGGACAATATCTGGCGTACCGGGAAGCCCTTTCACATTTCGCCTGTAACGGAATCCATTCGCAAACAAGTATTTTGCGACGACTTCCTCTGGTTTTGTTTTCTTCCCCTTTATACGGGACATATTGTAACTTCTTATTTCTTTATTATGAACATCCATCAGTATTTTCCCAGAATCGGCTCTGTCTTATAAAGCTGATAAAAAAATCCTTCCAGCATTTTAACCGGAATACTGTTTCCTGCCATTCTGATTATTTTATCACGCGGAAATAATTTGCTTTTTACTCTCTGCTCCGGATTGTTAGCCTGAAGGCGCTCATAATCTTCATCGGTAAATCCCATGAACAACAAGCATTCTCTCGGTGTCAGATATCTGAACTTTCCGCGTCCTTCCACTCCGCTGTCAAAATACACATTACCGGAATTAGGGTGCCTGTCCTGTTTGGTGGTAATTGTCCTTATAAAATCCTCTGAAGTAATGCGGCCTTGTTCATCAACTATCTTCGGGTTTTCTTCCCAGATCTTTCTGCGCGAAACCGTATCATTCGGTGTACAATCCAGTGCTTCCTCCCACAACTTACTGCGCCGATCAGCCGGCTGTCTCAGCAGCTGGTTTATGGTAACAGGCGAATAAAACCTGGATTTTCTGTAATCACTCAATATTTTCGTTTCATCCGATCCCCAAGAATCAAAGAATGCTTTTATCTCTTTTTTTAACGACTCGTTCTGACCGACGAAAACGCTCATCATCAGCAGACGCGGACGATTCTGCGGTAATCCGTAATTTCTTGCATTGACCGGCATATATTTACTGACATAGCCGATCTCTTCAAGTTCATTGATCCATTTTTCAAAATTTTCTTTGTGCCTTGGAGATAACAGAGTAGGAACGTTTTCCATTATCAGATAACGAGGCAATACTTTTCCCAAGTTCTTCATTTCTGTCAGGATCCGTCCTACCTGCCATAACAGGCTTGATCTGCTACCCGAGTCAATATCAATGCCCTTATTATAGCCATGAAATGCTCCTACGTTAGAAAGATCCTGACAAGGGAAGGAATATGTAAGGATATCCGTATTGTCCGGCATCTGTTCGCCATGCACCCTGCTGATATCGACCAGATTTCTCGTACGCTTTATTGCAGATAGCATCCGTCTTAAAACAATCTCGCTGTAACCCCGCAAAGTCAGATAATTCATCGGCTCCTTTCCGTTGTTGCTGAGGGTATATTTACTCAGGATAGCCAGTAACTGTTTTTTGTTCAGAGACTCCACTTCCGGAAGAATCTCATAGCTTTCATGAATTGCATCATAGGCAATAAATGCGTGTAAATCCCATTCGCATGTTGCCTGAACATTTATATTGATTCCGATATTTTTCAAGGCACGTGCCTGACTGCCTATACCACTGAAAAACTCAACAATGTTGTAAATATTCTTCATTATATCTTACTCGCTGTTTATTAAACAAGCACTCCGCTGTTTTCTAATTTCTGTCGTATTTTCCAGATCAGTTTGGCCTGCTTTGGTGTGGCAATACGCGGCCTCGCTGTATCGATAGAAGCAGCAATATTCAGCAGATCCAATTCCATTGGCGAAAGAATCTTTCTCTTAACTCCTTCCGCAATCAGATTTCGCCAATACTCACCGCCTAACGAAACTATTTCCATTTCAACATTCAGTTCTTTACCAAGTTTTTCTGACTTGATTTCAGACTTCATACTTTCTTCCATTACAGCCAAAGGCATCAGATCATCTGTAAATTCCTTTGAAAAGCTCAACGGGACTTCCATGTATCTTTTCCATGTTTCCTCTTTTTTACAGTACTCCGTAACAATAACGCCATATGATTTCTGAATAAATTCATTGGTAATCTGCGCCACTCTGTTTATTTCTCTGGCCAGAGACGGATATAGCTCCTGTTTTTTCCAGATACGATCATAATCCAAGGAAAATCCATCCGGTATTGCACTTATTATCTTGGATATGGTATACGGGACAATATTCAGCTTATATCCGCCTACATTATACCAGTCTGATTTGTTGACAATGCGGTCTGTTTCCCTGTAAAGAATCGTATAGGAAATACATCTTCTGAAAAATTCCGTGTTAAAATATTCGCTTTGAGTCTGATACTTCTTGTCAATTATCTCCGCAAAAAATTTCATGACTTTCTGCGAGCCGGCGCTGACTCTGTCCGGACGCAACAGCTCAGCAGCAGTATAATATTTTGCCAGTTCTTCCTTTTTCACAACCTGATTTTTAGGATACTTCTTCCTGAAATTTTCTATATCACTTTTCTTATAAAGCTTGAACTGTTCCTGTTCATATTTCCCGCGCGACCGCTCATAATACCAATATGTACCATGCAGACTTCCGTCTTTAGCCGGGGCAGGAGTATGGACGGACAGTGATGCCATTGTCCTGTGAAAAGGATGATTGGAGAAAAAATCCGCATCTGTCACGGTATTCTGACTGTTTGCATACTTAGATATGTTCTGTATCATAGTATCGTAATCGTCGTTCTTGACTACGGTCAGTTTCATCGGAACAAATATATTATCCAGAGACAACTTGTCTTTCAATACCGCTGAAGTAAGCGAAGCCGTCGTCTGCCCTCCGTTAATAATCTGGAGATCTTCTATCTCAACTATCTTATGTCCGTCAGGCGACAAAACAATTTTTGAGGCTGTGCAGGCAATTCCGTTGTTATAGGTAAAAAACTTAGTGGGTTCTGTTCTTATTGTATTTCTTATTCCTTTATTGATTTTTCCTCTGTTGCTCAGGAATGCCCGGATATTCCCCTCCAGCAGATGAGGTCCGTGTTCATAATAAATTTTATGCAGAAATTCTCCCGGCACAATCGCAAGATACGCGTCGTAATCAACATTATCAACCATTTCAGCTTTTATGCACGGAATCCCGTCAATTCCGTATTTTTCAGTCCTGATGATAATCGGTTCGCGCTCTCTGCCCGACTGATATAACTCAAATAATCTTTGCGTGCCCCATATATTCAGACTGACTTTTTTATTCAGAAACACAAAGGGCGGCAACTCCCTGACCGCATTGCTGATATCTTGATTGGTAACAATAATCAGCTTGATCTTATCAATAGATTCGTCATTTTCAAGATTAACATAATCAATATGCATCCTTCTGGCGATATCTTTCCCTATCTTCAGAACGTCATCGTAAAGATCAAAATATTTATCTAACGTCCCCTCATACGCCTCTTCCAGAAAATTGAGCATTCTTGTCTGGATTCTGTTGATATCCGTAAGAGTCAACGTTTCAGTCAGAGAATCCTTAAATTCGTTTGAAATGAGAACTACAGATTTATCTGCCTCATCAAAAGCAATCGCGTCAAAGGACATAATACGATTGTTCCTGCCCTTTTTATTTACAACCATAGGTTGGGGATCAATTAATTCCCCCATCGCGACAAGCTTGCCAAGTATGTCTGTAAGAAAATAATCGTTATATGTCGTTCCTTCTATCTGCGCTTCAAGATGAATATCTTCGAGATATTCACTTTTATACTCTTCATATGTAATTTCCATATCATCATATCTCCCTGAATTTTTCTATAGCAGACAGTTCAATTTCATATTTTACCTTTATTATCCCGCGGGGCAGATTCTCATACCTGATTCTCGGAAAATCTTCGGTCACCCTGTACGTGTCTGATTTAACCACATTATAAACATAGTTATCATACACTTCATTAAAGACATATCCGGCTTCCGCCAGTTTATCCGCAAAAAGGTCTCTGTCAGTATCCAATGCAAACGATGTCATTATTTCCGTAGCCAACGCGTTCAAGGAACATCCTTTAAATTCCGGACTCATTTTTTCCATATGGAAAATGATCAGTTTCCCTTCAACATCTGATTCAAGCTGTTCTACAGATGAAATGACTACCGAAGACTTATTGTTTGAGATTGATTTGATTTCAAACCAATCATTCTTATTTGAAAAATCCTTATGCGTCGGTTCCGGACCGCTCCACGAATTCAACCCGGCAGTCGTTCCATACTTCCTGATAATCGTATCACGCAGAAAGAGCAGTTCGCCAATCAATCCCTGTATCTCTTCTTCGGAAAGAATATCCTTTCTGCCATAAAACATTTTCTTCCAGAGATTATATCTGTTCACAATCTCCACATAGCCGTTCTGCGCCGTACAATTTTCAGTCTGATTTATAATGTCTTCACACAGCTTGTAAAACAAAGTAAAATTTTCTTTCGAATTAAAAGAAAACAGAATACTGTATCCCAAAGATGTCTTTACCTGTTTTATCACAAGAAGAGAATTACCCACAATCTTCACAGGAGTGAATGTGCCGTTGTATCTTAATGTTTTCTGCCCCTGTTCATTCAGCCCCAGATACAATTCAAGAGGATGCTGTTCGTTAACACGCAGATAGGTTGAATTTGCTTTTATTGCTTCAAACTTGTCTTTTATTTCGATGACGTTCATCATTCTTCTCCATAATCATTGTAATCTTCCTGATGCTGTTTCTCATAATAATTGCAGGTTCTGTTCACTATATAATTTGTTGCGCCATCAATTACTCCTTCCTTTTTCGGAAAGCCAATGGCAAAACCGATTAAATATGGCAATTCATTTTTTTTCATATCCAGAAGCATTCTGATCTGAGCCAGCACTACTTCATCTACAGAATTTTCAGCGGTATAATAACTTTCGATATCAACATCATCATTGTTTGGCTGAATATAATATATGATAAGCAACGCATTGCGTCCTTCAACCATATAATCCTGCGCCTTCGCTTTCCCGCCCTGCATTGTCTCAACATTCTTTCTGACCTTAGGACTTAATCCGTTCGCTGTATCAGCAGGCCCCCACAAATGCGCGCGAATTCCGTTAATACGGATTATCTGCTGATTGACGTATTCATCCCTGTTCACAACGTCAAATGCTCTTTTTACACAGGTATCAACAAAAAGCGGATAAAAATCAACGGGATCATTTCCTTTGTCTCCACCCATTATCAGCACATCAAATTTTATATCATCGTGGTTCTGTAAAAAACGACTGATCTGCTTTGTATCAAAGTTTTCATTCGCCTCGTGAACCCTCAGACTGCTGATCAGATCATTGACTCTCTTTGCCGGAATATCTCTGAAGTAAGGATGTCTGACGGAGGAATCCTTCTGATCAGGCTTAAATTCAGTAACAAATTCTTTTGCAAGCGAAATGTTTTCAGCAATTGCAGACAGATCACGGTGAAGGTACGGCGTTTCAAATACACTTCCATAAAAAGACTTGCGTTCAATCTTTGCCTTTGTATTCCGCATTTTATTCGCTGCTGTAATGCCCATTTCCTCCGAATTGTTCCGGACACGGATACCATAATCTTCAGGCCGCTTTCCCTGTGCTCCCATCGTACGGATATCTTTTTTCAGCTGATCAATTGACTCGCTGATTTCTCTGTAATAGTTATAAGAAAATTCAGTAAGGAATATTTTACACAGATCCCCATAGTCATCGCGATACCCGAACCACCGTCCCATCTGCATCAGAACGTCGAATGTCGCAGTATTTCTGTAAAAATAGCTTACACACAAGCCTTCAAGCGTCAGGCCTCTAGATAATGCGAGGCCGCCTATGGCAATCACGCGCAATCCGTCTTTTTCATGTTTTGAGTAATCTACTTTACTGGAATTTCTGGCAGAGTTAACTACTGCGATTTCTATGTCTTTAATTGATTCAGGTAATATTGAGAAAATCTCATCCCAGGTTGCAGATCTCCCGTTCCAGCTGTTTCCCTCATATTCCTCTGCAAAAGAATTATACAGTGAACTGATGTAGGGATTCTTCATATAATCTTCTTTTCTGCAGCGACAGTTCTGCTTAACAGCACGCTTCATATTGTCAAAGTAATCCGTCACAATGTCTTTTATAACAAACTGAACCTTAGTAAACCTCGACATGTTTATCAGCATAGAGCGATGGGTATTTTTATCGATCTCCCTGACGTCTCTGATGGCATTTGCCAGCAGAAAGACATTGATAGCGTGATAAAAGGACTTGAAAAGCTCTGTCCCTACCCATTCTTTTCTATGCCTTAACGGAAACAGCTGCTCGTTGTGATCTTTGATAAAGCGGACATTGCTGTTTTCATTAAAGAAATATTTTTTTGCTCCGCAATAATTAGACGGAGATTCAAGCGAGTAAATAAAATGTCTGGGGAACAGATCGTCAGCCAGCATTTCATCCTGGGTGTTATAGCCGATAAATACATTTGCAAAAGGCGTCGCTGTAAATCCCACATAAGTATTTCTCGCAAACAGCTTAAGTATCTTGCGGATGTAATTATTAATCTTTGTGGGATCTTCATCCTGCTTATTCGTGTTTATACTTGCGTTATCGGCTTCATCATCAATCATCAGCATAGGAGCCGGTATCTGCGTTACAGAGCTGCTTGTATTTATGTTTTTCAGAGAAGCATACAGTTTTTTCAGAACAGATACGTTCTTTTTTATGACAAAAATCATCGGAGGTTCCGAAGGATTGTCGTTAATCCGGTATGTAGTGTTCTGATCGTTTTTTCCTGTAAAATCATTATCACGGCTAGTGAAAGCCTTCGGAGTGTGAATACCCCTTCCGACTCCTACATCTTCTGCATTTACAGAATCATAGCCAATAAAGCCCTCTTCCACTCTCTTCTGCGTCTGACGACGGAGACTCTCAATTGTACCGGTGAGCAAAAATATGACTTTGTACCCAGCATCAGCCGCTTTTGTTATAAGTCCTAAATAATTGGAGGTTTTACCAGACTGTACATCTCCGACAACCAGACCGCGGATAGAAAAGGCGCTGCTTTCATTCGGATTGCCGATGTACGACATCAGTTTCGGCAAAGTATTTTCTTCAAGTACTGAAATTCCTTTTTCGCTGAAATTTTTACTCTGCAGATGAGCTTTATATCTTGGCCAGTAATATTCTTCATAATCAGTATCTTCCTGCAGCTTAGCATACCATTGAAAATCATGCTCGTAATCTCCGACCAGAGCGGCACCCTCATCCTGCCAGATACAATACTGAGATTTGATTTTCCGGACAATTTCATCCTTTTCAACGTCGGTTATTGCAAGCTTTTCCCCATACTGATCAAGCACCTGATCAAAGAAAACGGATATAAATTCATCATCGATCTTTACTGACGAATTTAACAGTTTTGTAGCCTGATAATGCGACCCGAATAACCTTATATATGTTTCGATCAGTTCTTTTTTATCAATCATCAAACAATCTCCTCTTCAGCTTTTCAATGATCTTTTCATCATTAAACGGCGGATATTTACATAGCTTCTCAAACGCAACAATGTCTTCACATTGTCTGATTTTTCTGATCTGATTAAATTGCTCAACACCCAACAAAACCAATGAGTCTTCCGTCTCTTCTGACAGTTCAGTTTCCTGCTTCTTATTACATACCGAAAAGTAAATATCATCAAACGGTAAATGAGAAGATATCGTATCAAGCAATCTCAGAATCTGAGCTTTATCTTTGTCCCCGAAGGAGTCCAGAAATTGTTGTATAAACGGAGAATTATGATTTACGGAAAACAAATCTTTCCCGTTTCTGCTTGGTGTCTTTATCCATATACTTTCACTTGATTCGTCACCAGTCAGCCGCGCACGTTTGCCGGTTTTCTTTTCCGAAATCCTGCATACCTGCATAACAGATTTTCTCAATAAATTCACTATCTGCTTCGGGATAACGGCATTCTGCTTTTTGATATCTATATCCCAAAGATAATCAAGTTTATTCGGAATATCTACTTTGATGCGCCCGTATTTATACAGCTCAGCATTCACGCTTTTTGAAGATAAGCCGAACCAAGTCCCATATATAATCAGACGATCATTTCTGTACACGAAAAATCCCTGATCGTCCTTCAACGCCTCCATACCGCCAAGATACGCTATATCCTCTTTTGACAAGTCATCCTGATGAGGTAAGATATACGTCTGAATTTTTATAATAGCAGTTTTTTCTTCTCCTTTTTCTGTATAAGGAGTTGATATTTCAACGGGTTTCCCCTCATCCGTTTTAAGATTTCTCTTGTGATTGGGAGTTCCCTCGAGAAACGGATCCAAGCCCTTGATCAACCGACCATTTATGTAAAATGATACCGGAGACGAGCTCCTGTTCATAAATCTGTGAAATATAAGAGCAAGGTGGCTTTCGCTTTCATCAATTTTTTCAGACAGATATTCGTACGTATGTCCATTGGCTTTCTGTGCAGCAATATCAAAGTTCTGCCATACAACCATAGTCCCGCGTTCAAGCGAATCGAGCTTCTCAAAATTCGGACATTCTCTTATTTCATCGGAATTCAGTTTCAGACATTCCCACTCTTTAGACAATAATACCTCATCAAGATCCCAGCGATATGCATTTACTTCACCAGCATATTTTGACAGAACGGTCAATGTCCGGCACTGGGATAAAGATGCAGATTTCAGCCCTACGCCGAAGCGTCCCAGATCGTTTTCACCGTAATCATCTCTCTCACTTCCATATTTCATCGCATTAAATAAAGAAGCATCATCCATTCCTTCAGCATCATCCAAAATGGTAATATATAAGTTGCCCGTATCATATGATGGAAAATCAATCCAAATATTTTTTGCTCCCGCTGATATCGAATTATCAATAATATCCGCCAAAGCCGTTTGGAAAGAGTAGCCTATTGACCTGAGTGAATTCATCAATATATCTGGCGATGGTATGTTTCTGATTCTTTCTGCCATTTTCCTGTCCCCTTATTCTTTCGTCAGAATTTCTATTTTTCGGAAATAACTATTTCCATAATGTCGTCCATTGTGCAGTTCAGGGCCGTGCAGATTTTAACCAGTACGTCGCTGCTGACACTTGCTCCGTCTTTCTTCATTTTAGCAAGGGTTGCCTGGCTGACGCCGGCTTTTTCGGCCAAATCCTTAATCTTCATTTCTCTGTCGATTAAAAGTTTGAAAAGTTTCTTGTAACTTGCTGACATGATTGCTTCTCCGTTCGCAAATTTATATTTTTAAGTATAACAGATTTGTTGAATTATGTCAATATCTGTCTAAAAAATTAAATCATCTTTTAATTATTTTTGCTCTTTTTGCAGCTGGTCGCCTTTCTCAATACTCTATAAGGGTGGATATAAAAAGACTGTTACCGATCAGGCAACAGTCTTTCTTATTCACGTCAATCAGATCTGTAGATTGTTTCATCTGCGTCTCTCAAAGCCTGCGTTTTATTTCACCCTGAAATAATAACTTGCCCTGCCGGAACCGGCGCGGTTCAGTTCGCCAAGCTCAGTCAGTTTTCGGAGAGAGCCTTCTACCGAACTTAAACTCAAAGACGGACATCTCGTAAGAATATCCTGCTTTGTAAATTTACCGACAATACCTTGCGTTGCGCGCCTTACCATTTCAATGGCGGGAACCCTGTCAGCAACAATGAAAAATCTGTCCTCAAAATCTCTGTATGCCGACAACACAATTCCGAGAAAATACTTGATAAACGGGATGACGTTTTCATTTCCTTCGTGCCAGCCGATCTGAGCTTCCCGCAAGACCTCGTAATATAAATCTTTGTTCTTTGCGATCTTCGCCTCAAGAGAAATATATTTCCCCACATAAAAACCGTTACGGTACAGCAAAAGCGTCGTCAAAAGTCTGCTCATTCTGCCGTTGCCGTCGTTGAACGGATGGATACACAGAAAGTCGTGAATAAAGACAGGAACGGCTATCAGCGGCTCGACTTCCAGATTGCCGATGACGCGGTTATACTCATCGCAAATTCGATCGAGCGCTTCGGGCGTTTCAAAGGGTGCGAGCGGCGTAAATAATATTTCCGTACTGCCATCCGGATGCGTAGCACTGATATAATTCTGCACATTCTTCGTCTTGCCCGCCATGGGATTGTTCATGTGGCCGTACAGAATTTTGTGCATCTGCAGAATGTAATTCCGCGTAATCGGAATCACGTCGAAATTTTCGTGTATGACGTTCAGTACGTCACGGTAACCCGCAATTTCCTGCTCGTCACGGTTTCTCGGCGTAGTCTTTTCGGCAACCAGCTGTCTGATTCTCGTACTTGTGGTAACGATACCTTCGATCGCGTTGGAAGCCTCAGTACTTTGCACTTTTGCAATCTCCACAAGTTTTTCAAGTTCGCCGGGGCGCTGCTTCAGATAAAGTTCCTGCTTACCGGCCTCCTTATAAACAGCCGCAACCAAACCGAGAATTTCCGAATCCCATTTTTGCTCTTTCAGTTCTGAATAGTTAAACTCTCTCATTCCGTTCACCTGTTTCGCTTGATTTTACTTTATTATTGCTTTTCCCTTATATTATAACCTATTTTAAGGGATAAATCAACGGTTAAGGGTAAATTTTATCAGATTTTTTCTGAATACCTCTGAAATCAAGCGAGCGCTTCAAAAAAACTCTTTTACCAATGAATTTCGGCAAAGGCTTAACAGGATTGCGTATTGATTTTTACACTGATTTTCTGCTTACCGGAAATATAAAAGAGACTGTAGCCGGATCGGTAACAGTCTCTTCGTTTTGTATTAAGTTATATACACCACCATCGTCAAAAATTGATAGCGGGTGGGAAAGAATCAATATAATTCATGATAAGATCATTATTCATTTGTTTTTCTCCTCGCACATAAAATCAATTTGCATCAAAATATTTTCCTTGTCTTAATGGCATTGGCGGTCTACGATTATTTACCTGAATATCTCTGTTCCAACTATTATCCAAGGCTGCAGCCAATGCATCATTAAGTCTATCTTGTAATGAAGCATACTGCTCTATAACTATATAATCCTCATTATCTTCTAATCTGTTGGGGAAAGTAGCGTAGTCAATATTATTTTTACTATCTCTACGATTTTCTAACATAACGGCTAATACACCCCTGCGAGTTTTAATATCACCTTTCAATGCTTCATGCAGCTCCCAATCGACATGTGGACGTGTATAAGTATCTTTACCCACAATACATAAAAGCACATCACAGTCGTACATCCCTTGCAATATTGTATCTTTTATGTACTGGTGGTGTTCGCCATCAAAATTCACGTTTTTAGAGACGGCATAAAAAGGAATATCTTTCTCTTTTAATAAATCTTCAATATATTCCCTCGCTTTTGTATCTGCCCTATGATAGCTTATAAAGACTTTCATATTTCACCTCTATATAAATAGACCTATTATTATCCCAACCGAAACACACAAAATAGGAACATAATAAAATATAATCGACCTTGAAAATATACAATTTAAGAGATTATTATGACGAGTTTCACATTCTTTTGTAATTTTTAATTCAAAATCGATTTCCGCCTCTTCCTTATTGCGCACCATATCATAAAGCTTTCTATATCTTCTCTCTAATTGCAAATAATAAGCATCAAGCAATGCAAATATTAAAATCGGTACTAATACTATTGGAACAAACAAGCCTGCTGTTTTTGGGACAAAGGCAAACATAGCAACGACTAAAGTTAGTGCCCATCCTTTAATCATAAACGAATTCTGCGCCATTCTTGTTATAATTGCTTGTATCATTTCCAAATGTTTTATTTTATTTTCCATACAGGCTTTTACCTCTTATTTTCAAGATGATTTAACAAAGCAGGTGTTACCTTGCTTCTACCCTGAACATTCGTTAGTCCGTGCTCGCGAAGCTCTGCAAGAGGAAATTTATCCTTACCATACTTTTCTATCAGTCTTATCTTCATATACCTGACATCAGGCTTTACTGATAACGTTTTATAAAACTCAAGGTCTTCATCCGACCGATTACCATAAAGTTCTGTTTCCAAAACCTCACATTTGTACATTATCGCTTTATATTCGCCGCCAACATAAATATAAACGGTATCACCAACTGAAGTATTATTTGTCTGGCTCCACTCAATCGTATCAAGCTTTTCAAACGCACCAACAATATCATAGAGTTTAGGATTGCATGGGATTACCCAGCCATCCTCTACTCTTGTTGGATCTTGTCTGCCCTCCACCCTTGCTCGAATAGTGTTCAACCACTCGCCTTGATATTTAAAATATCTGGGGCCCGCAACTCCATGTTTGCTCCCGGAAAGCTCGGTTGCCAAAGCTGAAAGTGAATATCTCTGACCCTGATACTCCACTGTCTTGTCATCCACGACAACGCATTCCACCCCGGAATTAGCCTTGCCGCGATTAAAATATGTAATATTGGCTCCTACGGGTATATTACATTTTGAGAAGGTAAACGGAGACTGACGTTCTATATGTTCTTCCTCTATCTCCTGTGCAAGGTCTTCATCTTTCTTTTCCTGCACGGAAGGTTCCCACAACTTCAACCTATCTCTATGTCCGCCCAAAATGGCTATTGTCTCCAAAATAGAGTAGGCTTGTTCGGGTGACATTGCATAAAACTCCCTTACTCGCACTTTGCCGCCAATATTTTCAATCGAACGCAAATCAGGGTTAAGCTGGTCGATAAGCGAATGCAACTTTTTATCAGTCAAACGCTCCTCGACCTCATACGTCGCATAAACCCTGAACGCAAAGGGGATACACTCACTATTGTTTAACTGCTTTAATCGGGTTTCCACATTATCTGCATAGCCTATTTTGACATATTCCTTGAACGATGGATTCGTTAAAATATAGATAAATCCTTTAGTCTGCATTTTTCACCTCATCATTTATGACATCCATTATGTCGCCGACATTGCAGTCAAGCACTTTACAGATTTTTAGCAGAACTTCCATAGACACGGTTTCATTCTTACCAAGCTTAGCAAGCGTAGTCGTGGAAATATCCGCCTTTAAGCGCATTTCCGTCTTTGTCATTCCCTTGTCTATGAGTAATTTCCAGAGTTTGTTGTAGCTCAACATCACGAGTCACACCTCAACTAATATAATACAAGATAATTATAACATATAAATCAATTCATTTCAATACTTTATCAGCATTTATAAATATAATATTTGAAATTACTACTTCGATTAACTGAAATAACTGCACGTGCGCTATAAAAAAGAGACTGTAACCGGAATGGCAACAGTCTCTTAGTTTTTATTAAGTTATATACACCACCATCGTCAAAGGTTGATAGCGGGTGGGGAAAAACTTTATCCCCAGACGCTTGTAATACTTTTTCGCGGTGTCCGCGTCTACCGTCAGGGTAAACAGCGGATTTTCGGGTGTAAATCCCCGATTAGCCCCTCGGGTGTTTAATGTTCGCCTGCGCTCGTTACCTTTTGCCCTGTGCGAAGAATTGCAGGTCTGGCAGTACGCTGTTATCGCAAGACTATATCCCATATATTTTTCCGCCGTAGCGGTTGTATTCAATTTTAATTTTTTTAAGTTTTTCCCTTATCATTCTTTGGTTATATAAACACCCTTACCGTTAAATCTTGCCATTGATTCGGTCGTAGCATACCGTCTTTTTCCTTTCGATAAGACCGTGCCCCTTTATAATCAATCGTAAACTCCCATACCAACTTTTTCATATCGTTAGGCTTGTCAATTAATTCAAAATTCATATACCAATTAAAGCACGTTTCCGTCACAGGAACAATGGTATGAACGAACTGCTTAATCACTTCCCTATCAATATAATGCTCGGTAAAATCCATTTTCGATAGTAGAAAATCTTCCACCTTTTTTGCAGGCTCTTCCTCCCCGTCTTCGTTTGGAACCATTCCCGCGTCAAGAATACGCCTTTTGCCCAAAAGTTCGATTTTCTCTTGCTCGATTTCCTTTTTGAGTTCCAAATAAGATTCTTTCGGTATTTCGTCTTCCAAGCGCATACGAGTTAAGCGTTTTAGTTTTTCGTCTAATTTTGCTATCTCTTTATCAACCGTAGCCTTGATTTCCGCTGCTTTTTGATATTCTTCAAACACGCCGATTTGATATAAAGACGACACGTTGTTTAGAATATCTTTCTTGCTGCCCCATAAGCCTGCAAAAATATGCCTTGCCATCATCTCTAATTTCCAATCACATATTTCTCTAAGATTACAAGTTTTTGAATCGTCAATCCCTGCTTCAATCCTGATATCCTTAGAACCGTTGTTGAGTTGATTATAGCATTTGTACCCGTAAATGACTTCGCCGTTTTTATTCTTGCGCCACTTGTTTTTGCGCATTTTATAACCGCATCTACATTTTAACTTCTTAGTCCAAACGTCGCCGCTTTCGTGAATACCCGTTTTGTGAAGAACTTCTCCGTTTTCCGTGCGGAATTTGCTATACCTTGTACGTTGCTCTCTTATCTGCTTACACCTATCCCATTGTTCTTCGGATATAATCGGCTCGAAATCGCCTTTTACGTAAAGATAGGTATCTTCATCACGGTTTATAATAATCTTTTGGTCTAAGAAATTGTTTCTTCGTGATTTTAAGTACGCAGGGTAGCCTTTGTAGGTTGAGTTATGTAGTATTCGAGATATCTTTGAATTTTCCCATCTGACTAATCCCGAACTATCCTTTCTTTTACGGCGTATCATTTCGTCACGAATTTGCGAGATTCCTTTACCGGCAGAATACATATCGTAAATCATACGCACCGTTTCGGCTTGTTCTTCGTTTATTACGTAAGTTCCTTTCGCTTTATCCCTATCATAACCAAGAATATTACCGCTTCCGTACAAAACGCCCTTGTCTCTACTGATTTTCTGCCCCGCGCGAACACGCTCGGAAATCTTTCTACTTTCTTCTTGCGCAAGCGTTGCCATAATCGTAAGCCTTAGTTCGCCGTCTCCGTCCATCGTCCAGATGTTGTCTTCTACGAAATAGACTTCAATGCCGTACTCTTTTAATTCTCTCGTAACCACAAGCGTATCAACCGTATTTCTTGCAAAACGGCACACTTCTCTCGTTACGATTAAATCGAACTTTTTCTGCTTTGCATCTTGCAACATTTTTAAAAATGCAGGTCGCTTTTTCGCTTGCGTTCCCGTAATCCCCTCGTCGATATACTTCTTAATAACATACCAATTAGGATTTCTATTCGCCACGTCGTCGTACCATTGCATTTGATTTTCCAAAGCCGATAACTGCGCTTCGTGCTCGGTACTTACTCGTCCGTAGAAGACCACTCTTCTTTGCCTTGCTCTATTAAAATTAACGTTAGTGGGCATTACCATTCCGTTTTCAATCAAGTTAAATCGCCTCCTTTGAATAATTTATTTTGCTTTACTACACTTTCCCCAAACTGAGTACGCTTCTTTTCGATTTTGGCGTATTCTCGCTCGTCAATCATTTCGTTATCACGCATAATTTCTAACATCTTAAACGCGATAATCTTATTTAACACCTCCATATTTATTTTTGACTTGTCGATTTTCTCTACGCTTTGGGCTGTGTAACCGCCTTGATTTTCCACTTCACTATTAAATTTTTTATCCTTTTTTAATTCCTTATAATTCAATTCTCCTTAATTTTTATTTTATAGGGGGTTATCCGCATTTTTAACGGAAAGATAAATACGGATGCCCTATTCAATCATTTTTCTCCTTAAAGGCTACGCCGTGTATTTTTATTTTGGCACAGCCTAATATTCCCGGCATTACGGGTGTATTAAGTATAGCATTGTTAATGCTACATTCCGCTGTTGTCAGTTGACTTCAAAAGTTCATAAGCCTTTTTAATGAAGTCCACCTTTTTCATTTTACGTTGCTTTAAAAACGCATTGATTTTGTCAAACAGCTCTCTTGGTATCATTGTCTGAAAATTACCGCTTGCCGCCTGACGCTTTTCTTTGTTCCTCTCCTCGTACTTACGATTAGCAATCCTCTGCGGAGTATCTTCCTTTCTTGTAACCATAACTACCCCCTTAATCCACATAGACGATTTCGTTTAAGATTTCTTCTTCGATAAGACGGTGTATTTCTTCCCTACGGCGGACATCTTCCAAATAGTTCCCCGTCCGTTTATACCGCTCGTCTTTGGACAGCTTTTCATACATAACGTCATAGAGATCATTCGCCGCTTTATCAACGCCGTGCAGGTATTCGGGCAGATGCCCTGCCAAACTCAACAATTTACCGAAATTATGTTCTTCGATATAGTGCTTGGCAAGCGTTCCGTATTTTCCGTAAACGTGGCGCACGGGTTTTGCAAGCTTTTGATACTCCATAACTTCCTCAACGGTAAGACTTTCCGTTTCGGACTTTCTTTCTAATTCTTCCAACGTCATAATAACCCTCCAAAAAAATATTTATCGTATATATACTATACCATATTTTTGCCTGTCTGTCAATGGGTTTTGGAGAGTTAGCAAAAATGCCTCTCCGCTATTTCAGCAGTAAAAGCACAGAAATAACCGCCTGCGCCAACAAAAGCACGGGCGTTGCCCAGAAAAAGAATTTTCTGAAACCGCTTTCAAATGCGATTTCATCCTTTGCCTTTTCAATTTCCTTTTCCGCTTCCTTTACCTTTTGGGTAAGCAATTTCTCCTGCTGATTCATTTTGAATACGGCGTCGTCTGCGGCTTTGTTTACCCGCTCGTTCAGCGTCTTTGTAGCCGAATCAGTCGCCCTTTCCGTAGCTGTATTTACTTGGCGTTCTATCCCCGATACCGTTGTCGTTATCCTGTCCAACGTTTGATTGAGGTTTCTCGACAACTTCTCGTTGCTCTCTTTCACGTCTTTCGTGAATTTCTTTAAGTCGTCGTTCAGATTCCTCTCGAGCAGCTCGTTCTGCCATTCTACGTTCTTCACTTGCCGCGTCAGTTCCGCTATTCGCACATTTTGCGTCAAAATCAAGTCGTTGCATTTCTCGTTCGATACCGACAAGGCTTGCATTAACAATCCTTCCCGCGCTTGCGCCGTTACTTGTTTTACTTCCTCGCACAACTCCTGCGCCGGCAGGTTGTCCGATAAATCCACTTCTTCGTCCGTTATAGGGTCCGGACTTCTCCCCGTTATTTTGTTTATCAATTTGTTTTAATACCTCCATTTTATTATAATTTGTTCCGAGCTTTTCCCCTCGGATGGGCTTTTGTTTTTGAGGGTGAAGGTAGGAATAATCCTTACCATCCCTCGTGATTTTCACGCCGTAACATTTGTCAAGATATTCTTTGAATTTGTCAGGCGTGGTTGAGTTTTTAATTGCCTCGGCAATAACCTCTCGTAGTTCTTCTTTCCAACTCGTACCGCCTTTAAGCATAATCTTGCGTTCGGTAGCCGTTCGGCTGTTCTTGCCTCTTTTACGGAATTCCGTTTCCGTAAAGCCGTGTTCTTTTCCGATTCGGTTAACTTCGTCTTTCATTGCCACGTAGTCCTTTTGACTGAACTGCAACTTCTTTCCCGTAATCGGGTGAACGGCGTTTACGATGATATGACTGTGCACCGTCTGCGTATCCGTATGCGTTGCTATGACACACTCGCAACTTTCAAACAGCTTTTTTGCGACGTCCTCGGCGTAACGTTGAGCTTGCTGTGCGGTAACGTTATCGCTCCTTGCACACGACAGTTTGAAATGATAGTACTTCCTTTCATCAAACTTATCCCCCTTACCGAACCGCCGTGCCGTCTGCTCGAATTGCTCTGCATAGTCCTCGTCCTCGAAGAGATTTCTTGAAGATACGTATGCCGCTTTCTTCGGGTTGGTGATGTAGGTTATCCCGTTTTTCGGTTTCGCCTTGCTTGCGCTACATTTCAAAAGCGGCATCATCCGCCTCCGATTGCAATAGATATTCTGCGGTATAAATTTTTCAGTTCGGCGATACAACTCTTTAATTCCCGTTCCGTATCTATGTCGTAGTAACCGTTTCTTACCGCTTGATTGAGATTGTTGCCTTGGCGTTTTAACTCTGCTAACAGCTCGCTGGCGTGTTCGACCACAATAATCGGTTTGTCCGTAATCGACCTAATAACAAACTCCGTCATCGTCAGTCCGCTTGCCACTATTGCCCTGTCTATTAAGTTTTTCTCTTTTTCATTCGCCCTGAATATGTAGGCAAATGGTCTTGTTCTGTTGCCTATAACATTTCCTCCTTTTCTTTTTTCGTTCGTTGTTAAATGGGGTCTTAGGGGTTGCCCCTAACGAGGCGCCGATTTTTCGGCGGTATTTGGCAATCCAAATACGTTCCTCGCTATTTGCGACGCCCCAACTTTCACCCCCTTAATATTCAATTGTCTTTTGCCTGCGTTTTAAGACTGTAGGCTTCGCCTTGTCTTTTCCTTTTATCACCTCCGCTAAATTATTTTTGAGTTGCCCTGTTGAGACAAGCTCGGATTTTTTGCCCTGTTCGGGCATAGAAAAAGCCCGACCGTTGTTCACAGTCGAGCTATGTTTTCACGCTCTGTACGAGCGAGTTCTATTACGCCGATTACTCACTTTTTACGTTTTTGCAAGCATTTCCCTTTCATAGAAAGGGAAAACGTTAATTTGAAAGCCTTTTAAGTATCTCCTTAAAGATATGTTTTTTCACTTTTTACCATATTCTTGCGAATTTCTTGCCGTATACAACGAAGTCTCCGTCCTCTTTTTCTGCCACGCAACCCATAGGAAGCGCTGTACACCGAGAAAAATTTTTGAACTGCGGAGTGTTTACAATCGGAGCATAAATTCGCCAGTCAGAAGGGCTATTCTTTTCATAATGGCGCAATACCAATATTAGCACGTTCTCATTCGTTAGCCACTTTGAAACCAACCTGTCCCTTTCTACTTTTGATTCCGCTATCTTATCGTAAACGAGCTCTTTTTCTTGGTCGTCCGCTATACGAAGCTCCATATACAAACGGCTAATCTTTGCCTTACACTCATCGCAAATCTCGATGATTTTATCTCTATGCCTATAATCAGTAGCATTATCCGAAGCCGTTTTGTCAATTATCGTCCAAGAAATGGGGGTGTAATTTACCCTTTTCTTTTTACCTTTTTGAAAGTTGAATTTTTTAACAGCCTGATAGATATAATCCATCGCCGTATCATAAAACTCGTACTCGTTTTCCTTATCCCTCTCGTCTATCTCCTTAAAGAACATAGGCGCAGGACGATTATACTTTTTACGCAGCGCGGAAAGTTCTTTCCCAACGTTCACGTTGTCGTAGGAGCGCTTTGCTTTGTCTATTTCCAAACCAGATAAAACGGCAAGTTTACAAACGTCGTTATAAATATCCAAGATTTTTTCCTTAGGTGCGCCGTGATGGATTTCGTTCCATATGATACTGTTTAACTTTTGAGAAAGGTTTACGATTTCTCCGATTTTGTTCTCGCTCGTATCATGGTCGAGATCGGCAAGCGTTTGACCGCTTTTACTCATAGACGGAATATCGCAAACAGGCACTTTGAAATACTCTTTATATTTCTCAGCAGTCTCCACTAAAAGTTTATCGTCCGTTACAAGCATGGAATCCGAATCATAGTCGCAACCATTTAAACGCTGTTGAATATTTTCGCCAATGGCGTTTACACATACGATATTATTTCCTAAATCGAAGTAATCCCATACCCCGCCGTCAAGGTTATTTTCCACGCAGTAAAGATTGCCCATCGTGATATGCGGTGAGCGCGCACAAAGAAGCTTTGCGCCGTTTACAAAGCGTTTAGAATATATTTGTCCTTTCTTTAACTCGCTTGTTATCTCTTCCCCTGCTATGTATTTTAACAGTTCCGGACCGTTACCGAAAAGCGTGGCATTGGTGCCGTTCAACAGAATATGTCCACGGCGCAAATTACCTTTTAACCCACTTACTACGTCATCACGAAAATTAGCGTATAGAGCTGTACTGTCAAAAGTCGTGTAACTCATTAGCAAGCGAAAAATAACTTCAGCGCGCTCGGCAAGTCCGTCAGGAACTTTCTTTTCTTCTCCGTCCTTTTCTCTTGCATAAGCGTCGGTAAAGTGGTAACGCATAAATTCCACGTCGTTACGGATAAGGGAGATATAATCGAAACTCGGCTTTAATAATTCTTCCGCTTGCGCTTTATCAAGCCCCAACGTATTGAGAAGTTGATAACTGCTTTGCACCATATCGCCGTGAAAAAATTTCGTACTCTTATCCCATTTGACCACGCCGAAACTGCTAGTTGCATTTTCCGCCCATTTGCGGATATTTCCTTCGGACAGACCACCTGCGAATTTTAGATACTTCAAGCTGTTGGGCGTTGTTACCATTACGATCTGACTTACGTCGGTTGCAAGAGTAAATCCCCTTGTTTTCAAATCTTCAAGCGTGATATTTTTATCTTTTATCCACTTTTGAAGTTTAGTACGGAAAGCGCAAGACTTGAAGAACTTGTTGCGCAGGAGCAGCATATGCTTGTCCGCATAGCCGTTTATAAACACGCTCTCGTCCAAAAGACTTTCGCCGTCCCAGATATCGTTGGTGATTTGCGCTTGCTTCTGATCGGCGGTCAGCTTCCCGTCCTGCAATTCAACCGAAACAACATCTTCAACAAACGTGCTTTTATAGTCGGGAACGAAGAGAATACCGTCCAGCGGAATTTCTACCGTGCCTTTGATACTGCTGAGAGATAACGCTTTATACGATTCCCACGAGGCAAGGTCTGTTTGTGGTTTCAAGCCGCACTCACTCCATTTTGACATTGCTTTATACAGCCGCTCGTCAATGAAAAGGCACTTGCCTTCTCTTGAACTGCCTGCACTGCGCTTGTATCTTACATAGTGAACGCCGTCTAAATAAAAGCCGTTTTCGTAGAAATGCTTCCGCAACTCTTTAATTTTTACAGGCTTGCCGTTTTCAGGCTTGTACGTATAATTAAATTTTAAGTTTATTGCGGCAAGGGTATATTCGTTTTCGCTCTTATCTTGAAAAGAAAATTTTTTACGACAGATACGCTTATACGCCTTTTCAAGCTCAATCAAGTCTAACGAATAGTCTAGATAGATTTTGAACAAACGAAAGTAGGCGTCGCTTTTGTTTTCAGGCATTTTATACCCAACGTTAACGCCGTTTTCTTGCTCGTGCCGATAAATATCCGCCGCCTCAATTGAAATAATCCTATACCCTTGTTTCATTTTAACCTAGTCCTTCCATTGTTTGCCCTTATTATATCATAGTAAATATGACACCTTGCGTCATATATTATATAAAATTTCGCTAAAGATAGCAACGGTCAAACGTCCAAGTTTTGGAACATCTGACCGCTTTTGTAAAAGATATAGTTAGTAATATTTTGATTTATAAAAGTTTTTTTGACATATCTTTAACGAGAATCAACTCATTATTGTTTGTAAAGTTTCTAATATAACCAACATAATTTAATTTTTTTAATGTTAGAATTGTCAATAGTTCTTTGGCTTGTTCACTTGCAGTATGCATTTCTTCAATATCGACTAACGCGCCGTGCACAACTTTTCCTCTAATAGTAAACACGTCTTTGTATCTATCGTAATCTATTTTATATTTTTTTAGCAACCGCTGCACTTTCTTTCCTATACCAATTTTATTTAAATCTGGGAATTTAGATTTAATGCTTTGGGGTACATTTTTTACAGCATTTAGAGCTTTTAATATTGGCTTAAATTTTGATTTTGATATTATGACAGGCTTTTGACCAACTTCAATATTGGAAAACATTTCAATATATGTAACATAACTAACAAAATTAAAATTTAAATAGCTATGAATAAATAATATTGACAACACTTCATTCAATCTGTAATTTTCTTTTAATAAGAAGTATCGATTTAGCATTTTAGGTAGTTGCTTGATTATAGCATCTGTATCATTGTAACGATAATCAACATTGTAAAAAGGAAAATTTGTTTGATACAAAAGACTTTCATCAAGCGGAGTAGGTGCAATATATTCTTTTTGGGAAATATAATTGTCGCTAAAATGGCTTTCTCCCAATTTTACTAGTTTTGTTCCTATTATAAAGGAAAGGAATGTTGAAATATCAAATCTAGTATCTTCATTTGGAATTTCGCCCCAATCTGTTCTATATTCTAATGCATATTTCGTAAAAGGAGTATCTTTGTTTGATGATTCAATAAGAATAACTTTGAATTTATAATTTTTTAGTTTTATCCAAAAAGAATTTCTATTATAGTTTTCGGCACGGTTTTGAATTTTAAAAGATATCTTTTTCCCATCTCTATAAATAATTGTTTCTTCGTCTGTTTTCGATGAAGAAACTCCACTGTAGAAACGAAGTTGATTTCTACATCCGTACCATTCTTTTAATACTTCGGTTTTTTTATCAGATGTAAAAATAACCCTATACGAACAAACACGAGTTTCTATGTAGTCTTTGGAGTATGAACGTGTTTCTCCATTAAAATTAGAATTATTAAAAACCATAGTATTATATACTGCTCTAAAAAATTGGTCTTTAATTTTTAATTCAATGTTTAGATTAAATGTTTTCTTTTCGCCTTTTATTATTTCAGAATGTATCGGTTGTTTCGTGTAAAATCGCAAACTAAAAGTTCCTGGCTTATTTCGCTTTATTTCAATTCTATCGAATTTTATATATGAAAGCTTTAGTTTTCCGTTAACTAATATATCCGCTACAACATTTTCTATCGGTTCTAATGGTTCCTCCCATTCAAAAAATGTATACTCTTTCAACATTTTATCTCCAACCGTAAAATCTTCGTACATTATAACTCCTTGTCATTTGATTGTGTTTGCAAGTAGTGGGACAATTATGCTTGCAACTTGAATGCCTTGTTCTGCAACCCACTTAAAAAAGTCTTTAATTTTAGTCCATTTGCTTTTTTTAGATTCTTTTGATTCAACAATTTCCTTAAGCTTTTGTATTTTAGCAAGGACTTCTTTTTCTTGCTCATCAGGAAGGCAAGCGTCTTCAACTTGCTTTATTGCTTTTTCAATTTCTATAGAAATATCAATATTTACATTCGCAGTAGCAGTTGCTATGTTATTTACAACAACAGTTGGATTGCTCTTCTTGGTCGAAGGTACTGCTTCCTTCTTTTGCAATAGCGATTCAGCATATTGTTCCAATTTTGCAATAACACTTTGTATAACCACGTCATCAACTGTTGTTTCTGTATCGCCAAAATCGATATCTAAAGCACTTTTCCTTACGATAGAATCTTTTGCAACGGAAATTAGCAAGGGATCGAGTTTAATATAATCCCCGTAAGAAAAATATACTTTTGATATAAATTGTTGTCGAGAAGAATAATCTTTACCAACACCCTTGCCTTCGTTTATAACATCAATAATTTCGTTTGCCAAGGAATAATTGCTACTTTGAGCAATCATACCTTCAAGAACAGATTTGATTCTATCAATATCAGATAGCATATCTTCTTTTTTAGAAGCGTTATCGTACATGATATCAACACCAATTAGTAAAGAAGGACTTGGATAATCTTTTCCTAAAAAGTATGATAAGTTCTCGTCTAAATGATAAATTTTTCTTGCGTCAGGTGTCTTTTTTAAGATTTCCAATTCGCTTAATGCTTCTCTAATTTTTTCGAGTTGCTTAAATGTCATAATTTACTCCATAGGTTTAATTATTGATTCGATAAAAAACCACTCATTAACTTATTGTTCTTGTAAAAGTTCGGGCAAATCAATTCTACAAACTGAATACTCAATATTCCATCCTTTATATGTAATACCGTCTATTTCAGTTTCAACCTGATAAAATCCGTGCGGATAATGATATTCAAATTTACAATTAAGCAAATAAAAATTACCAATTAAATCTTTACACTTTAACTGAATGGACTTCAAAATATTTGCCGAATTAACAAGCCAATTTTCGGTAGTTTTTACCCAAGTTGATTTTCCCCTTTCAATTAATATATCTCCGTGAAAAACATGCTCTTCTCCATCAACAACGATAGATTCAATAATAATACACTCTCTTGAAAGATTTTTAACTGAAAAATCATTTATTTTATAACAATAGAACTTGTTGTTAGAAAGTTTTTCCAAATCTTGTTTTTTATCAAAATCTAAACCTTGACCAAAATGAGTATTAACTGCACCAACAGCATTTTCGGGAAGGTCTAAACGGAGATACGGGATAAACTGTTTACGTTCTTCTTCTTTACGTTCCTTTTCAATGCGTTCTAAATCGGCTTTTCTATCCTTATTATTGCTTTTAATAGTCCACGCAACACCAACAAGAGTGAGTAAGCCACCATAAACAGCAGAGATGATAGGGATTAAAATTTCTTGCAAACTACTATTCGGAATAATATAAATCAAATATACAGTTAAACCTATACCTAAAAGAAAATCCGTAAGTAAAAGCCATTTGTTTGTTTTGATTTCGGATAAAAACGCAACTGTTAAACTATAGAAAACAATCAACATTGCTAACCCACCGAAAACAAACTGTAATACAAGCCATTGATTAAAGCAAGCCATATAGAACAAATCAAGTAGCCAATAAAACATAATATACTTGCCTAAACGAACGTTGGCGGCTTTAACTTGTTCAGTAGAGTATGTGTTTTTACTTTCTGCCCACGCTTTTACAGTTACGCATCCAATTGGAATACTTAACGCAATTAGCACAAACGCAAACCAATACCAATTGTAGTCAGTATCATAGTAATTGATTACTAATATTCCACTTATGATAAAAAGCAATTGTAATATTCCACCCGAAGAAGAAATTTGAACAAACTTAGACTGCTCTTTCATTTTCTTATTCGGTATAAAGGAATAACCCAAAAAAACTACAAGACAAGGATACCATAACCATTGTCCAAGCGTTTTATCAATGGCGTTATGTAAAAACGGCAACACGATAAAGCCGCAAAAAGCAACTGCGACTAAAACGTGCCAAACCATATTAAAAATTTTCTTTAGTGTTTTCTTCAATGTTTCTCCTTATAAATCTTTAATAATGTTTAAGAATTTATCAAAAGACGTAGCATCAGGATTGCTTGCAATATCGTTTTCGCTAACCATATAATAGCGGAATTTACTTCCTGCCTGCGCTTGCCACATCTTACCGAGTTCGGCTTTTTCACGGCTATCGTCATTAGACGTTAAGTGTTCGCCTTTTGTTTCAATCATAACCACAAAACCGCTGTTAGTCATTACGATAAAGTCAGGATAATGATTGATAAAGCCATTTATGCAGAACTCGTGGCGTTCAATATTTCTATGCCACCACTTAATATTCGGCATAGACGAAACTTTTTCAATGACTTTACGTTCAAAGGTGTTCATTGCTTGTTCTTCAGTATATAAAGATTTTAACAAGAAGGAGAACGTTTCGCCCGGATTGATTTCACTCTTTAACTTAAACGACGGGATACAAACGATTTTACCCGTTTCAATTAAATGCTTAAACCTTTCACGGCGGTATTCGTCAAGCAGTTTATTGATTTTTTCTTTTATTCTAATGGCAAAACCGTGAACGTTCTTTTCGAGTGCGGCAAGCTCGTCACCGTTCATATTATCTACAACTCGGTCTATATAAGCAGTCAATTCGCTTCCCGCAACAAAATCCAATTTTTCAAGAATCTGTTTTATTTGATATTTACAGTTTCTCACACGACTTTCAGGCGCTTGATTTTTGAACATTTCCTTGAAATATTCGCTTTCCGCTTCCGCCATAAAACGATATTTCGGTTTTTCGTTTTTATTGACGTCCACTTCCGCAACGCCTTCGGTTGCAGAGTGAAAATCGATTTCAACGCTCTTATCTTTCAGAGTAAAACCGTCAGATAAAAATTCCTTGCTTACAAGTTCTTTATAATCACCATCCAAGAAAGCAAACAAACTATTCTCAGACTTATAATAGAACTGTGGAATTTCTAACGCCAACGCTTCATCTTTATATTCATCGTAGATTCTATATGTAGTCACTTTACTTCTTACCTCCAACGGCAAATCACTCAACGGTTCGGTTTGAAGAGCTTTTAATTCTTCATCGTAAGTATCACTCTTAACTTCTGCACTTGCTAACATATCGTCAATAGCAGTAGAAGGCGTTTCCGCTTTCTGTCTTTCTTCGATAATTGCTTTAAGCGCCGAACTATCAAACTGTAAAAATTCTTCTTCGTCTGTATTAGGCGGTGTAAGCGAAATTTCTTGTTGCACAGGCTTCGGAGTAGGTTCAACGACGGGTTTCTCTTCCGCTACACGATAATCTTTACTGCTAAATCCTGCATCATTAAGACCTTGAATTACCTTCGTAATCGTTGCGTGGAAATCATTTGAACTCGTAAGTACGTAAGAAAGATTTAAGAACTTACTCGTATTTTGTTTTGTGTAAGGCAAACGCAAAACACGACCTAAAATTTGCTCTACGTCAACGGTAGAAGTTTTGTTTGCAAGTGTTGCTAAAATATACGCAAACGGACAGTCCCAACCTTCTTTAAGAGCGTTAACCGTAATGATATACTTTATCTTGCAATCGGGCGACATTAAATCTTTATCTTTAATTTCGTTTATTTCCGCCGTCTTAATTGCAATTTCTTCCGCAGGAATGCCGTTTTCTACAAGTTTTTCTTTTAACTTGTCAAACGTTTCCTTGTTTTCGCCATTTCTTGGTTGCGCTTGGAATAAAACGATAGGTCTAATATAACGTCCGCCCGTATTCGTTTTAGCAAGTTCGTCTAAACGGTTGCGCAAATCAATCGCATCTGCAATGACTTCTTCTTGCGACGGGCGATTATAAACAATAACGGGAAGTTTAACCATATTTTCCGCTTTAAGTTGTGCCGCATCTACGTAAGAAATAATATTGCTGTTCTTTCTCGGCGTAGCCGTTAAATCAAGAATAAAACAAGGATTTAAGTTTTTAAGCATTTCTACGCTTAACTCACCAGTAGTATGATGACTTTCGTCAACAACCACAACGGGAGAAAGTTGGTTGAATACTTGAATAAGCGCAGTATCATCAACACCTTCAATAAGGGTTTCGGGCGTAGAAATAAACTTCGTGAACTGTTGCAAATTGCCGTTTTCTTGATAAACCTTTCGTCCTTCTTTGTTTTTAATACGGAAGCTATCAAAACTCATTACCACAATAGATAATTGTTCGTTCACTGTGGTAGGGTTAAATTGTTGTCCGTCTAAAACTTGTTGTTTGCTATAAACTTGAACTCTACCGTTAAAATCCGACTCGATTTTTTGTCTATACGGATGTGCGGGGTTAGATAAATTCTTCAACGTTTGCGTTAAAATTGCTTCAGAAGGGACAAGCCAAACAACGACTTTTGCCTTTTTGCTTGGTAAGTTGCCGAAAATGGTTTTTAACGAATTACATGCTAAAAAGGTTTTACCACCACCCGTAGGAACTTTGAAACAAACGTGCGGAGTATTTTCAATTATGTTTTTATAGGTGGGAATAGCATCAAAACCTACTCTAACACCTTTTTCTAACCAATAATCATTGTAGGCTTTAACAACGCTATTCGTAGAGTTTAACAACTCACAATAGCGGTTCAAATCACTAATAACTTGTTTTTGAAAGTTTTTTAATTCCATAATTTTACCTCTTAAAGCCTTGTAATATCACGTGGTATTTTCTTAAATACGATATTAAACTTTTCCATTACTTCTTGTGCGAGAACACATTTATCTGCGTAAACAATGTATTCCGTTGCTTTTGTGTTTATCGTTGATAAAAATTCGTGGTTAAGCGTAGTAATTTCGTCCTTTTTATAATAGAAGTAATATGCTGTATCGTTATTCTTACCTAACAGGTAAGGGTTATCGGTTGTTTCCGTCTCAAGTGGCTTTTTCGTTTCCATATAGTAAACGTATTTACGGATTTCTTCTTCAGGAACTTCTTCATTTAAGTTTTTATCATCCTTAAACAAAGGTTGTCCAAGTTCATAGTAAGTGAAATCGCCGGGAATACCCGCAACTGCTTTATTTCCTTCCCCATAACCATTTATAACGCGCTTAACTCTTTCAGCTGTAATGGTATCAGCATAATCCATCATTTCTACAAGGATAAATTTTCGGTTGCCATTGTCTTTCTTGTTTAGATTTAATACAGCGTGAGCTGTTGTTCCTGAACCACCAAAAGAATCTAAAACTAAGGCATTTTTATTGTCAATCAAAGAAATTAGAATTTCTATTAAACCTTTATTTTTAGGATTATTGAAAATAGTAGCCGTTGTTTCAAAAATATCTTTTAACTCTTGTCCCGCCGAAGTAGTTTTTACGTCTATTTTATAATCTATAACATTTCCATTAGAATCGTAAGTTTGATAATTTCTATTTGAAAGAATACTTTTTATTCTAATAGAACTACTAAAATTCTTCTCGTAGATTTTTCCATTTTTAAAATCCAACGCTTTATTTTCAAACAGTTCAACTATTTTGTCCGCAGTATAAGTGTTTTCTACGAATTTCTCGCCTGAATAGGAATAATATCTTGCGTATCCCTTAGACACTAAATCTTCATCAATCTCGCTCAAAGAAGTTTCCTTTTTTAATATCATATCTCCTTGTTCAGCGTTATAGTAAATAGTATAATGTTTTTTAGAGTTAAAATCTTCTACAATATTGTTGAATGAGTTTTCCCCAACTAAAACACGTTTACCGCTGTTATGAACCAAGTTCCCGTTTTCATCAACCGATAAATCCTTTTTGTCTTTAGGAATATTCTCCAAAAAATAGGTATCTTTTTTATTTTTAGCATATATCACACAATAATCATTGCTAATAGATATAAAATCTGAATTTTTTCTTCCTTTGGGGTTTATTTCAACGGAAAGATATCCTATGAAATTACTAGAACCAAAAATTTCATCGCAACACAGTTTAAGGCTCGCTAACTCATTGTCATCAATGCTAATAAAAATAATACCTTCGTTAGAAAGCAATTTGTGCAAGAGTTTTAATCTAGGATACATCATGCAAAGCCATTTATCGTGTCTTGATAAGTCTTCGCCTTCCGCGCCAACCACTTCGCCTAGCCATTTTTTAATTCTTGGGTCATCTACGTTGTCGCTATAAACCCATTGTCCTTCTTTTTTTCCCGTATTGTAAGGTGGGTCGATATAAATGCAATCTATCAACCCTTCATATTGTGGGAGAAGAGATTTAAGCGCAAGCAAATTATCCCCGTGAATTATCATATTGTCGGAGTTTTCCGCATTAAACGTATATTTTTTATCAAGAATCCTAAACGGCACTTCTTGATGATGATTTACAACCTTATCTTTTCCAATCCATTCTAACGTAGGCATTATTGTTCTCCCGTTTTCTTTTCTTCTTTAATTTCTTCAATGTGTTCCTCACTACTCGCGACTTTTGGATTCTTTGCATTCATAGCTGTTTGCGCAGCCGCCATAGTAGAAACTAATTTAATAACTTCTAATTGTCCACGTTTATAGGTGTTTTCTGCATTAATTTGGTCTATCAACCCATTAGGAACGTAGGGGTTTTGAATAAGTTCCCAATTTACGTTTTTATATTTTAACGCTTTTGCCATCGCTTCAAGCATCTTTGTTTTATTGTCTTCGATTTCCTTTTGTTTTACTTGAACATCCTCAGGCTTAATGTTTAACGACTTCAAATAAGCATTATATTTCTCTATAACTTCTTTATCGTCATAGAAAACGATAGGAACTGAGTTGAAAACGTTTACCGAGTATTGGTCCACGTAACCAAAAGAACGATAAGACATCAAGTGAGAAAAAACACGCATTTTATCCTTACGCTTTTCGCTTCTATCTTGTAAGTTTTGCGCTATAATAACAGCCAAAATCGGGATAATAACTAGCGCCGCCAAATTTATCCATTCCATTATATAAATCTCCTATTGTAATTTTACCACACTAAACATGACAACTGCCGTCATATTTATATAAGTTTTTTAATTTTCTCTAACACGCCATAAAGCGGCGGGGTGATGTTTTATGTTCGATATAATCGTTTCGTCATCAAACAACAATTCAGGCACATAAGTTTTATCTTTTAGTTTGGACAAAAACTCTTTCTCTCCGTCCGTTAAAACAAGTAAATCTTTCACGTAAGCTATAACTCTTTCCTTTGCTTTTTCAATGTCGAACTTATCGTCTTTAGATATAACGGGTTTTAACTGAGTTTTATACTTTCTATAATCTAATCTTTCAACGTTCTTATAGTCTAAGCTTTGAATATCGTAATCCCCACCGATAGCGTTATAAAATACAAGGCATTTTCTAAGAAGTTCCGTATCTTTTATAACGTTATTTTCTATCATAGCGTTTACGTCGTATAAATCTCTTGGCGTAGCACGTGAAAGAAGAGCGTTAATTTTACTTGCATATAGTTCGGTAGTGTTTAAGGCTAAAACTTCAAAATCTTCTATGATACCTTTCGTTAGAATTTTCTTCTTTTCAAGCGGTAAGACGTGGCATCTATCCAAGAAGTTAATTTCAACCTTTATATTGTCACGATTGCCTGCGTTGTTAATGTAATTAAATAAGAACGACGTTAAAGCGAAATGATCGCGAGAATCTGCAAGCGAATAACCTTCTTGCCACATATAATCGGTTAGGCGTTTTTTGAACTTTTCTTTAATTTCAGGCAAATCGTCCCTGCTAACGTTTACGGTAAAATCCAAATCGATATCAACCGAAAGACGTGGAAGTTCTACCGCGGTTAGATTGATTGCTGTGCCGCCTTTAAGCGCAAGTTTATCCTTAAAAACAACGTCGCTGTTTAAGAATTTTAATATTTCAGAAAGACGTAAAACCTTTTCCAAAGCATCTTTTATAAAGTTGGATTCTTGGGAAAGTCTTGTTAGATATTGTCTTGAAAACTCCATTAATATCCTCCGTTTAGGCGAGATTTCAGATTTTTAGGAGCCATAAGTTTCCACTTAGAATTAAACTCTATATCTTTATACTCGTCTTGTAAAAAATATTTTATCTGATTGGTTAGTTTACTTTTACACTCTTCAAAAAACGAATCGGTCAACATAAACTTATCTTTGAACTGTTCTAATACGTAGCCTACTTTTTGATATAAGAATACCGAATCGTATGCTTTTAACGTTTCAAGTAGTTTTGTTTCGTCCAAAACACGTATTTGGTCAAGTACATTTAAGACTTCGTCAATGCCACCACCTGCGTCAATATCATCAAGGCAGTCAACAACTGTACGCTCAAGAGACGTTACGCGCACTGCGGCAGTTACTACATTCATAATTTGAACGTCGTGTTTTAGAGGTTTACGAACGTAGTCGATATCGTCAAAAGTAAAATCGTTGAAGCGCTTTTTACTACCCACTGTAACGGTATTAAAAACTTGATTAGCTACGCCAAAATACTCAAAGGCAGAATGATAGCACACGCAAGCATCTTCAGCTATTTTTGTAGCAAGTTCAAACTTTGTCGTAAGCGGATATCCCGACACGTCAACTTGAACGTATAATCCGTTGCGAACTTTAACAATTTTTTTAGAACGAACTTGCCCCGCTATCCAATTTTCGTATTGTTTATCATTTTTAAAATAGCCTATAACGTCCTTTTTTGTAAACGTATAAGGTATAAATTTTGCCATTTACATATCCTCAAAACCGATTTTAACCATTTTAACATAAAACACTACAAAAGTCAAGTGGTTTGCGTCGATTTGGTTAATAATTAAGTGTTTTGACTTAATTTACTTAAATTCCGCAGAAAAACCGACGTTTCCCACGCATTTTAGGTATAAAGACATATTTTTTAACCATTTTAACACAAAACTCCTGTATCAAACAGGTTTTTGTGTAGGTTTAGTTAATATTTTGCAGGATTATACCCTTTCGGGGTTATTTTTAAGTGTTAGGCGTGTATTATACCTGAACGGGTATATTTTAATATAACGTAGATTTACTCTTCGTCACTATCCAAGATTTTATCTTCTTCGAGTTTTAAGGATTTTAGCCACTCTTCTTTTTGGATTTTAATTACTTCGTAATTTATACTACCACGCGGACAGCACGACAATAGAAAGTTAAAATCTTTTAGCTTGTTACGAATCTTGTCGTTGGGGTCGCAGGCTTCAATCTTCGGCTTACGATAAGCATTATATAAGATTATAAAACTTTTCCAACTATACGCCGTCAAGTTTTGCTTGGCGGCACGTTTGCAATATCTGCGCCAACAGAGCCTGATTGAAGAACGATGTTTACACATTTGAAACTCTTCCCACTTAAAGTCGGGAATCAGATATCCCTCCCCTGCTTTCGCCCTTTCGGGGAATAATAAGGAAGAAATTTCTTCTTCGCTCATATCATTCAGCACGTAAACTTCAATTCCTAACGCCTTTATCCGTTGAAAAACCCTCCAAACAGTCATTCGGGAACAACTGCAAAGGGTAGCGATTTGGCTGTTATTGTTGCCTTTTTGGTAATATTCAATGATCAATTTGTATTTTGACATAATTTTCTCCTTTTTATCGCCCTTATTTACCCATAGCGGTAGATACAGAAAAGTGTAACATTTGAGGAACCACCCCGTTTTTTCGACCGATTTTTAACCTGGCAAGAGATTTTTAAGAGAAAAAAGTAGTCATTCTTCGAAAAGAATGACTACTAAAACTTAATTTTTTAATTAAAAATTGAATTTTTACCGCTTTTTGGCGCTAAATCTTAGCCCCTCGGATTACGGATGTTTGCCTGCGCCGCCGCAAGAATGGCAATAGGCACTCTGAAAGGCGAGCAGGAAACGTACGCCAACCCGATGTTGTGGCAGAACTCAACCGAGCTGGGGTCGCCGCCGTGTTCGCCGCAGATACCGAGCTTGATGTCGGGACGGGTTTTTCTTCCGCCCTCCACCGCCATTTCTACGAGCTTGCCTACGCCCGACCTGTCGAGTCTGGCAAACGGGTCGCTTTCAAAAATCTTCTTTTCGTAATAGTAGGGCAGGAACTTGCCGGCGTCGTCGCGCGAGAAACCGAAAGTCATCTGCGTAAGATCGTTTGTGCCGAAGCTGAAAAACTGAGCCGCTTTTGCGATTTCCGAAGCCGTGATTGCCGCGCGGGGAACCTCTATCATAGTGCCCACGAGATAATTTATTTTTTCGCCGCGCTCCTCCATGACCTTCTTTGCCGTTGTGTCCACGACATTTTTGACAAATTCTAGCTCTTTAAGCTCTCCTACAAGAGGAATCATGATTTCGGGCACGATATCGTAGCCTTTGCTCTTTTTGACGTTGAGCGCCGCTTCTATTACGGCTCTGGTCTGCATTTCCGCAATCTCCGGATACGTCACGGAAAGACGGCAGCCGCGGTGACCGAGCATGGGATTGAACTCGTGCAGACCGATAACGGTGGCTTTAAGCTCCGAAAAACCAAGTCCCATCTGTTGGGCGAGCTCTTTTATTTCCTCGTCCTTGTGGGGGAGAAATTCATGCAGAGGCGGGTCGAGGAAGCGTATGGTGACGGGTCTGCCCTCCATGGCCTCGTAAATGCCTTCAAAGTCCTTTCTCTGCATGGGCAGCAGTTTTGCAAGCGCTTTTCTGCGCTCCTGCTCCGTTTTGGACACAATCATTTCGCGCATGGGCATGATTCTGTCGCTGTCGAAGAACATATGCTCCGTGCGGCAGAGACCTATGCCTTCCGCACCGAAACGCACGGCGTTGGCTGCGTCTTTGGGAGTGTCGGCGTTGGTTCTTACCTTCATGACGCGGTACTTGTTTGCCCAGCTCATGATTGTGCCGAAATTGCCGGTCACGGACGCCTCCATTGTAGGAATAGCCTCTCCGTAAACATTGCCCGTGCTTCCGTCAAGCGAAATCACGTCGCCCTCGTTGTATTTTTTTCCGTTTATATGGAAGAAATCGTTGCCCGCTTCGATAATCAGCTCTTTGCAGCCCGCAACGCAGCAGGTACCCATGCCGCGCGCAACTACCGCGGCGTGGGAGGTCATGCCGCCGCACGCGGTAAGAACGCCCTGCGAAACAGCCATGCCCTCGATGTCCTCGGGAGAGGTTTCCTGTCTTACCAGCACTACCTTTTCACCCTTTGCAGCCGCCGCAATGGCTTTTTCCGCCGTGGTGTAAACCTTTCCGCAGGCAGCGCCCGGACTTGCGGCAAGCGCGGTGGCAATCGGCTTGGCCTTTTTGAGAGCATCGGGGTCGAACTGAGGGTGCAGCAGAGCGTCAAGCTGCTTGGGCTCGATTCTCAATACGGCTTCCTTTTCGTCTATTCTGCCCTCTTCCACCATATCAATGGCTATTTTGAGCGCGGCGACGGCGGTACGCTTGCCGTTGCGCGTTTGAAGCATATAAAGCTTGCCTCTTTCGATTGTGAACTCCATGTCCTGCATATCCCTGTAATGGTCTTCGAGGATTTTGCAGATGCCGACAAACTGTTCGTAAACCGCCTTGTTCTGCTTTTCGAGCTGAGCTATGGATTGAGGAGTACGGATTCCCGCCACGACGTCCTCGCCCTGCGCGTTCATCAGATACTCGCCGAACAGCTGCTTTTCGCCCGTTGCGGGATTGCGTGTAAAGGCAACGCCCGTTCCCGAGTCCTCGCCCATGTTGCCGAAAACCATCGATTGCACGTTGACCGCCGTTCCCCAATCGGAGGGAATATCGTTCATCCTTCTGTAATAAATTGCTCTCGGGTTGTCCCAGCTGCGGAACACCGCAAGAACCGCCTGTATGAGCTGCTCCTTGGGGTCTTGGGGAAATTCCTCTCCTTTGAGTTTTTTGTAGGTCTGCTTAAATTCGACTACGAGTTTTTTGAGGTCGTTTGCGTCAAGCTCGGTGTCAAGCGTCACGCCCTTGGCCTGCTTTGCCTTTTCCAAAAGCTTTTCGTAATTGTCCTTGGAAATTTCCATAACGACGTCGGAAAACATCTGTATAAAACGTCTGTAACTGTCGTAAGCAAAACGGGGATTGCTCGTAAGCGTTGCCAGCCCCTCTACCGTTTCGTCGTTGAGTCCGAGATTGAGTATAGTGTCCATCATGCCCGGCATGGACGCTCTCGCGCCGCTGCGCACAGACACGAGCAAGGGATTTTTGACGTCGCCCAGCTTTTTGCCCAGCTTCTTTTCCGTCTTTTCAAGCGCTTGGAAAATCTGCTCTCTGACTTCCTCGGAAAGCGTTTTTCCGTCCTCGTAATACTTGTTGCACGCCTCCGTCGTGACGGTAAAGCCGTCGGGTACGGGAAGACCGAGATTCATCATCTCGGCAAGGTTGGCTCCTTTGCCGCCCAAAAGCTCGCGCATTTTGCCGTTTCCTTCATTGAACAGGTAAACGTACTTTGTCATATATCTTCCTCCATATAGTAATTGCATAAAAAACGCGGTCTTTGCCATCAAGACCGCTTTACATTTTAACAAATATTTTCGCCTTTAACAACAGATTGAGTGACTTTTTTGGGTTTTAATAAAAAATTTTACATTTTCAACAACATTTGCAGGCTGTTAAGTTTTTTAATAACGCTCGTGACATACGCGTCCAAAGCTTTTAGACAATCATTCTCGAATGCGTCGAATCTCAGAGCGGAAAGTCTCTCAAAGGGCTGCAAATCTAACGTGCGCAGACAATTGAAAACTCTTGCGTCAAGCTCGCGGGAGGAGCAGTCGTGTTTGCACAGCGGGCATACGGCGCCTCCTATATCCAGATTAAGATACATTCTGTCAAAGGTGCGGCTGCCGCACATGCTGCATTTGTCGAAGGAAAGACCGAACCCCGCCGTCTTCATGCTTTCAAGCAGGAATTTTATCAGAATTGTCTTGGAAGCCGCGTTTTTTTCCTCCAACGCTTTGAGAGTCTTCAACGCAAGCAACAAAAGCTGCGGCTCCGACTGATTTTCCTGTCCCGTATTGGCAAGCTGCTCGACGACGCAGCCCGCGCAGCAATATGTAACAACGTCGCCGCGCAAAGAAAAAAAGCTTTCGATTTCCGTACAGTTGGTCACGGAGTAGCGTCCGTCTTTGACCGAAAGCATGAATTCCCCGAAGCAAAACGGCTCCGCCGCGAATTTCAGCTTGGCGCCGGGCTTTTTTACGCCGCGTATGCTTGCCGTGATTTTGCCGTATTCGCCGCAGTAGAGCAGCAACAGCTTGTCGTTTTCCTTAAAATCCGCCGCTCTCAACACAAGAGCTTTAATTTTCTCTATCATCGGTGCTCAATTTTCTGTACAAAGAATAATAAGACGGGTTTCCCGTTTTTACGAACATCTCCCACAAAAGCTCCTTTTCACGCATAAAACAAGCCTCCGTTTTTAGTTTGAGTTGCGCGCAAATTAAATATACGAAAACGGCGACGTATATTAAAAAATTTTTGGGGCACACCCTTTCAAACGGAGCTTTTGTCGTAACCTATTTCATTGAGCATATACGGATTGTCCCGCCAATTAGGCTTGACCTTTATCCACAGCTCCAAAAAAACCCTGTCCCCCAAAAGCTTTTCCATGCTTGCGCGCGCATGGGTGGCTATGCTTTTGAGCATGGCGCCGTTTTTGCCCAAAATAATCGGTTTGTGGGACTGTTTTTCCACAATTATGTTTTGGTCTATGAACCAAACGCGCTTCTGTTCGTCAAACTCCATTTTGTTGAGCATAATGCCCACGCCGTGCGGCACCTCGCTTTCGCAGCAAAGCAGAATTTTTTCCCGCAGAGTCTCGCACACGAGAAAACGCAGAGGTCTGTCCGTCACCTCGTCCTCGGCAAAATACATGATTTCGTCGCCGAGATATTTTTTCAGACCGTTTCTCAACTCGGCCACGCCTCTGTTCTTTTTTGCGCTCACCGCAAAGACTTCCCTGATTTTGGGAAAAGAGTTGAGTTTTTCAAGCTCGGGAAAAAGCTTTTCCGGCTGCGTGATGTCGGTTTTGGTGACGGCAACCACCAGCGGCGCGTCAAGGGCGGAATATTTTTCCGCCAAAGCCAGCTCGCTTTCGTCTATTCCGTCGTGACCGTCCAGCACAAGCAAAACGCAATCAACGTCCACAGTCGCCGCCTCTATGTTTTTTACCATGTAGTCGCCAAGTCTGTTGGACGGTCTGAGCGCGCCCGGAGTATCCACGAAAATCATCTGACAGTCGCTCTCCGTATATATGCCCGTAATATTGTCGCGCGTGGTCTGCGGCTTAGGACTGACTATGGATATTTTCTGCCCGACAAGGCTGTTTAACAGCGTGGATTTGCCGGCGTTTGCCTTGCCCACGATTGCAATGTAACCGCTTTTCATCTCAACTCCTTTTCAAACCTAGCGCGTCAAGGAAATTTTCCTGAATTGCGAACATTTCCCTTTCGTCCTCGCCGCCGTCATGGTCGTAGCCCAGCAGATGCAAAAGACCGTGAAGCGCAAGAAACGCCTTTTCTCTTTTGACGCTGTGACCGTACTCCTTTGCCTGCCGTCGCGCAATGCTGCGGCAGATATATATTTCTCCCAAATCCACAAGCCCCGTAACGACGTCGAAATATTCCTTTCTGTCCAAATCCACCTTTTCTCCCGCCTTTATGTAGTCGAGATACTGAAAACTCAAAACATCGGTAGGCTTGTCCGCGCCTCGCGTTTCCTTGTTGAGCGCGCGCATTTTTTCCTCGTCGAGAAAAGAGAGCGAAAGCGAAAGCCGCTCCGGCTGACGCAAATTTTCAACCGCGTAATCAAGTACCTTTGACAACAGTTTTTTTTCGCCGATACGCGCTCCCGAAAAATAAATTTTCATTTTTCGCCCTCCGGTGCGGACAGCTTGACGTCGGGATACTTTACCCGCTCGTGCCTTATGCCGACGTAGGTCGTCACTATGGTCTGCTTTACTATGTTGATTTCGTTCATCGTCAGGTCGCAGTTGTCGAATTGCCCCAAATCCAGCCTTTCTTTGACTATGTTGTCTACAAGACGCTCCGCCGCCAAGGCGTCGTTTACGTTAAGCGACCTCAAAGCCGCCTCGCTTGCGTCCACTATCATCAGCATTCCGTTGATTTTGCTTGTCGGGGTGGGACCGTCGTATGAATAATTTTTAAGGTCAAGCTCGCCTTCCGTAATTTTTTTCGCTTTGTAATAAAAGAATTTCATGGGAAACGAGCCGTGATGCTCCGTTATCGCGCTTTCAAGCTCCTTGGGCAAGCCGTATTCCCTTGCAAGCATAACTCCGTACATTATGTGCTTTTTCAGCAAGGAAACGCTCAGCTCGGGTGCAATTTCGTCGTGCGGGTTGTGACCGTCCGTCTGATTTTCCACGTAATAATTGGGGTTTTTCAGCTTGCCTATGTCGTGGAAATATGCCGCCGCACGCGCAAGAAAGGTATCCTCTCCGATTGCCATTGCGCACGCCTCGACATAGTTTGCAACCGTAAGGCTGTGGTTGAAGGTGCCGGGCGCCTCGTTGAAAAGCCGCTTGATTAGCGGATTGTTGGTGCTTGTAAGCTCCGCAAGCCTGAAATCGGTGGTCAGATTGAACAGCCTTTCCAAGGCGGGCACGAGCAGAAACATGAGCATAACGTCTAAAAGTCCGCTGCCCGCGGCGTAAGCGGCTCCCAAGCCGATTTTGAGAGGCGAATATCCGGGAATGTAAAACAACAGATACGAAAGCCCGACCGTAGCCGCAGCGACAACTGAAATGCTGATGCCCACAAAAACGTAATGTATCCGCTTTATGTGCCTGCCGGACGCGAAAACCGCCAAAATAATCGTTACAATGGCCTCGAAAAACGCTCCGTAAAGCTCCGCTCCGGTCAAGTCGGAAAAAATCAGATTGGACACGAAATATATGATGACCGTGAACAAAGACGTGAACAACGCTACTCTGTGCCCCAGAAGCAAAGTCAAAACCAACGCGCATAAGGCGTACGGAGAGAGAAATACGTTGACCTTGGAAATAAAAATCGAAATCAGAAAACAGACGAATGTAACGCATATAACAGCAAGCAGCTTGCGTCTGCTCTTTAAAATTTCTATATCCGCAAAATAAAAGTACAGAAAAATCGCGCCGAGAAATACCGCAAGCACGATAAAATATCCCAGCTTGACGAAAAATTCCTCATCGGATTTTCTTACGAAAAGCAGCAGGCAGCACGCCGTAAGCAGCGCGTAAAAAACGACATACGCCGCCATACAGAATATCGCCTGATTTTTTGTCAGCCTGTTCTTCAAAAATCAAACTCCTTGCCTTTTTTCGGCTCTTTCGTATGCCTTGACAATCTCCTGCACCAATGGATGACGCACGACGTCCTTTTCGGACAAAAATCTGATTGCTATGTCCTTTACGTCTTTAAGAACCGCCACTGCATTTTTAAGCCCGCTCTTTTTGCCTTCGGGCAGGTCAATCTGAGTCAGGTCGCCGGTAACAACCATTATACTGTTTTCTCCAAGTCTTGTCAAAAACATTTTCATCTGCTCGCGCGTGGTGTTCTGCGCCTCGTCGAGAATGATAAAAGCGTTGTTAAGCGTCCTGCCCCGCATATAGGCCAGCGGCGCAACCTCTATGACTCCCTTTTCCATAAGCTTCTGATAGCTGTCAAGCCCCAACATCTCCTGCAATCCGTCGTACAAGGGGCGCAGATAGGGATTTACCTTTTCCTGAAGGTCGCCGGGCAGAAAGCCGAGCTTTTCTCCCGCCTCGACGGCGGGACGCGTAAGTATGATTTTATCCACCTTTTTTTCTTTGAGCGCCGACACGGCAAGCGCCACGGCAAGATAGGTTTTGCCCGTACCCGCAGGTCCGACGCCGATTGTCACGGTGTTTTTTTTAATCGCGTCCACATATTTTTTCTGTCCTACGGTCTTGCTTTTTATCAGCTTGCCGCGAAAGGTAACCGCAACAACGTCGTTCAAAAGCTGGTCGATTTCGTCAAGACGACCGTCGAGAGCGCAGTCGCAGATGTAGCTCACCCTGCCTATATCCGCTTCCTCGCCCTTGCCGATGTAGTTGAGCAATTTTTTCGTCACCTCGAGAGCGGCGTCCACGTTTTCCTCTTCGCCCGAAAAACAGAATTCTCCCTTGTTGTTCACCACCTCGACGTCGAGCTTGTCCTTTATCATGTTGATGTTTTCGTCGCACGAGCCGAACAGCTTTATCAAAGCGTCAACCGAGCCCGCGTTAATTTTCGCCGTCTTTTTTGCCAAACTCTTTATCTCCTTCGTTTAAACCTATTATGTTCACGTCGCCGTATATTATTGCCCTTACGACCGTTTTGTTGTCACGCTTAAACGTAACGTATTCGACTCTGTCGTATTGCTTGAAAGGCGCGTTTTTAAGCGCATTGCTCAACGCTTCCTCCCTCAATGCCGGCAGACTTTCTTCTAAGGACGCGGAAACAGCCCTCTCCTTCAACTCCGACACCCGTCGCCTGACCACCCTGATACCAAGCGGGAAAAGCCTGAAAACCTCGTCCTCGAATTTGCTGAACTCGTATTTTTTCTTTTCCTTGGGAATCGAATCGTAGCCCCACAAGCCTATATACGTCGTATAATAAAAATCTCCCGTTTCCTCAAGCACGGTTTTGGTTTCGGAAAAAACCGCCTCGCCCGTGCACTCGACCGTCGCCCACGCCTCGCCCATCGCCCTCACGGGAGCAGTGGTTCCGTCGTTGTAGGTGCGCACGCCGCTGATTATTACCTGTCCCTTGCTTATCCTGTCCCCCACGTTTACCGCGGGCGTACCGGAAACGGTGAGCAGCCTTGTGAGCACTCCGTCGTACTCCGAAACCAAATCCACGGGTTGATTCAAATCCACGACGGGAGGCGCGGATTCCCTTTCTATGACCGTGACGTAAAGGCGGCAGCCCTCGACGTCAAGCAGACAATACATACTGCTTTCTATGCGCGAGGAAAGGAAATTTTCCGTTTCGTCTATATTTATCCGCGACAGCGGACAGCCCTTTTTTATGCCCTTTTCTTCGAGCACGGCAAGCACCGCCGCCGCGTCCGCGTCTCCGTTCACCTCTATGTCCCACACGAAACGGCTTGCGACGAACAGACCGCAGAAAGCCGCGAACACAAGCGCCGCGAGCACGAAGCGCGTTTTGATTTTTTCCAAAAATCCCAAAAAGCCGCCGCTTTTTATCAATTTTATATTATAGCATCTATTTTTCAATAAAGCAATCAACTTTTTGCGTTCCTTGAAGGGGACGGTCACAAAGTATTGTTTTTTGTTTATTTTTTTTACCTCGTACAGACAAATACCGTTTCCGCAGAGAAAATTAAGGTTTTTTTCAGTATTCAACCCCTCCACAAGATATGTAGCGTAAGAGCTCTTTTCAGCCATTTGAAACCCCCTTGATTTTTCCCGTTACGACGGTGAAATTTTTTGTAAGCTGTTTTATTGATATCTCTTCACCGATTATTTCGAGGCGCTCGGTTTTTCCCAACCTGAAAATAATTTTTTCGGAGGAAAAGCTCACGAGTCCCCTGTGTCCCTCGACGACTACGGTATGCCCCCCGTAAACGGAGTATTTGAAGGAATTGACCAACGCCGCCAATTCCAAATCGAGAATCTTAGCCACCTCTGAGTCGAATTTTCTCACCTGCTCTCCTTTTCGCGCCGTACGGCGCTTTCGTTCTATTATATGAAAGCGGAGAGCGTTTTTTAACTTGCGGGACAAACAAAAAGCGGTCCCTTAAAGGACCGCCGAGCTTTGCTGCTCAATCGCTTTCCGTATTAAATTCTTCAAGAAGCTTCTTGATTTCGTCGAGAAGCTGCTCGTCGTCGTTGGAAACGGGCGTTTGCTGCGCCTTGACCTCCTCGATTTGTTTAAGAATTTCCGCATCCTCGTCGGGCTTTGCCGAAACCACCGACTGTGCGCTCTGCGCTTCGGACAAGCCGTTGTCTTCAACCTCTGCGGGAGCGGCATTTGTTTCAACTTCGTTTTGCACGTTTTCGTTTTGCACGTCGGGAGCCGTCTCCTCCGTTTTTTCGTTCGTTTCAGGCGCTGCGGCATGAGTCGCGGGCTTGGGAAGCTTGATTACGTCCACAAGACCTATGTCAAGCACCTCGTCCACAAAGGCAAGGCTTTCGTCGTCCACATTGTCCAACGCCACTATTTTAACGCCCAGCTTGTGCAGTCTGCTGTAAAGAGGCACCATGTCCGCACGCGCGGCGACGATGCATACCGCGTCGATATTGCCGTTTGAAAGCACCTCGTCCATGACGTCGATTAAAATACGGTTGTCGAAAACTTTGGAGCCGCGTTTTTTCACTCTCATTACCGGCGCCATATCAAAACCGAATTTGTTTATATCGTTGATGATTTCCTTATGTTTTCTGTCGGACACGCCGTAAATTTTTCCGTACACGACGTTCCCCATCTCGTTGAGCTGGAAAAGCGTGTTGTCAAAATGACTGTACTCCAAACCGCAGTTGTCGGCGTCCGCAAACAGCGCGATATTCAATTCTTTAAGCATTATGCACCTCCGAATAAGCGTATTATACTACATTTTTCCGCCTTTGTCCATAGTTCGCAGGAAATAAAAAAGATATTGTTGGGCAAAGCCCGACAAATCGCCGAAGGTATCCACGAAAAAGGTCGAAATCTCAGAGTCCTTCAAGCCCGTCTCGAAATAACGGTGGTAAACCTTTTTCACCCAGGTGTCCACGGGGAACACGTCGAAACGATTAAGTCCGAAAAGCATTATGCAGTCGGCTACTTTTGCTCCTACGCCTTTCAAATCAAGCAGCGCTTTGCGCGCTTTGACAGAGTCGAGTTCTTTGAGCCTGTCCAATTCAAAGCCTTCCTTCAAAGCATTTGCCGTTTCGTAAATATAAGGCGCGCGGTACCCCGCCCCGAGACGGAAATAGAAATCGGGAGAGCTCACTTCCGCCAATTTTTTCACCGACGGAAAAGCGTAGCCGAAAGGCGTTTTTTCTCCGAGCGCCTCGCAAATCCTGCCGATGATGAGCTGTATGCGCTTTATGTTGTTGTTGGCGGAAATGATGAAGGAAAAAATCATTTCTTCGAGATTTTGCCTGAGTATTCTTATACCTCTGCCGAATTCGACAGCGCGCTTCATCACGTCGTAAGAGGAGGACAGCTTTTCGCAAATCACGCCGTAATCCCTGTCCAAATCGAAAAAATCGTAGAAATAATCGGGAGAGTCCGTCGATATGAAGTATCCGTCGTTTGTCTTTTTTATTTCGGCGTACTTGTCGAGAGAAAAGACGCGATAATTCCCCTCGCCGTCCCTGTCGAACCTGAAAATCTGCCCGCACTCCAATATATCCCGCGGGTTGAAGCAATCGGCCTGCAACACGGTTATTCCGTTTTCCGTCTTTTGCGCTTTCATCTTTTTCTCCTAAAAAACAAGGAGCGGTTTAAGCCGCCCCTTAATGTCTCTGTTTTCTCAGTCGTTGGGATAAACGCTGACCTGTTTCATTTCTTTGCCCTTGCGTTCAAATTTGACTACGCCGTCAATCAATGCAAACAAGGTGTCGTCCTTGCCCAAGCCTACGTTGTTGCCGGGATGAATCCTTGTGCCGCGCTGACGCACGAGTATATTGCCAGCAAGCACAGCCTGACCGTCCGCTCTTTTGGCGCCCAATCTTTTGCTTTCGCTGTCTCTGCCGTTTTTTGAACTGCCCATTCCCTTTTTGTGGGCGAACAATTGAATGTTGATAAACATCAGTTGACCTCCAAATCGATAAAGTCCGAATACGCCTCTCTCAAATCCGAAACTCCGCACAGCATAGTGTCCAGAATAACGTCGGCGTCGTGTCTCATGCGCTCGTCAAGCTCGGGAACGGAAAATTCCAAACGTCCGTCGCCGTCGTCTCTGACAAAATCCACGTTGACGCGGGCGACCGCAAGCAGTCCGAGCAGCGCCGTCTGCACTATGCTGGACAAAGCGGCGCAAACTATGTCCTCGCCTTCGACTCCGTAACCCGTGTGACCGTCGCACACCACTCTGACGACGGAGCCGTTCTTTTTTGTGACTTTTATTTCGGTCATCTCAGCCGACCGTGATGCTGTTTACTTTAAGCGTGGTAAAAGGCTGTCTGTGACCTTGCTTTTTGCGGATATTCTTCTTGGCTTTGTAAGTGAATATCGTAAGCTTCCTGCCTTTTCCGTGCTCCACAACTTCCGTCTCGACCTTGACCTTGGCGGCGTCCGCGCCGATAAGCGTCTGTTTGTCGTCGGCGTACATAAGCGCGTTAAAGCTCACCTTTTCGCCCACCTCTGCGGAAACCTTTTCCACCGTGAGTCTCATGTCCTTTTCGACACGGTATTGCTTTCCGCCCGTAAGGATAATTGCGTACATGGTTTTACCTCCTCTGTCCAGTCTCGCTAAGCAATCGGGCGGCAAAAATGCGCTTGAAAAAAACCCGTCTTAAGCGGCTCCCGAATACTTTATCACAAGGCGGACGGCTTGTCAAATATTTTGCCGCTTTTTTCCGTATGTTTTTGAATTTGATGCAAATACTAAAAACAAAAACCGTAAAAAGGAGAATTATTATGTCCGAAAAAGATATTCACGGCAACAATTACAACGCGCACCCCGAAACGGCGCGCAACAAATGGTTCAATTACAGCGACGCTTACATCGACAAGGACGGGGAAAACCAGCCCGTGGCAGACTACCAGGAACAGTTTGCGCAGTCCGTAAACAACGCCCGCGACGTGTCCGACTCAAAGGACGGCATGAGACACGAAAACAACAAGGGCACGTTTCAGGCTCTTCCCGAAACCGAACAGTACGGCGACACGGTTACGCCCGTGTTTCTCAACAAAGAGGTGCTCGCGTCGAGCAAATTGAGTCAGGACCTTGACGAGGCTTACGAAACGCCTTCGGAAAAGGCGCCCGACAACGGCTCGGTGAAGGAGTTTTACAACTCCAAGCGCATCCCCTCTACCGACTCCTTCAACGAGGTGGAAAACGATGGCAGATACGAATAAACGCTCGGGCGGCATCAAAAACACGGATTACGTAAATTACGATTGGAACGGCAGCGGCGAAAATACCAATTACGTCAATTCCATAAAGGTTTTAAATTCGCTCAAAAAGGTTGTCACTATGGCGATTCACTCCACGGAAACGGTCATACCCAACATGAAAAACGACAAGTTTGTGGAGATTTTAAAACAGCAGGTCGGACGCTACACCGAATTTGCCAAGCGCTGCGACGAGCTTGCGGATAAAATCGGCAGCACTTTGGAGGAAAAATTCGGCGCGGGACAATTTTTCGCAAAAGCAAGCATAAAAATGAAAATGCTCGCGGACGATTCGGTGTCGAAATCCGCAGAGATGATTATTTTGGGCAGCACCAACGGCATCGTGGAGCTTGGCAAGCTTTTAAGGCATACGCCCGAAATAAATCCCGAAACCATGACGCTTGCGCGCGACGTTATCGAATATCTCGAACAGATAATCGAAGACATGAAATACTATCTTTAATCGACAAAAGCCGGACAAGTTTTGTCCGGCTTTTTGCATTTTCTTCAATTTTTGCAAGCTGCGGCCGCGTTTTTTTGCAGCTTCAAAAGAAATTCGTCCGCGTCCTCCGCTCCGCCAAGCAGCAGTCTGATTTTGGTTATCGTTGCGGCGTCCCAATCGAGAGAAAAATCCGCGCACAGCTGCTTCAACACTCTGTCTGCGCGCAGATTGTCGTTGCCGCAGGCAAGGACGGCTTCCGCGGCATCATCGCCGACAGCTTTGAGCATATAGATTTTTTCGCCGGCGGATTTGACTTTTTCTCCGTTCTTGTCCTTGAACAAGACGGTAAAATCGGGGTTTCCCGCAATGGAAGAAAGTTCCTGCTTTCCAAGTCCGCGCGCTTTGAACACATAATGCGCGGCGTAAGACCTCGCGGTAAGGTTGGGTTCACAGGGCAAAGAAAAAACTTTGAGGCACTCGAAACCCGACGGAGCCGCGTCATTGAGTTTTTCTTTCAAATCGGGCGCGTACCCCGCGGCGGCGCAAACGTATTCGCACTCGCTTTCTATGCCCAGCGAAAGCGCGGGCGAAAAATACAGAAGCATATGCGGATTGAAGCCCGCCGAATATTCGACCTTTACGCCCGCCCGCGTCAAAATTCTTTTTATTACGTTGAGCATATCGGACTGTGAAATCATAGACAAAGGATAACGCTTGGCATATTTGATTGCTATCATTTGCACAATCCCTCCTTTTGCAGTCCGCAGCCGTTGCATTGTTTAAGGCATGACGGAGTGGTCTTTGCGGCGTAAGCCCTTTCCGCTTCTCTTTTCAAATAACTTTTTTCCACGCCCACGTCTACGAAATCCCAAGGCAGAACTTCGTCGAAGGATTTTTTGCCGACGACGGCGCCGACGTCTGTTCCGCATTTTTTCAGCGCGGCGTCGTATATTTTGAAATCAAAATGCTCGTCCCAAGAATCGAAGCGGGCTCCTCCGCGATAAGCCTCCAAAAGCACCGCGCTCATTTCGCGTCCTCCGCGCGCAAGCAGCGCTTCCATAAAAGACGTGTCGTAATCGTGATAGGAAAAGCCCACCCCCAGCTTTTTAAGACGGGATTTGAGATAGCTTTGCTTGCGCTCTATGTCCTCCCTTTGGGCAAAGCCCTCCCATTGGAACGGCGTAAAGGGCTTGGGTATGAAGGTCGCCGCGGAAATGCTCAGTCGCAGCTCCTTTCCCGACGTTCTGCGCTCCCTGTACAGCTTTTTCACCGCAGCCGCCAGATTTACTATGCCCTCCACATCCTCGTCCGTTTCGGTGGGCAGACCGAGCATGAAATAAAATTTTACCGACGAATACCCTCTTTCAAACGCCTGAGCGAGAGTGTTAAAGATATTCTCCTCCGTTATGTTTTTGTTTATAACGTCGCGCAGACGCTGCGTTCCCGCTTCGGGCGCGAAGGTAAGAGAGCTTTTGCGCTCCGTATCCGCCGTCTCGCCGTCGAAGCTGTCCATTCTCAGGCTCGGCAGGCTTAGCTTTACTCCGCGCTCTTTGACAAAGGGTTTGAGTCGGGTCACAATCTCCTTCAATCCGCTGTAATCGCCCGTCGAAAGACTGTTGAGCGAAAGCTCGTCGTAGCCCGTGCTCAAAAGCAAAGAACGGCAAATAGCGACAACCGTATCCGGAGAACGCTCCCTGACCGGGCGGTAAATAAAGCCCGCCTGACAAAATCTGCATCCGTTGGCGCAGCCGCGGAACAGCTCGGCAACGGCTCGGTCGTGGACGATTTCAAGATTGGGCACAAGCGCGGTTTTGGGGAAAAAGCTCTCGTCCAGATTCTTTTCCTTGTGTTTTTTTACCTTTTTTTCATAGCGCACGTCAACGGTTCTGCCATTTTCCGTGCGCACGTTTACGCGTTCGGGGATATAGAGACAGTCGAGAGTATCCGCCGCAAGGCGCAGAAAATCTCTTTTTTTCATGCCTCTGTTGAGCTTGTACAATTCGAGCAGCTGCGGCCAAGGCGTTTCCCCCTCGCCCAGCATAAAAATATCGACAAACGCCGCCACAGGCTCCGGATTGACCGTGCAGGGACCGCCCGCGATGACAATGGGAAACTCGTCTCCCCTGTCCTTTGCGAGCAGCGGAAAGCCGGCAAGGTCCAGCATAAGAAGCATATTGGAATAAGATAATTCGTATTGAAGCGAAAAACCGACGAAATCGAAGTCTTTAAAAGGCTTTTTGTTTTCCAGACTGACAAGCGGACTGCCCTCGTCTCTTAGAAAATCGGCATAATCCGTCCACGGAGCATAGCATCTTTCGCACACGACGCCGTCAAGGCCGTTCATGAGAAAATAAAGTATGCGTGTGCCCAGATTGCTCATCCCTACTTCATACACGTCGGGAAAGCAAAGACACACGCTTGTATCGAAGGGCTTCGAGGTATCGGGCGCGCCGTACTCCCCGCCCGTATACCTTGCCGGTTTGCTTATCGATTCCGTAAGTTTCATAAAAGAGATTATAACAACTCTTTTAACGGAGTGTCAAGCGCATGGGAGGAAAGAAGATTGAGGAACTGTGCGTGAGAAAAGACTTTTTTTACCTCTCCGTCCTTTGCCTCCACCACCTCTATCCGATAAACAAAGTGGTGCGACATTCTTTTGGCAACGCTTTTAAGCGTCGCCTCCTCCGAAAACACCAGCGTCTTTTTTTCCACTCCCCTGTCCAATCTCTTTTTGTAAACCTCGAAAACTATTTGCTTGCTGAAAATTTCGCCCTTTGTTTCGGACAGCCCGACGGACAGGACGAAGACCGCAAACAATCCCAAAGAAAAATTGGGCGCGCCCGCAAAACACATACACAGAAAAACAAAAAACAGCGCGCCGGACAGCGCCACCGAAAGGATTTTGCTTACCTTCAACGCTTTTGCGTAATCGGTTTTCGCGGAAAGCAGAGAAACGAAAACGCGCCCGCCGTCCAGCGGATAGGCGGGCAGCAGATTTATCAGGCAAAGCGAGACGTTTGCGGCGACAAAGGGCTGACTGAAAACGTAAAGCGCCGGAAACATCCACCACAGCGCTACGAAAACCAAAGCGCACACCGCATTTGCCGCAGGTCCCGCCAGCGCGATTTTGACGCCGTCTCGGTTGTCAACGCTGTCGAATTCGCCGTACAGGACGGCGCCGAAGGCGGAAATCGCTATGCAATTGCACTTATAGCCGCATTTTTTGGCAACAAAGTAGTGTGCCGATTCATGTATCAGCACACTCAATGTGTAAAGTCCGAAGATATACGCCTGCCTGATAAACAGGGAAAATGCCAGCAGAAGCCAGAAGCTTTTTAAAATCCTGAATTTCAGACCTGCCATGTAAGCGTGTAGTCAACCGCCGTTATGTCGGTGATTTTTTCGCCCTTGTACAAGAGGTTAACGATGGTGCTGCCCTCGTATTTTCCGATTACGTCCATATATGCCAGATTCTGCTCGTTTGCAACCAATACGGCGCTCAGGTTGCCGTAAACCACGCACAGGTCGTCCGAAACGCGCACTGTCACGCTGTTTTCGGTAACGTCCTCCACCTTGCCGTCGGTAAGACTCAGCGAAAGCATGCCGCCTCCCAAGACCACGTTTCCGTCGGCTACGCTTTCCACATTGTAGTTTATCGGTATATTTATCGTGTCGGAATCGGTTTTTGCGGTAAACGCGCTTATCAGAGAAGTGGTATAGGTTTCCTTTGCCGTTTTGAAGACGTCGCCCACAAAACCGCTGTCCACAAAGCGCATTGCAATCAACAGCCCCGCCATGACGGCAAGAGCCGCCGCGCGGTACACCCATTTTCTGACCTCGCCGTTCCCTGCGGAACGCCTGCCGCTTTTCTTTTTCTTTCTTATGCGGTGCGGCAAAACCGCAGCGGGCGCGGCAAAATCATCCTCGTCGTCTATATAGTGTCTTTTGGTGTAGCTTATTTCCAGCCAATCCTCTTCCGTCGCCTCGCAATCGTACCTTGCCACGCTTTCGTCGTCATACATCGTGCCTTACCTCCGAAAAAACATTTCTTTGGGATAATATATGAGCGCGCCCGACCGATTATGCGTTGCGTTTCATTTTGCTTTTCAGTTTGCCCCAAAAACCGGAATACTGCCTTACGCAGTCAAATATATCGCTTCTGCCGTTGTGCAGATTGTTGGCGATTATATCGAAAATTTCGCTTTGGGCGACAGGGGAAAACCCTATTTCGTCGGATTCGGGAACCAGCCCCAGAGGCGACGCTTTGAGCATATTGAACAGCTCGAAGGGCGTGGGTATGACGCCGCTTTTGACAAGGTCTCCGCGCACCATATTGAGAAGGGAATAAATTTTGAGATAATCGTAAGGCTTCAAGGACTCTATGACGGCTGCCGCTCCCTTGACGGCGCTCGGATGCGGGGTAAACACCACTATCGCATGGTCGCAGCACTTGAATACTCTTTCCGTATCCGAACCGCGCCCCGGAGGGCAATCCACAAGAATATAATCGAACATCTGCTCCATCTGATTAAAAAGCGCGCGTATATTCTGCGCGGGAGGAGACGTGTCTTCCTTCAAGCTCAAAACATAACAGGACTGACGCGTTTCGCTCTGTGAAAGCGCCTGCCTTATTCTGCAACGTCCCGTCAGCACGTCGTTCAAATAGAACAACGGCTTGGGCTGGCGAAACGCTTTGTTGAGACAGTTAAGCCCCGTGTCCGAATCGACCGCCGCCACCCTCAGCGACTTGCCCGCCAACGCGTAGCTCAAATTGGCGGTAACCGTGGTTTTTCCAACTCCTCCCTTGCCGCCGAGCACGGCTATTTTTATTGCCATAAGCAAAACCTCTTTCGTTCAATTATACATCAAAGGAGCCAATACCGAAGGCAAGCCGCAAAATCAGACGTTTTCGGACAAATTTTTTCGCGTTTTTCGACAAATAAATTTATATAAAAATAAAATCCGCAAAAAAACGCCTCTTTTTAGAGGCGTTTGAAAAACAAAAATTACAATTCACAAAAGGAGCTTGGCGCCTTTTACCGCTGCGAGAAAGCTGTCCGACGGAACAAGCACGCCCATATTCATTTTGTCGAAAAAATATTTTTCCATACCCGACAGCTGAGCGCCGCCGCCGCAGAGAAAAATCGGGCTTTCCTTGAAATAAGCGCTCGTTTCCTGAGGAACGGTGAGCAAAAGGCTTGTCACGACCTGACACAGCTTGTCGGTAAGAGCTGCCAAAACGTCGTAAATTTCCCGCGCGGTGACAGTTATTTCTTCCGCTGCGCCCTTGTTTATGTTGAGTCCCGCCACCGTACCGAAAGAAACGTCGTTGGGATAAAGTCCCGCGCATTTGAGTTTGAGCTTTTCCGCCTCGGCAAAGGTTATTTGCAGCCCGTATTTTTTCAGAACGTAATCGGAAATTTGCTGCGTATAATACGCTCCTCCGATATAAAAAGAACAGCCCGCAACGATTTTGTCCTCTCTCACCGCCGCAAGGTCGGTCACTGAGGAGCCTATGTCCACTACAATTCCCGCTCTTTTGTCAAACTCCTTGAAGCAGGCTGCGGCGGCGGCAAGCACTGACTCTTTGAATCTGACCGATTTGACGCCTATATTGTTGAAAATTTCTTCCAGAACCTTTTTTTCGCCGTTGCCCGAGCCGACAGGCACAAGACAGCAAACGTCCACTCTGGGGGGAAACGCCGTGGACGGCAGAAGCTTTTCCATTGCCTTCCGCAGAAAAAAATCGGCGGCTTTTTTGTCCGCGACGCAGCCCTCGGCGAAAGGATAGACAAGCTTCGAGTTTTCCGAGTCGGCTGCCCTTTTGGCGGCAAGTCCCGCGGAAAGAAAATCGCTTTCGTTGCGTGCGTCAGCCAAAACCAGCGCAGGCTCCCGCAAAACAAAATCCGCGTTTTTCAAAGACATATTGACAAAATCGGTTCCTATGTCCGCAATCAGCTCGTATTTAGCCATTTCGTTCCTCTTTCTTAAGTATTTTGCGCAGCTTTTCCACAGGCAGTCCCATAACATTGGAATAGCTGCCGCGGATTTTTTTGACAAAGCCGCTGTCCTGTATGCCGTAAGCGCCCGCCTTGTCCATAGGCGAACCGGTAGCGATATAAGAGTTTATCCGTTCGTCCGTAAGGGAAAAAAACAGCACCCTGCTTTTTCGCACAAACGCCTTTTTCTTTCCTCCGCGCACGACGCACACGCCCGTGTAAACCGAGTGCGTCTTGCCCGACAGTTCTTTCAGTATGTCGAAAGCCTGCTTTTCGTCCTTGGGTTTGCCTATGATTCTGCCGCCGAAGACGACAACCGTATCCGCTCCGATAACCGTCGCGTCGGGAAAAAGCCGAGCAACCTCGCAGGCTTTCAAAGCTGCAAGCGATTTGACGTACCGAGCGGGCTTGTCGGGCGGCAGATTTTCCTCCCCCGAAAAAGGGTGCACGGAAAAATCCGTAAGTATGCTTTTCAAAAGTTCTCTCCTGCGGGGAGAGGCAGACGCAAGCACCGTTTTCATCTTCTTTCAGATAATGTCGAGATTTTTTTTGAACACTTTGCGGAAGTCCGTAACGCATCTGTTGGCGTCCCGCATTTCCAGCGTGGTGTCGCCTATGACCTCCGTTTTCATGATAACGCTGTCGCCCAACACGTCGCAGTTGATTTCCATGATAACTCCCGCGTTGCTTCTGTCAAAAGCAACCGCAAGCCCCAAAATCACCGCCAGCTTTTTGACTGCCTCCACGTCCTCGTCGGTTATTATGCCCTTTTCCCTGAACTTGTCCCAATCGGTGAGCGGAGCCTCGTTTTTGTTGAATACGTCGGTTACATAAGCCGCAAGCACGATGTCCCTGTGGGAAATGCCGTAAAGGTTGGAGTTGAGTATCATATACGCGGCGTGTCGCGCATTGTCGTAATATTTGAAGGTCTTGCCCACATCGTTCAACAGAGCCGCCACTCGCAGCACCCGCACGTACATACGGGGAAATTTGTGCAGCACTCTCAACTGCTTGAACAGCTGTATCGTCAGATTGTAAACCTGCTCGGCGTGCGCCACGTTGCAGCCAAGATAATTCAGATAAGTCAGTATGCTGTGCCCGAGCACGTCGGTTATCGGCTTTTCCAGCGTAAGCGGCACGGCGTAATTGAACATTATTCCCTCTCTCAAACCGCACGCGGAGGTGATTATTTTGGAAAAGCCCAACGTATCGGCAACGCATTTTATCGCCGTCAGAGCGCAGGGAAAAACGTCCGCGCGCACAGAGGTCAAGCCCTTTATCCTGTTCTTTTTGGATGGGTCTGCGGTTCTCAGCATATCGCATATCGCGTTAAGGTCCGTTACGGGCAGATTGTAATTGTGCGTCATGTCGAGCGGATACTTGCGCATACGGCGAGCCAGCGCGGAAAGATTTCTGAAAGAGCCTCCCACGCCTATAAACTGAGTTTCAGGGTCAAGCTCGTCCAGCCAATCGACCGTTTCGAGCTGCTGCCTGAAAAACTCCGCGACCTTGCGTTCCGTCTCCTCCGGAGCGACGTCCGCTCCTCCGAACATTTCCGCAAGCGTCGCGGCGCCGAAGGAAAATACCTCCGTATGCAGAATGTTGCGGCGATTGTAATACACGAATTTGGTACCGGAGCCGCCTATTTCCATAATCAGCCCCTTGGGGATTTCCATCGAATTTATCACGCCCTGATAGACGAGATTGGCTTCCTCCTCTTCGGAAACCACCTTGAATTTGAGTCCCGTAGATCCGAACATCTCGTTGAGGAAGGTGCGTTGATTTTTCGCGCGACGCACCGCCGCTGTCGCCACGGCGAGAATTTTGTCCACGCGGAACACAGCGCAAAGCTTTTTGAACACCTTTACCGTGTTTATTGCCTGCATAACCCGCGTCTGTTTGAGCGAGCCGTCTATCTCCGTTTCTCCGAGACGCACCGCTTCCACCATTTCGTCCGCCACCATAAAGTAGCCGCCTTCAAGCACGTCGAATATGACGAGACGAGCCGTATTTGAACCGAGGTCTATCAGACCTATTCTTTCGACAATTTTGTTTGCTTCAATCATTTTTCTTCACCGTTCCGCATTTTTCTCGTTTGCACGTTTATCATAGCATAAAAAAAATGCCCTGTAAATACCTTTTTTGAAATATTCACACGGCATTTTTCTTTAAAACAATTTTTTAACGCCTGTCAATCAGCATTTTCTTATGCACTTGCGAGGACACTTTTCAAGACAGGTCATGCATCCGGTACATTTGCCGTAATCGATTATCGGCACGTTGTTGACAAGATGTATTGCGTCGTGAGGGCAAACCTTTTGGCACAGACCGCAGCTTATGCAGCCCGCCTTGCACACGTCCATAACGTCCTTGCCCCTGTTCTGAGAGGAACACGCAATGTAAACCTTTGCCGATTTGGGTATGCGCTTTATAAGATTTTTGGGGCAGGTACGTATGCACAGCCCGCAGCTTATGCACAAATCCTTGTCTACTGCCGCCACCCCTTTGTGAACCTGAATGGCAAAATTGGGGCATACGTCCACGCAGCTGCCTGCGCCCATGCACCCCACCTCGCACTTTTTTCTGCCGTCCGCAAGCAGCTGCTGCGAAATACAGCTTCCGTAACCCTGATAGGAATATTTGTCGTCGCAGGCTATGCCTCCGCAGCACGCCACCACCGCCACGGTCTCCTCTCCGCCGGAATAATTTATTCCGAGTATGTTGGAAATTTCTATTTTGTTGGCTTTTGTTGTCTGACCGCAATCGTCAAGACTTGCCTTGCCTTCAACCAGCGCGCGCGCAAACCCTTCGCAGCCGGGATGTCCGCAGCCGCCGCAGTTAGCTCCGCTCAGATGTGAAACGATTTCGGGAACTCTCGGATCGCCCTTGACTTCGCAAAAACGTGAAATTATTATTATCAGCATTGCGAAAAATATCGCTATGCCCGCCATAATCGCGACTACGATTCCGAAGCTTTTCCAATTTATATCCTTGAACAACATCAACGATTCCATGTCAACCTCCGAGCGTGACGGAATTGAAAACGTAAAACGCCATCGCCATAAAGCAAGCCGTAATCAGCGTTATCGGAAAGCCCTTGAGAGGCTTGGCTATGGGGAGCTTGTCCAGCTTTTCGCGCAGTCCCGCGAGCAATACTATTGCAAGCGTAAAGCCCACCCCCGAAAATAAGCCGTTGAGAGTTGCGGTGAGCAGGGTGTATCCTCCCATTATGTTAAGCTCGGCAACGCCGAGGATTGCGCAGTTGGTTGTAATAAGCGGCAGATAAACGCCCATCGACCTGTAAAGCGCGGGAGCGAATTTTTTAAGCACCATTTCCAGGATTTGCACCAGACCTGCAATGACGAAAATAAAAACTATGGTTTTCAGATACTCCAACCCGAGCGCCACAAGAACATACTGATAGAGCGCGAAGGAAATGAGCGAGGAGACCGTCATGACGAATATGACCGCCATGCCCATGCCGAACGCGGACTCCACCTTTTTGGAAACGCCGAGAAAAGGACAAATACCGAGAAACTGCACCAATATAAGATTGTTTACGAAAACAGCACCGATTATCAACGCGCCGATTGCCATATCATGCCTCCTGAGCGCTCTTTTCGGTTGCGCTTCCGTTCTCATGCAAGGCGTGCTTGTGCTTCGCCCTGTTGTTTGCGGCGTTGTAAATCACGTTGAATATTAGGATAAACAGCCCGAAGGTAAGAAAGGCTCCCGCCGCCGAGCTGAAAAACGCTATTTGAAAATCCCACAGCTTTATGCCGAAAAAGGTGCCGTTGCCGAGAATTTCCCTGAACGCGCCCATAAGCGTGAGCGCGGCGGTAAAGCCGAGTCCCATAAACAGACCGTCAAGCGCCGAATAGCCCACCTTGTTGTGACTCGCAAAGGACTCCGCGCGGGCGAGAATAATGCAGTTGACGACAATAAGCGGCAGAAATACTCCCAGCGAATCGTACAAATCCGGCATAAATTTTTTGAGAACCATCTGTACGACGGTGACGAATGTGGCGATAATCAGGACGAAAGCCGGAATACGCACCTTGTCGGGTATTATTTTCCGCAAAAGAGAAACGAACACGTTGCTGCATATAAGAACGAAAGTAACCGACAGCCCCATGCCTATGCCGTTGAAGGCGGCTGTAGTAAGCGCAAGCGTGGGACAGGTGCCCAGAACCAGCCTGAACGTGGGATTCTGCCGAACCACGCCGTCCAGAGCTATATCCTTAACTCTCATCTGCATTTCCTCCCAAAGCGTTTTCGGCGTAAAACAACGCCATGTTTACCGAATTTGTAATCGCGTGCGACGTGTAGGTTGCTCCGCCCACGATATACCGCGAATCGGAGGAATCAAAGTACCCTCCGTCGAAATCTTCAAGATATTTTTTGTATTGCTCGTCGCCGAATTTGGACATAAGACTTTGGGATTGGTTGCCCGCGTAGGAAATTTTTTCTATTCCCTTCAATTGTCCGCCGTCAAAGGAAAGCACCACCCAAAGCGTAACCGTTCCCTTTTTGTATCCGTCCGCGCCCGTCGACTGCACGAGATAATTTCCGTCCTCCAAAAGATATACGGTGTTTATTTCGCCGTAGTCGTCGTTTGACGAAAACTCGGGGTCAAGCTCCTTTTCCTCCCAGCCGATTTCCCTGCCGTAAATCTTTTTGATTGCGCGGTTTACTTCCTCCTCCGCCGATACGTAGAGCACGTCGTTGAGTATACTAAGCGCGCCTCCCAGCACGACGGCGATTAGAATCAGCACTACTATCGATTTGAAGGACGCGCTTGAAAAAAACTCTCTGCCTTTCATGCTTTTGCCTCCTTTGTTTTTCTTTCCCTGCGTTTTCCGAAGGGACGGGGCACTATATATCTGTCGATTAACGGACAGATGATGTTCATAATCAGAATGGAGAAGGAAACGGTCTCTATCTCCGCCGCAAGCCTCAGTCCCGCCGTAAGCAAGCCGAGCATGGCAAAGTAAAGCACGTTGCCCCAGAAAGTGTTGGGGGTGGTTACGTAGTCGGTTGCCATGAAGATTGCGCCGAGCATAAGCCCTCCCGACAGGATAGTGGGCAGAAAATACGAAAAGCTGCCCTTCAACGCAACGGTGAAAAGCCCCGCAACCGCAATGTAAATCAACGGATACAGTCCGTTGATTACCCTTCTTACAACGAGATAAAGTCCGCCGGCAATCAACGCAGCCTTGCACGTTTCGCCTATGCAGCCTGCGACTCCGCGCCCCAAAAACAAATCGAGATTGCTTACGCCCGCGCTGCCCTCGGCAAGCAGGTTTCCCAAAGGCGTCGCCCCGACAAGCTCCGCGCCGCCCGGCAGAGTGTCGAACTTGGTCATCACGGACAAAAAGCTGATGAATACGAAAATTCTGCCTGCAATCGCCGGATTGAAAAGATTTCTTCCCGTTCCGCCGAAAAGCATTTTGGTAACGGCGATTGCGAAAACGGAAGCGAAAACGGGTACGTACCAAGCCACCTGCACGCCCAGATTGAGTCCGATAAGCAGTCCCGTGACGACGCTCGAAAAATCTATTTTGACTGCTTCCTTAAAGGTTTCTCTGTTGAAAATCATGCGGTACAGCACTTCCGTCAGCACGGCCGTCAACACCGCTATCGCAACGATGAGAAGCGCTTTCCAGCCGAAATAGACGCAGCCGACAACCGTCGCCGGCAAAAGCGCTATGACGACGTCCAGCATTATTCCCTTTGTCGTCCTGCGCCCCGTGACGTGGGGCGAACCGGAATAAACGAATTTTCTCATTTTGCCTTCTCCCTGAGCTTTGCCTTGGCTAAGCGTATGCTTTGCACGAGCGGACGCTTTGCGGGACAGACGTTGGCGCAGCAACCGCACTCTATGCAGTGATTGGTTCCGTATTTCTCCGAGGTTTTGAAATCGCCCGCCAGCGCGTAAAAATCAATGTACATCGGCATAAGATTCATGGGGCACGCTCTCGCGCACGCGCCGCAGCTTATGCAATTGGAGGGCTGACTGACGTTTGCCTCCTCTCCCGTCAGCGCCAAAAGCCCCGAATCCGTTTTTGTGAAAACGCCCGACGCATCGTAGAGAGACGTACCCATCATGGGACCGCCCGCAATCAGCTTTTGCGTGTCCTCGGAAATTCCGCCGCAGAAATCCAGCGCCTCCTCGAAAAGCGTTCCCGTTTTTACAAGCAGGTTTTTAGGCTCCGCAACTCCCTTGCCGCTAACGGTAACCACACGCTCGTAAAGAGGCTTGCCCTTTTCCACTGCTTCGTAAACCGCCAGCGCGGTGGCGACATTCTGCACCACGACGCCGACGTCCATGGGAAGAGCCTTTGCGGGAACCACTCTGCCGCAGCAGGCGTAAATCAGCTGCTTTTCTCCGCCCTGCGGATATTTCTTTTCAAGCAGAATCAGCTCAAACCCGTCGAAGGCGCGCAGCTTTTCATACGCCTCCATTTTGTTTTCTTCTATACCTATCACGGTGCGCGCGACGCCCAGACAGCTTGAAAGTATTTTTACTCCCTTGACAAATTCCTCCGTTCTGTCCAGCATAACTCTGTAATCGCAAGTGAGATAAGGCTCGCACTCGGCGGCGTTGATTATCAAAATATCCACGGGTTTGGAGGGACTGAGCTTGACGAGAGTAGGAAACCCCGCGCCGCCAAGTCCCACTATGCCCGCTTCTCCTATGCGCTCCCTAACCGCACGGGCGTCGGAGGCGTCCGCGGGAGGCATAAATTCTTCGCGGTTTTTAAAATCGTTCTTTATATGGATAAAGGGAGCGTTTGCGCCCTGCTTGTTTTTTCTCGTTTCTATTCCCGCTACCGTTCCGCTCACGGGAGAAAATACGTTTGCGGAAATCATCCCGTCTGCGCGGGCAATCAGAGTGCCCGCCGCAACGGTCGCGCCAACTTCCACTACGGGCTTGGCAGGCGCGCCTATGTGCTGACTCAACGCCACGAAATAATGCTCCGACGGCGGCATCGGCTCGATAGGCTTGTCTTTTGCGAGATATTTCATATCGGGAAAATGTATCCCCTTTTTGAAAGTTCTTGTATGTTTTCTCAAAACCTTGAAGCCTCCCTTTTAATCCTAATCGGCTAGTTTATCGCTTTCACTTATGAATATGTTTCATAATAACACATGAAAAAATAAATGTAAATTGTTAAAACGCTTTTTTCGCCGATTTTTTCACCTCTGTCCGACCTACCGAACACCGCGCTTGTCCGTACATGCCGAATACGGCTTGTCGACAAAGCCCCCGCACGCGTCGGGGGCTTGAAGCTTATTTTTCCGTATCGGAAAAAAGCGAACTTTCCTTGTCTGTCTTTCTTTCCCTGACCATCTGTCTTACGGACAAAATCAACTGCCACACGCCCAGCAGGAGCATAAACACGCCAAAGCAGATTTTCAACACCTCGGAAGACGTGTTTTTGGTAAGCAGCGCGCCCAGAATACAAAACGCGCAGGCGGGAGCTATCATCCACAGGGTACGACGGGGCTTTACCAGCTTGTTTTTGAAATGCAGTCCGAGCGCTACGCACGCCATGGGCAAAAAGCTGATAAGGTTGATTGCCTGAATTGTCTGCTGTTCTATATCGAGAAAATTGAGCAAAGGGATTAAAAGCGTGCCGCCGCCCATGCCCATGCCGCCGAGTATACCCGATATAAAGCCGAATACGATAAGCCAAACTGTCATAAAAACATCCTCACTCCCGACGCGAGCAGCAAAAGGGAAAATATGAGCTTGACGACGTTGCCGCTGAGCCTGTTGAGCAGCAGCGCGCCCGCCGCTCCCCCCGCGACAACTCCGATTGTCGCAAAAAGAGTGTATTCCCAATCAACGCTGCCGTTTAGCAGATAGACAAGCGCGCTGATTAAGCTTATCGGAAGAATTACTAGAAGCGCGGTTGCGTGGGCGTTTTTCTGCGGCAGGGCGTAAAGCGCGAGAAAAACGGCGACGACCAGCACGCCGCCTCCGCCTCCGAGAAAACCGTTTATAAAGCCTATTCCGCAGCCGGAAAGGACAATCAGCAATATTCTGAGCCAATTTTTCATTTTCGTTCTCCAAGCGAGCCTTAATCAAAAATATTTTACCCATTTAAGAAAAATTTAACAAACCAAGTAAATGTTATTGCTTTTTTTCTCCGTTTGTATTAAAATAGTCGGAGCATAGCGTTTACTATGCCGTATTATGCTTAAAATTTTTTACTGAACAGGGTGAATCAAATGAGTAAAAAACAATCCGACAATCGCTACACGCCAGCCAGCTACAAGCAGGCGAATTCTTCCGGCTCCGCAACAAAGTCCTTGAAAAGCAAAAAGGCTATGATTATTTCGCTCATAGCCATCGTTGCGGTTGCGGTTATCGTCGTTTCGCTTGTGCTCGCGTTGTGGAAGGAAGTTATTCCCTCCAACATCGAGTCCACGAGACCGGACGGCGATACCTCGTCGTCGCTGGATATTTCAAACAGCGATTTCAAGTACACTTACGCGGACGCGCAGAATCTGCAATATCCTCTGACGGCGACAAGCTGGACGAAACGCGACTCCGTCGTGGATTCCGACACCCTTATGGGCGTTGTGGACACAAAGGAGGACGAGTGGAACGGCAAGGTTGTTTACGATTTGGGACAAAAGGGCTTGAACAACACGACTAACCCGGGTTATCCCGTTGCCGATTCGGAAAACAGCAGAATATTCATGATAAGCAACGCCGAGGAAACGGCGGCCAGCGTGCTCTCCTCCTCTTTCAGCGTTGCGTCAAGCCAATACCTGAAAGTTTCCGTTTGGGTAAAAACCGACTCCATCACGGGGCACGGAGCCTACGTCGCGCTTAGGACCTCCGACAGCCAGGCTTCCTCCGACTACTACGCCGTGAGAATGGAAAACATCAGCACTGCGGGCGCATGGGAGCAATATTCCTTCTATATCGAAGGAGCAAAGAACACAAGCCAGACACTGTACTTTGAATTGGGACTCGGACAGACGGAGTTTGCCGAAAATCCCTCCATGGGCACGGCTTTCTTCGGTGAAATTTCCTGCGAAAAAATTTCCAAAGGCGCTTTCCTCAACAACAACGCAGAGGAAAAGACGGAAAACGAGGACGGCTTCTACATCGGTCACACCTTCGATTCCTCCGATGCGGAAGAGTCAGACCAGACTCTCACCCGCGAAAACGAATTCGGCACGGTTGACCTTTTGACCTACGAGGAATACAAGCAGCAGTTTGAATTTCTTCCCTTCGCCGACGACGAGAACGGAAGCATAACAAGAATAACCAATGTTTCGGATACCAAGGCGGGCGTCACTTACTCCTCCTTTACCGTCAATCCGCCTTCGATAAACAAGTCTTACAGATTGAGCGTATGGGTGAGAACGGAAAACGTCGCAAAAAATACGGGCGCGTATATTTACCTTTTCGACAACACCAACAGCGCGGCGACAAGCAAAACAACCTATTTTGAAAAAATCAACACCGACGAAGACATCGAAAACGATACCTTCAACGGTTGGACGGAATATCAGTTTTACATCAAACCCTCCAACTCGCAGGCAATAGAGTTGACGCTTGAAATTTATCTTGGAATGAAAAACTACGCCGCGGGCGGAGTTATTCCTTCGGGAACGCTGTACATTGCCGAGCTTGCGCTCTTTGAAATCGAGCAGAGCGACTTTAACGGAACCTCGTCAAGCTCCACCATCAAGACTGTGGACCTCGACCAGACTTTCGATACCGACAACCTGATAAGCAACCCGTCCTTCAACATTCCGCTCAACAATTCGGGACTGGAAACCGTAGTGAGACCCGCAAACTGGACGCTTTACGTTTCGGGCAACACGGCTATCGGCGGCAACGGCACGCTTGCTCCCAACGCCATCGGAGACATTCAGACAGGTCTGTTGTTTAAAAACAATTCCTCTTTGCTCGGAGAGTTGGGCATAGGAGAAAACGACTTCCCGCTTAAAGACGACGACGCAAGGTCGGTTCTCATGATAAACAACAAGGTTAAAACCTCCGCCGGCGTTCAGTCCGCGTCAATTTCCCTTTCGGCAAACACTTTTTATAAAATAAGCGTGCTTGCCAAAGGCATTGGAGACGCCGTCCCCTACGTCTATCTGACGGACGGCAGAAACGTGCTTTCGGGCTACGACAAAGCTATGGACGGCACGGCTTACGCGGCGGAAAACGAGGAAGAAGGCAACGGCTACGTCAGATATTACTTCTATATAGCCGTGGGCAACGAAGCCAAGACTGTTTACCTCGAATTGTGGCTCGGTTCGAGAAACGCGACCGAAGAACAGTATGTGCAGGGAATAGCCCTTTTCGATCAGGCTTACTGCGCTACCATTACCGAGGAGGACTACATGAAACTGTTCGGCAAAGACGTGGACGGCGAACCTCTTGACGACGTCGAAACAGTGCTTACTTCGTCCGACTTTGACAAGGAAAGCATTATTATGGAGCAGCTCACCGTAACATCCTCTTTCGGCAACGTTTCCGGTCTGGATTACAGATATTTCGAAGCGGCGGAAACCGACGACCTCGAGCTTGTCAGAAAGCAGGCTGCAAAGGTAAAGAACGAGGAAGATACCGAAGAGCTTGCCAAACTCAAAACCATGGTCGAAAACTTCAACAAAAAGTATTATCTCGACAGCGACGGCAATTTGCTTGAAGAAGGCACCTATCTTATCGACTTTGAAAAGGAACTGAATTTTGAAAACATTCAGGAATTCAGAACCTATCTGTACGAGCTGCAAAATCCCGTCGAAGATGACAGCGGCAACACGGACACGACGGAAAAAGAGCCTATCAACTGGATAGTCATGTCCTCCCTCATCGTGACGACGCTCATGCTTATCGCAATTCTTATTCTGTTAATCAGAAAATGGAAGCCCCGCAGAAAAAAAGCCAACGGATAAGATAATATTAGATGTGTCCTATGGTACTGCGCCGTAGGACACATTTCTTGAACAAAAGCTTTTTCCCTCCATTGACGAAACCTTGTCGAATTTGAACAGACAAAAACCGTCAGACTTAAACAAAAAAAGAAGATATGAAAACAATGCTTTTTTCCGAAATACCCCCTGCCGACCGCACCTTATCCGCAATTTTGGGATACGGGGCGTTTGTTGCGGTTTTGTTACTGCTTGCTTTAATTGTCTTTCTGATTGTAAGAAAAATCAAACGGAAGCAAAAAAGGGAAGACGCCGACAAAACCGTTTCAACCGACTCGTTGTCCGCAGCCGACAAAACCGCGCCCGGCTCGGCGGGACAAATAAAGCTGCACGACGTGGAGCCGAAAACCGCCGCCCTGCTCATGGCAATCGTCGCCGACAAAGCGGGAGTGCCGCTTAATTGTCTGAGATTTAAATCTATCAGGGAATTGAAAAAATGAAATACGTTATTACTTTAAACGGACGCACTTACGAGGTGGAAGCGGAAACTGCGGAGCCGCTGCCCATTGACCAATACGACGGCGTATATACGTCCGAATCGATTGAACAATCCGTTTGCGTCGACTGTCGGGAACAAACTTCGTCGCCCTCGGGAACGGACTCGCCCGCAGAAGGCGACACGGTCGCAGCGCCTATGCCGGGTACGATAGTCAAAATCAACGTATCCGTCGGAGACGCGGTAAAAAAAGGCTCTGTCCTGCTTGTGCTGGAAGCTATGAAAATGGAAAACGAAATCGTTGCGGCAAAAGACGGAGTGGTCGCGCGTATTCTTACAAACAAAGGCTCCGCGGTGGAAGCAAACACTCCGCTGCTTGTTTTGAAGTGAGTAAATGAGTTATGGGACAACTATTCCAAAATTTTACCAATATCACCCTGCCGGGCGTCATAATGTGGTGCATAGGCGGCCTGCTTATTTATTTGGCAATTGCAAAAAAAATGGAGCCCGCGCTGCTGCTCCCTATGGGCTTCGGCGCCATATTGATGAACCTGCCGATTGCGGAAGAAGGAACGGGAGTACAGGCGGTCATTGATTTTCTGTTCTTAATCGGAATCGACTCTCACGAGTTGTTCCCCCTGCTGTTGTTTATCGGAATCGGTGCAATGATTGATTTTGAACCGCTGTTGACAAATCCAAAGCTTATGCTTTTCGGCGCGGCGGCGCAATTCGGAATCTTTTTTACGCTGTTTACCGCAAGCCTGCTCGGTTTCGAGCTTAAAGACGCGGCGTCCATTGCAATCATCGGAGCGGCAGACGGTCCTACCTCCATTTATGTCGCCGGCATGCTGAAATCCGATTATATGGCGGCAATCATGGTAGCGGCATATTCCTACATGGCTTTGGTTCCCGTCGTGCAGCCGCCCGTTATCAGAATGTGCACCACCAAAAAGGAAAGACAGATAAAAATGGCTTATTCGGGGAAAAAGGTTTCCAAACTTACGAAAATCCTCTTCCCCATCATCGTCACGATGATTGTCGCGCTGTTTGCTCCCGATGCGCTGGCGCTGATTGGTTTTCTCATGTTCGGCAACCTTATCCGTGAGTGCGGCGTACTCAACTCGCTTTCGGACACGGCGCAGAACGTGCTTGCAAACATAATTACTCTGTTTTTGGGAATAACCGTCGCCTCCAAAATGAAAGCAGCCGAATTTCTCCAATTCAATACGCTGCTGATAATGGGGCTCGGACTTATCGCGTTTATCGTAGACACAATAGGCGGCGTGATGCTTGCAAAACTGCTCAATATTTTCAGCAAAGAAAAAATAAACCCCATGATAGGAGCGGCGGGGATTTCGGCTTTTCCCATGTCGGCGCGAGTCGTGCAAAAAATGGCGCTTGAAGAGGATAAATCAAATTTCCTGCTTATGCACTCCGTAGGCGTGAACGTTTCCGGACAAATAGCGTCCGTGATTGCCGGAGGGCTAATACTTTCCATTGTGCAGGGCATGATTGGCTGAAAGGAGACAACGATTTATGCATGAATTTTTTGTAAATATAGGTTACGCGATTTTAAATTTTTTCCGAAACGTCAAAACGGACAATATACTCAAATCTCTTTCGATAATGGGTATCGGTATGGTGGGAATTTTTTTGGTTACGGGTATTATCGTGCTTGCGGTATATCTCCTGAACAAAATAAGCAACAGCGACGGAAAAACAAAAAATAAGAAAAAAGAATAACAAACCCGCCTTGCGATTTGCTCCGCAAGGCGGGTTTTTTGTCATTTATTTTGCAACTTGACGCCGCAATCGAGAAAATCCGTTATTTTTTGCGCCACCCGAGAGGCATTGCAAAAATCCGTGTCGATTTTTACATCGGCGTGTCTTGCGTAATCCGCTTTGCGCAACAGGCAAAGCTCCTCCACCTTTTTGAGGCTGAACGGTTCAAGCTTAGGTCTGGTTCGCTTTGTGTTTTTGAGTCTGTAAAAAATTGTGCGTGGCGTCGCGTCAAGCCAGATTACCGTACAGTGCTCCGAAAGCGCTCTCATATTTTCGTCGTCTGCTCCGATTCCGCCGCCTGTAGAAATAACTGCGCCGTCATAGTCGGAAAGAGACGCTACCAGCTTTCTTTCGAGACTGCGGAAATAGTCCTCGCCGGCAAGCTCGAAAATTTCCGGAATGCTCCTGCCCGTCTCAAACTCAATCATATCGTCAGTGTCTATAAACAACAACTGCAATTTTTTCGCCAGCCTGCGCCCGACTGTGGATTTGAGCGTGCCCGACATTCCGATAAGCGCCAGATTTTTTTTCATCGTACTGCCTCCCCCGCAAGAAAATCAACGGCTTTTTCGTAGCTGCCCAAGCCCTCTCCCCAAAACGCAGCAGCAACGACGCCTTCAAGCACGCGGATTTTTCGGAAAGGCTCGCGCGCCGTTATGTCCGACAAATGCACCTCGACGACGGGTACGCAGCAAGCCGCCACAGCGTCGCGCACCGCGTAGGAATAATGCGACCATGCCCCCGCGTTCAAAATAATCGCGTCTAAGGAAACACGGTTAATTTTTTTGAGCAAAGCGGGTTCGCTGTCGGTCTGAAAAAATTTCAGAGTTATGTTTTTTGCCGATGCGTAACGCTTCAACCTTTTGTTTAAAGCGCGCAGAGTGTCAAAGCCGTAAATTTCAGGCTGACGCTTTCCAAGGCGACCGAGATTTACTCCGTTTAAAACAAGTATTTTCATATTTTACTCCTGAACAGCGCGTAAAGCGCTTCCGTGTCGGTATCGGACGCCTTGACGGACGTGAAAATCTCGAAGGCTTTGATTGCCTGAAAAAAGAGCATATCCAATCCGTCCACTGCGATTTTTCCGTATTTTCGCGCGCATTGCAGGAGGCGCGTATCGCGAAAATAATATGCGTCCAGTACAAATTCAGCCGCCGCGACGTCCTTTTCGTCCGCGAAAAGCAGCCTGTCGAATACGGGAACAAAGCTAAGAATCCCGTCGCAGACAACTCCTTTTTCGTAAATTTTTCCTCCGAAGCGAATCGCCGATTCACGCGCTTTTTCCTGCGTTCTGTTTGCGAAACAAAGTTTCGCCCCTCTGTCCGCAAGCGCGCGGGCCGCCGCTGCCGCGCTGCCGCCCGCTCCTATGAGCAGCAGTTTTTTGCCCTCTACATCGATTTTGTGGGCCGCAAGCGACAAAACAACTCCGTCGCCGTCCGTAACGGCGGGCAAAAACCGTCCGCATTTGTTAAGCACCGTGTTCGAGGGCATACCGTCGGAGCTTAGCCTACTTTTGTAAGGCATTGTCACGTTGAATCCGTCGGCATAGGTTTTCAATTTTTTAAGAGTGTCGTCAAAACGGGCTGCGTCCGTTTCAAACAGCTCGTAGCTTAGCGGCACGGAGAAATAATCCGAAAACAACGAAAAAAGCAGCGGAGATTTGCTTGAACTTATATCGCCGCCCAACAGTCCCAGCCGAAATTTTTCCGCTCCGATTATTTTCAGAAAATCGGGACAGGAAACGTCGGCATAGCCGAAAGACGTTTCGACGCCCCTTTTGCTGTGTAGTCCCGCAGTCGCCGCAGCCAACTCGAGCCTGTGGTCATTCAGCGTGTCCGCCTGCCCTCCTTCGATATACCCCTTTCCGTAAATTTCAAGACAGTCGCCGCATACTGCTGCGTCCGCACCCAAGCTTTTTGCAAGCCCGCAAACGCCCGCAAGCCTGTCGCTTTCCTTTGCGGCAAGCTCGCCGACGCCCTCGAATTTGCTTCTGCCTTTTGCCGTGAGCGCCAAAACTGCGAGAGCGGGTATTTCGTCAAGCAAAAGCCTTGACCGCTCCTTGCGGCAAATAAAAGGCTTCAACGCGCTTCTTGTTACCGAAATATCGGCAGCCGCTTCTCCGCAGACATTTTTTTCGTTTGAGATTTCTATATTCGCGCCGCTTTCTTTAAGCAGCGAAATATATTCCGTCCTCGTGGGATTGACGCCGACATTGTTCAAAACCGCTCCGTCTCCAAGCAAACCGTGGGCAATAAAAAATGCGGCGGTGGAAACGTCGTTGGGGATTTTTAACTTTGCGCCTTTAATCCTGCTCTTTTCCAGTCGGATTTCATTTCCGTCCGTTTTTATACGCGCACCCAGATGGCTTAACATGATTTCGGTGTGGTTGCGCGACCTTACTTTTTCCGTTATTTTTATTGTTCCGCCCGATACAAGCGCGGCAAACAACAGCGCGCCCTTGACCTGCGCGGATGAGGTTTCAAAAGACAATTCCCTTTCGTCACGCACGCAAGTGCTGTCTCCCGTCACGAAAAGAGCGTTGTCGGTTTTCCGTATGTCAAATCCCATTTCCCGCAACGGCAGGATAACCCTATCCATAGGCCGTCGCGACAAGGAAGCGTCTCCTTTGAACACCGCTCTTATTCCAAGCCCCGCGGCGACGCCCGCAAGCAGCCGCGCCGTCGTGCCGCTGTTTCCGCAGTCCAGCACAAGAGGCTCGTTTCGGGGGGGAAGAGCTTTGAGCGGGTATACGGTAACGGACGTTCCGCGAAAGACAAAATCCGCCCCCATTTTTTTCAGACAGTCCGCCGTCGACAGCGTGTCTCTGCAAATGCAGGCGTTTTCTATCTCGGTCGTCCCCTCGGCAAGCGCACCGCAGATAAACGCGCGGTGGGTTATCGATTTGTCGCCGAAATTCAGACGAGAATTGAAATTGTAGTTTCCCGGTTCAAATAACATCTTTTCAAAAGTCCGTTCAATTCTTCCGCGTTCAAAAAAGTTTCGCGCACTCCGAAACGTCCGTCGGGAAGCATAAGCGAAATTTTGCGGGATATATTTTTTTTGTCCGACTGACAAAGAGCGACAATCTGCTCTTCGTCGAACTCCTTAATTATTTCAAAGTTTTGCTGCAACACTGCCCTTTTCTTTTTCCAGAAATCAGGGCTGCAAATTTTCAGAAAACAGGCGATTTGAGTTTCGTAAAACAATCCGTTTGCGACAGCCTGACCGTGAGGAAGTCGGAAAGCCGTCTCGAAAGCGTGCCCCAAGGTGTGCCCGAGATTCAGCTTTCGCCTGAGCAGCAGGTCGGACTCGTCGATTGAAACAATCCGTTGCTTGTATTTGAGACAACTCTCGACAAGAACCTTCAAATCCGCGTTTTCGTCAATCAGCCGAGAAATATTTTCGTCAAGATAAGCGTACTTGAACAGCTCTCCCCTGCCCTCGTCCGCAAGGGAACGCGGCAAAAAATCCAAAAGAGAAAAATCGACCAAGGTCGTCTCGGCGGGATAAACCGTCCCCACAGCGTTTTTTACTCCGCAAAAATCCACGGCGGTTTTGCCGCCAACCGAGCTGTCCAGCATCGAAAGAAGCGTGGTAGGAACTTGCACGAGCCTTACGCCGCGACAGAACACCGACGCCGCGAAGCCTGCGGCATCCCCCACCGAGCCGCCGCCGACGGCAACCACAAGCGTATCCTTGCCGCAGCCGCGCGCCGACAAAAATTGCAGAAATTTCGTCACCTGTTCAAAGCTCTTGGCGCGTTCTCCCTTTTCAAAGCAAAAAACATTTTCGCCATAAAGTCCCAGCTTGTCCGCCACAACCGCGTCGGTAGCGAAAACCGTGTTTTCTCTGTCGAAAAGGCTCTTGTCAAACCTGCGGAATACTACTCGGTTTTCTTCCAGAATACAATCGAGCAATTCAAACGCAAGCAAATTTTCGGCGATTACTCCGACGCTTTCAACCACGCAAACGTCTGCGCGTTCAAAATGCGTCTCAACCGTTTTGCGGGTAACTATGTCTATCGTTTCCGATTTTTTTCTGCGTGTGGGAACGGGCTTGACGGTCAAAGCTACGCTGATTTCCCTGCCGTTGCTCATGCCTCCGACGACGCCGCCGCAACGATTTGTGGCGTAAATTATTTCATTCCCTTTTGCGGCAAGCTCGTCGGGGAAATAGTTTTCTCCGTCTCCGAACCAGACTCCCTTGACAGAGGGAATGGAGGCAAGCCGTCCGACCAGCCTGCCCGACAGCCGCCTTTCAAGACTCTTAAATTCGCCCGTACCCGTCGGCAACCCGAAACAGAGCACACGCGCCCTGCCTCCCAAAGTTTCCCCTCTTTCGCGGGCGGAAATTATTTCCTTTTCCATAGCGAGCGCAGCCGCAGGGTCGGGACAGCGTACGCGCCGCTTTTCGGACTGCAAAAGACTTTGCGTGTCGAAATCCGTTTGAGAGGTCTCGACTCCGCCTATTTTCTCCGCGTAGGAAAAAAAGCTTAAACCTTTTTTTTCAAGGATTTGCCTGCATATCGCTCCCGCCGCAGTATAGACTACGGTATTTCTCGCGCTTGCCTCCTCGCAGACGGGGCGGGCGTTTTCAAGCCCCAATTTGACGCAGCCCGCCAAATCGGCGTGACCGCTCCGTATCGCCGTGATAGGTTTAGTCCCGTCGGACGCAACTTCAACCGCGTTGGGTATGAAAAATCGCAATACGGCGCCTGTCGTCACCCCGTTGTCAAGCCCGTTGAGAAAAATTATCTCGTCCGTTTCCGAAAGCTGTCTTTCGCTTCTTCCCACGCCGACACGGCGGCGTCTCAATTCGTTTTTGATTTTGTCAACGGAAATTTCAAAACCGCGCGGCACTCCTTTCAACGCGGCGGAGTATCCCGCTCCGTGCGACGTGCCGTCAAAGCTGAGTACAAGCATAGCTCAGGCGTAAAAACGGCGGCGCAGTCCCATAAACGCGGCGCGCAAAAGCTCGCCTCTTTTGCCTGATGACGCTGTTGTCTTGGCGCTTTCTATAAGGTCGGCGACAAAATCAAAGGAGATATTTCCCTCCGAGTCAACTTTCATCCTGATGTTTCCGTCAAATTTATCCGAGCTGTAAGGATAATCCTCCGCGCCCGTCGAGTATTTTCTGTAAGTGCAATAAACCCGAGTGTTTTTTGCCGCAAGCTTTTCCAAAGTTTCAGGTCTGGGATGGCCGTAAGAATTTTCACCGCAGGAAATCATGGCGTATTCGGGCATAAGCATATCAAGCAGCTCCTGCTTGGTAGACTCTCTGCCGCCGTGATGCGCCACCTTCAACACATCGACGTCTCCGTCAAAATCGTTGTCGAACAGACGGTTGTTGACGTTTTCTATGAAATTGTCCTCAGCCTCCTCGTCGCTGTCCCCGGTAAGCAAAATTCTGCGGCCGTTGAACTCCAAAAGCATCATGGGCGACACGTTGTTTTTCTGCTTTGCCGTGCTAATGGTTTTGTACATTTCCACCGACGGATTGTAAAAATAAAATATGTATCCCGCGTCCTCTCCGCCTATCGTCATGCCTTCGAGATTGTAATAGACGTTTTCAAGCGTCGGCTCGCCGTACACGGCGTTCATAAAGTCGGAGTAAGCCTGAGTGGTGACGGTATCCACCGCATAATTCATTTCCTCCGCATACTCCTTCAACGGGTCGTTTGAAAAATATTTGCTTTCGGCGACAACCATAGGACGGTAGACGTTTTTCACGTCGATGTCCTCGTGCGCGATTACATTGTCGAGACTGCCGCAGTGGTCGGCGTCGGTATGCGTAAGCATAACGTAATCAAGCGTTATTTTGCCGTTTTCGTCCTTTAAATCGGTGTAATCGAATAGATAATTTATAATATGCGCTGCGATTTTGCTGTCCTTGTCGCCGCCGTCGATAAGCATATTTTTGCCGTCGGGCAGCTGCAAAAGAATACTGTCCCCCTGATGAACGTCTATCATGTGCACGATAAGCTCGCCGTTAACGGTTGAAACGACCTTTTTTACCGCGTTTTTGTAATATTTAAAGCCGTACGAGCTGCCGAGCTCGAAGTTGAAGGGCGTTATGTCGTAATAATACAGCGCGCCGCACGCGATGACGGCAAGCACAAGAATCACCGCCACAACGGCAATGGTTTTCTTTTTCTTTTTTGACTTTCCTTTTCCTGCCGCAGCCGCTGCGGCGGCTCCTGCGGCGGCGGCTCCCACCGCAAAGCCGGCAAGCTGTTTTTTCTGCTCCGATTTGCTTTTCGCCACCCGCGTGGTCTTTTTGTCGTTTTTCTTTTCAGCCATAAGTTTCTCCTTGTCTTACTTTGCGCCGAGCATAAGCTTTATTACCGGCATCTGCTCCAACGCCGCGCGATAGCCTTCCTCTATCATTTCGTCAACGCCCTCCAATTTTGTGGATTTGAACCTTTTAAGGTCAGGCTCTATCATGACGTCCGTATTCATAATCCCCTTGTAGGCGGTGCTTTTCATAGCTATGTTGAACGTAGCCCAAAATACGCTGAGCAAACGGCGCGACGAAGTGCCCTCTCCTCTTGTCGGGTTGAGGTCGACAGCCACCACGTAATCTGCTCCCATACCGCGCGCGATGTCGGAGGGTATCGTGTTGAGCAAGCCGCCGTCCACGTAATGCTCGCCCTCTATGTCAACTCCCGAAAAAATGACGGGAACCGAACAGCTCGCACTGATTGCCTTGGCAAGATTGCCGCGCGTAAAAATCCTTTCCTCGCCCGTCGCCAAATTGACGGCGTTGCAGGCGAAGGGTGTTTTCAGCTCGTTGAAATTTTTGCCGCCGAGCAGCCTGTAAGCCAATCTTTCTATGTTGCGGGATTCGGACGGAAAAAAAACGGAGCGGCTGTTTCTTATTTCCTTTTCTTTTACCGACCGGCAAAACTCCGCCATTTCCTCCCATGAAATTCCCGCGCAGTAAGCCGCGCCCACAAGACTGCCCACGCTCGTGCCCGCCACAAAATCGAAGTCAAGCCCCGTTTCCTCGAAGGCTCTGATTACGCCGACGTGAGCTATGCCTTTGGCGCCGCCTCCGCTTAAAGCAAGCCCGACCTTGTATCTGTGTCTGAGCTTTGGCGCCGTCTTTTCGGGAAGCTCCTCTTTTTTTCTGCCCCAAAACCTCATAGCTTTTCTCCTGAATTTTAATTATACACCAACGCGGCGCGAAAATCAATCAAGCTCGGCTTTTTGTCCGCAAAAAGTTGAACTGCACCGATTTTTCTGATATTATTGAACCATGGAACTGCAAACGCTGCTTGCGCCTTTCAGACGCGCCGTAAATCAATTTTCCTTAATCGACGACGGGGACAAAATCGCCGTCGGAGTTTCGGGCGGCAAGGACAGTCTTGTGCTGCTCGCGCTGCTCAACGCTTACCGAAGATTTTCGCCGCAGCGGTTTGAACTTGCCGCAGTCACCGTAGACATGGGCTTTGAAGCGGACGCATACGCGCCCGTGCGCAAATTTTGCGAGCAGCTTGACGTGGACTACACTGTCGAAAAAACCGACATTGCGCAGATTCTTTTTGAAATCCGCAAGGAATCAAATCCTTGCAGCCTGTGCTCCAAAATGAGACGGGGCGCGCTCAACGGCGTTCTTAAACAAAAGGGATTCGGCAAGCTTGCGTTGGGACATCATGCCGACGACGTTGTGGAAACCTTTTTGCTTTCCATGTGCTTTGAGGGCAGGCTCAATACCTTTGCGCCCAAGTCGTTTATGAGCCGCACGGGAATTGCGGTAATCAGACCTATGGTTTTTATCGACGAAAGAGATATTGCCGCTTACGCCAAAAATCTGCCCGTCGTTCACAATCCCTGTCCCGCCGACAAGCATACACAAAGAGAATATATGAAAACGCTTTTGAAAAAGATTCAGGAGGACATACCCTTTGCAAAAGACAGAATCACCGCCGCAGTCATGCATCCCGAAAGGTACAACCTGTGGGACAAGGCGGAAGAAAAATTTATTGCCGACAAAAGCAACGGGGAGCCCGACTGACGGACTCCCCCCTTTTTCATTGCGCGTTTTCCGATTTGTATTTTTCCTTGGTAGCCGTTCCGCCCCTGATGTGCCGCTCGTTGAGATTGACGTCAAGCACGGCTTTCACCTTTTTGCGCAAGTCGGCGTCGATTTTGTCCAATCGCTCCGTAAGGTCCTTGTGAACCGTCGATTTGGACACATCGAATTTCAAAGCGCAGGCGCGTACCGTCGCTTTGTTTGCAATTACGTATGCCGCCGACTGCAAAACCCTTTCCACAATATAATCTTTCATAACCTTTCCCGTCCTCGGTATTAAAAGTTTATTGCTTTTCTCCCGCGGAAATGACAAATTATTTCTTTTTTTGCGTATCAAGACAAACATAAAGGTGCATAATTTTTTTCGGAGGTTTAAACCATGAAATTAAAGGAATCCACAACTTTCGTAAATCTTGCGCGCGCGTTTGCGGGAGAGTGTCAGGACGGAGCAAGATATCAGTTTCTCAAAGACAAAGCGGAACGGGAAGGACTTGCCTACGTCGGTCAGATATGCACCGAGCACGCGACAAACGAAATGAAGCACGCCAAAGTTTTTTACGACTTTATTACCGACAACGGCACGGAGAGAGTGCCCAACATAGAGTTCACCGCCGGATACCCCTTCAAAGCGGGAACGCTCAATGAGGAAATAAAATCCGTAGCGCAGGACGAACTCAATCAGGCAACCACAATTTATCCCGATTTCGCGCAGGTGGCAAAGGATGAAGGCTTTCACGACGTCGCGCAGGCTTTCGAGCTGATTGCAGAGGTGGAGCGCTCACACTATCTCGTACTCGAACAGATTTACGCCAAGCTCGAAAAGGACAAGCTGTACAACAGCGAAAAAGCAATTCAATGGAAATGCACGGAGTGCGGTCACGAGGATACGCGCAGAGCCGCCTGGACGGAATGTCCGCTGTGCCACAGCGCGCAGGGAGAAGTAAAAATTCCTCTCGAATTTTAAAACTTAAAAACGCGGTCGGGGCAACAACCCTTTTGAACGCGTTTTTTTTATGCCTTTTAAGCGCGCAGAGTTAAAATTTTTTTAAATCGGGGTTTACAATTGACTTTTTTTCGAGATTGTAATAAAATTTCTTTTGAGGTTTTTTTATGGACAGCAAGGTAACAATGGACAAGCTGGTCAATCTCTGCAAGGGCAGAGGCTTTGTATATGCCGGCAGCGAAATTTACGGAGGACTTGCAAACGCATGGGACTACGGTCCGCTTGGAGTCGAACTTAAAAACAACATCAAAAGAGCATGGTGGCTTAAATTCGTGCAGGAGCCGCCCACAAACGTGGGGCTTGACTCCGCCATTCTCATGAATCCCGCAACCTGGAGGGCGAGCGGACATCTCGGCGGCAAATTCGACGACCCTCTGATGGACTGCAAAAGCTGCAAAAGCCGTCACCGCGCGGATAACCTTATCGAAAACTACGCCGCGAAAAAAAAGCTTTCAATAAACATCGCAGGCTGGTCAAACGATCAGATGGAAAGCTTTATCGAGGAACACGAAATTGCCTGCCCCGTGTGCGGCAGCCGTGATTTCACAAAAATAAGGCAGTTCAACCTGATGTTCAAAACCTTTCAGGGAGTAACCGAGGACAGCGCCAACACGCTGTACCTCAGACCGGAAACGGCTCAGGGTATTTTCGTCAACTTCAAAAACATCTGCCGCACCACCCGCAAAAGAATACCTTTCGGCGTGGGACAGATAGGCAAAAGCTTCCGCAACGAAATCACTCCCGGAAACTTTATCTTCCGCATAAGGGAATTCGAGCAGATGGAGCTTGAATTTTTCTGCAAGCCGGGCACAGACCTCGAATGGTTTGAATACTGGAAAAACCGCTGCCGCGATTGGCTCAAATCGTTGGGGATTTCCGACGACAGGCTGAGAATGCGCGAGCACAAAAAAGAAGAGCTTTCCCACTACTCCAAGGCAACCACCGACTTTGAATTTTTGTTTCCTTTCGGGTGGGGCGAGCTGTGGGGCATAGCCGACAGAACGGATTTCGACCTCATGTGTCATCAGAACGCAAGCGGCGAAAGCATGGAATACACCGACCCCGTGAGCAACGAAAAATACGTGCCCTATTGCATAGAGCCTTCTTTGGGCGCCGACCGTGTAGTGCTCGCCTTTTTGTCCAACGCATACGACGAGGAAACGCTTGAAAACAACGAAACGCGCGTCGTGCTAAGACTCCACCCCGCGCTTGCCCCCTTCAAGGCGGCTGTGCTGCCGTTGCAAAAAAAGCTGGGAGAAAACGCAGCGCAAATCTGCGACAGGCTGGCAAAAAGCTTTAACGTGGACTATGACGAGACGGGAAGCATCGGCAAACGGTACCGCAGACAGGACGAAATAGGCACGCCTTTTTGCATAACGGTGGATTTTCAGACCTTGGAGGACGACACCGTGACGGTAAGAATGCGCGACAGCATGGAGCAAATCCGAATCAAGACGGAAGAGCTGGAAGGCTATATTTCTCAGGCATTGAAATTTTAAAAAATAAAAACAAGGAGCATATAAATGTTAAGCAACGAAAAACAAAAACAATTCGCACGTCTGGCAGTCGAAATAGGCGTAAACCTGCAAAAGGGTCAGATTCTCATCATCAACTCCCCCATAGAATGCGGCGAGTTCGCCCGCATAATTGCCGAAACCGCTTTTGAAGCCGGAGCCAAAGACGTTTTCGTCTATTGGAAGGACGAAAAGCTTTCCAAAATCAGATACCAACACGCCGATACGGAAACGCTTGTGGACATTCCCGAATGGATGGTCGCGCAAAAACTTTACGGCGTGACGCAAAAAGCCGCGCATATTTCCATAACCTCGGACGACCCCGATATTTTCGAAGGAATCGACGCGGGAAAAATCAAGGCTTATTCCACGGCGTCGAGCAAGAAATTCATAGAATTCAGAAAAGCCACCATGTCAAACGCGGTCCGTTGGTGTATCGTACCCGTACCGTCGGTAAACTGGGCGAAAAAGATTTTCCCGAATTGCTCCGACGAGCAGGCTGTGGACAAGCTTTGGGACGCAATAGCGGTGACAATGCGCCTCAACGAAAAAGACCCCGTCAAAGCATGGAAGGAACACAACGAAAAACTCGAACACAGAGCAAAATTCCTCAACGAGCACAACTTCGAGTACATACGCATGACAAACTCCAAAGGCACCGACCTAAAAGTCGGTCTTGCCGAGGGACACATCTGGACGGGCGCAGGCGAAAAAGCGCTGGACGGAATAAACTTCACCGCAAATATGCCCACCGAAGAGGTTTTCACCGCTCCACACAAGTACAAGGTAAACGGTATCGTGAAAAGCGCGCTTCCCCTTGTTGAAAACGGAACGGTCATCGACGATTTCTTCATCGAATTCAAGGACGGTCGCGTTTGCAACTTCGGCGCGGCAAAGGGCTACGAAACGCTTAAAAATCTCGTGGAAACGGACGAGGGCAGCCATTATCTCGGAGAAATCGCGTTAATCGGCAAACACTCCCCCATTTCCGAATTGGGCATTCTTTTCTACAACACCCTTTTCGACGAAAACGCCAGCTGCCACCTTGCTCTCGGAAAGGGCTATCCCTCAACCGTCAAAAACGGCGACAAGCTGACCGTCGAGCAGCTTGACAAGCTCGGCGTAAACGACTCGATCGAGCACTGCGACTTCATGGTAGGCACAAAGGATTTGCACGTCGAAGGTATAGGCTACGACGGCAAAGTCGTAGCTCTGTTCGAGGACGGCGAATGGGTTATCTGAAAAAGTTTTAATAGCAAAAGCCCCCGTGCGCACTGTTTCGCACGGAGGCTTATTTTATTTGTCGAGAAATTCCTTTACGTTCAATATTTCGCAATCGAAGCCGTTTTTGCGCAGTTCCGACAGATATTTCTCCCTCATGGCGTCGGTTTCGGACGGCTCGCCCTCCTCTTTGACATATATACTGCCCTTGCTGACCTTGGCGGTATATTGTCCGCCGCAGGCGTAAATTTTTTTAATCACGCTGTGCAAAACCTCGCCTCCCGAGCATTCCAACGCGCGGGAAAGACTGACAAGTTTCCCTTTAAGCGCGCCGCAGGGGGCGCTTCTCAGTCTGTTGGAACGTATATATTCGGAAATGGCTTTTATTGCCTCCGAAGTAACGCGTTTTTTGCTTATTTGTCCGGACAGAGAAACCGTGCGCGTTACAACGAAATTTCTGTTGCTGCCGATACGCACGTTGAATTTTTCCAAAAGACCTTCTACCGAAAGACCGCTGTCCTCGCAAAGATATTTTAAAGTAAGCATGCTTGCAAGCGCGTCCTCGTCGGAGGCGTGGTGGGCAAAGCTTATCCCCAGCTCGTCGGCGATTTTGTCAAGCCCCCTCACGTCCTTGTCGCCCCGATAAAGCTTGAAAAGCAGCTGCGAACAGATAAAATCGAAATTGATACACGGAAGTCTGTTGTGCCTGCACGCGCTGTTGAGCATACTTACGTCGCTTTCCACCGCGTGCCCCACCACACGCACGGTCGGGTCCGTCAACAGATCTTTGAGTCTGCCGTAAACCTGCCCGAATGCAGGCGCATGCTCAATCACGTCTTTGTCGAGATGCAAATCTATGCCGACGTTTTTGCGCGTGCCGTTCAGGTTATATTTCGTTTTGGGGTTTATCCAAATATTTTCTTTGTGTAGAATATTGAAGCTCTCGTCCGCGATAACGTAACCCACGCTGCAAATGCTGTAAGGCTTGTAACCGTTTGCCGCTTCGATATCAAATGCCAAAAAATTCATTTCAAGTCCGAAAAAGGCTCCGCCTGAAAAATGCGGAGCCGTTTGATTTTATTCCCACTCGATTGTCGCGGGAGGCTTGCTTGTGACGTCGTAGACGACTCTGTTTACGTGCTCCACATTGTTGACGATTTTGTTGGATATGCGCTCCAAAACGTCAAACGGTATCCGCGCCCAATCCGCCGTCATACCGTCCACGCTTGTCACCGCACGCAACGCAACAGTGTAGCTGTACGTTCTGAAATCTCCCATAACCCCCACCGATTTGGCGTTGGTCAAAACAACGAAATACTGCCATATGTCGCGGTTGAGTCCCGCGCTTTCAAGCTCGGTGCGGAAAATGTAGTCGGCTTCGCGCAAAATACCGAGTTTTTCGGGAGTTATTACTCCAAGCACCCTGATTGCAAGTCCCGGACCGGGGAAGGGCTGACGCATAACTATGCTGTCGGGCAATCCCAATGCGACGCCCACCTTTCTCACCTCGTCCTTGAACAAATCCCTCAACGGTTCGAGTATTTCCTTGAAATCCACGACAGACGGCAGACCGCCCACGTTGTGGTGGCTCTTTATGACCGCGCTCGTAGGACTGCCGCTTTCTATAACGTCGGGATATATGGTGCCCTGCACAAGAAAGTCCACCGCGCCTATTTTTTTAGCTTCCTTTTCAAAGACCCGGATAAACTCCTCGCCTATGATTTTTCTCTTGCGCTCGGGGTCGGTTACGCCTGACAGCTTGTTAAGAAAATGCTCTCCCGCATCCACCGCTATCAGATTGAATCCCCTTTCGTCGCGGAAAACTCTGATAATTTCCTCCGTTTCGTTTTTCCGCATCAATCCGTGATCAACGTAAACGCAGGTCAGGCGGTCTCCGACCGCCTTTTGAACCAACGCCGCCGCGACCGCGCTGTCCACGCCGCCCGACAAAGCGCAAAGCACCTTTCCGTCCCCGACCCTTTTGCGGATTTTTTCCACGCTTTCGGTGACAAAATTGCCTATCGACCAGCGTTCCTCGATTTTGCAAACGGAATACAAAAAGTTTTTGAGTATTTGCCTGCCGTATTCCGTATGATTGACCTCGGGATGAAACTGTACGCCGTAAATTTTCTTTTCGACGCACTCCAACGCGGCTACAGGACAAGTAGGCGTAGTCGCCGTCCTGCGGAAGCCTGCGGGAATTTCGCTTATGTAGTCGCAGTGACTCATCCAGACGACGCTGTTCTGCTTGACGGAGGAAAACAGCTCGGACTGATTCACGTTGAGATACTGCTTTCCGTATTCGCTGACGGGCGCGGTGCGCACAACGCCGCCGAGCCTGTGCGCAATGTACTGCATACCGTAGCATATGCCGAGAACGGGCACTCCGAGACTGAAAATTTCGTCTGAAATCTGAGGCGCGTTTTCCTCGTAGACACTGTGCGGTCCGCCGCTTAAAATAATGCCCTTGGCTCCGTAAGCCCTGATTTTGTCCATACCCGCGCGCCAAGGCATGATTTCGCAATAAACATTCTGTTCTCTGACTGCGCGCGCTATCAGTTGAATATACTGACCGCCGAAATCGATAACTAATATTTTGTCCATATTTTTCGTTTTATATCTTGGTAGAATAGTTGGGCGACTCTTTTGTTATCGAAATGTCGTGAGGATGACTTTCAATCAGACCCGCGTTGGTTATCCGCGTAAACCGCGCGTTTTTGCGCATACCGTCTATTGTCTGCTGTCCCGCGTAGCCCATGCCGCTTCTCAAACCGCCCATGAGTTGGAACACCATTTCTCCGAGAGCGCCCCTGTAAGGAACCCTGCCCTCGACGCCCTCAGGCACGAACTTGGTCGCCGACTCCTGAAAATATCTGTCCTTGGAGCCTGCCTCCATAGCTGCGAGCGAACCCATGCCGCGATAGACCTTGAAGCTTCTGCCTTGGAAAATTTCCATAGCGCCGGGGCTTTCGAGCGTCCCCGCAAACAGACTGCCTATCATAACGGCGCTTGCGCCTGCCGCAATGGCTTTGGCTATGTCGCCGGAATACTTGATGCCTCCGTCGCCTATTATGCGTTTGCCCAACTTGTCCGCCGCCTCGGCGCAATCCATAATGGCCGTTATCTGCGGCACGCCGATACCCGCCACAACGCGCGTCGTGCATATGGAGCCGGGTCCCATGCCTACCTTGACTACGTCAGCGCCCGCTTTGATGAGCGCCTCGGTTGCCGCAGCCGTAGCCACGTTGCCGGCAATCACAGGCAGGTCGGGAAATTTTTCTTTGATTGCAGTCACCATTTCACCGACGAAACGGGAGTGACCGTGGGCAGTGTCTATGGCAACAACGTCGACTCCCGCGTCAACCAGAGCGGCAACGCGCTCCATCGTTCCTTTTGCGATGCCTACCGCGGCGCCCGCCAAAAGCCGTCCCTTGGAGTCTTTCGCGGAGTTGGGATACTGAATTGATTTTTCTATGTCCTTGATTGTAATCAAGCCTTTTAGCTTGAAGTTTTTGTCTACTATCGGGAGCTTTTCGATACGGTGTTTGCCGAGTATTTCCTGAGCCTGTTTGAGAGTGGTGCCCACAGGCGCCGTCACGAGATTCTCTTTGGTCATGACATTGTTTATCGGCTGATTGAAATTGGTTTCAAAACGCAGGTCGCGGTTTGTGAGTATGCCCACAAGCCTGTCCGTGTCGTCCACAATGGGAACGCCCGAAATTTTGTAGCGCGCCATAAGCTCCAACGCCTCGGTGACCATATTTTCGGGATGCAGCGAAAACGGGTCGGTAATCACGCCGTGCTCGCTTCTCTTTACCTTGTCAACCTGACTTGCCTGCTCGTCTATCGACATATTTTTGTGAATAAGCCCCAGCCCGCCCTCGCGCGCCATGGCAATCGCAAGCTTGTATTCGGTGACGGTGTCCATTGCCGCGCTCATCAACGGAATGTTGAGTTTGATTTTGTCGCACAGCTTTACCGACAAATCAGCCTGACTCGGCTGAAAATCCGAAGCCTGAGGTATAATAAGAACGTCGTCGAAGGTCAAGCCTTCTTTAACAATCTTTTCCATGTTGTATCTTGCTCTCCTGAAAATTAGGTAATTTTAATTTAATTTATCCTTCCAAAAATCGTGGACTTCGTTGCCTTCTTCCCAAACGACGGTGATGTTTCCCTGCTTATCCTTTTCGCCCATTCTCGCCTCGACCAGCCGTTTTAAGTCCTGACGCATATATCTCTGCGCGGTGGCATGGTCTCCGCCGATTTCGTCGCGCCACGAATAATTTTGATAATAATCCATAAATTCGTCAAGAATCATGTTCGGCTCGAGTTTTTTGTTTTTCACCGCCGCGTCTATATAGGCTTTGAGCGGATTGTAGCCCGCATAATAATAGCTGCTGCCGCTGTTGATATAGCTTTTTGCGAGATTGAAAATGTTTTCGTCGTTCTCGTCAAGCCTGACAGCTATGCTGTAAATATAATTGTACTGCACGTAGGTCTTTGTGCTGAAATCACGCTCGGACAAAATTTCGTTGTCGTCAAGCTCGTCGCAGAAATCCGTAAAATCGGAAGATGTGAATTTAGTTCCGTCCACCTCGGCAGGCACAAGCAAAGCCCTGCCCGACCGCTCGACTATCGACCAATTCTTTGCGTCAACGGCGCGCAGAAAGGCAGTGTAATAGTCGTCCACCTCGCCGCTCTTTTTTGCGGCGCGGGACGCAAGCCATGCGGAGGTGTTTTTCATCCCCACCGTATAGCAAAAGCTGCCCGACGACGCGGGAAAAACCAAAATATAAAAAGCGAAAATCAAAATCAGCGCGGCTACAAGTACAACCAGCGTCCTGACTGCGGTTTTGGTAACAACCTGCGTTGTTTCGCTCCGCTGTTTTCCCGACGGCCGCTTTGCCGCGTTTTTCGTTTTCTTTTCCTGCCTTTGCGCAGGCTTTTCCGTGACAACGTCAAACTCGCGGGCCTCCGCCTCGGACTCGACGCTTTGAGCGTTGCCGTCCGACAACTGTTTGACCGATTCGTTGGCGTTTATTTCACCGTTTGCGTTTTTCTCATCCATTTCTGCCTCCGTTCAAGGCTTGTCCGCCTCAAATTTCGTTATTGATTATTTTACCACAACCGCAGGCAATTTGCAAGACCATTTCGGAGATTGCCTCAATATAAAACGATAAATTTTTAAGAAAAACCCGCGACGTTCAATCGCAGGCGTTTTCTTCTATTCTCGTAATTTTGTCAAGACGGCGTCTGTGGCGTCCGCCCTCAAACTCCGTGGTAAGAAAAATGTCCGTCAACAGCTTGGCTTTGGGCGCGTCGATTACGCGTGCTCCCAAAGCAAGCACGTTGGAATCGTTGTGCTGTCTCGTCGCCCTCGCGGAAAACTCCTCGGTGCACAGGGCGCAGCGTATGCCCTTGACTTTGTTGGCAACTATGCTCATACCTATACCCGTGCCGCATACAAGCACGCCGCGCTCGCATTCTCCCGACGCCACGCTCTTGGCTGCCTTGTAAGCATAGTCGGGGTAGTCGCAGGATTCGGCGCTGAAGGTGCCGAAGTCCTTGCACTCGTACCCCTCTTGCAAAAGATGGGTTTTGATTTCTTCTTTCAATGCGTAACCCGCATGGTCGCAAGCTAATGCTATGGTCATATTATATCACTTCCTTTTTCACAAATTAAAAAATGTTGTTGCCCGCCGACCTTTTGAGACGGTTCAAAACGCTGTCTGCCACCTCGCCTTTTCTCGTCCAGACGGCTATGATGCAGTCGTGTTTTTTTTCAAGCGCTCTCAACGCGCCGAAAAGATTGCGCGCGCACTCCTCGTCGGTGCTTCCGAGACAGACCGTCTCGGCGTCCTCAAAATTTTCCTCCCGCTCCATACCGCACAGCAAAACGGGATTTTTCCCCGCCTGCACGGCTTCTCTGTAACGCGCAAAAATCTTTTCCCTGTCTCCGTCGAGATTGAGCGCCATTTCGCAGCAAGGCGCGTAATGTCTGTAACGAAGTCCGGGCGAATTGAGCTTTGCCGAGGGCGCGTCCTCTTTGAGATAAACAACCCTTTTAGACAATACCCTTTCTATCGACGCGGCGGAAACTATGCCGGGACGCAGAACGACAGGCGCTTCTCCCGTCAAATCCAAAACCGTCGACTCTATCCCGACGCGACAATTTCTGCCCGACAAAATGACGGGCAGCCTGCCGTCCATGTCCTCCGCAACCTGCAAAACAGACGTCGGACTCGGACGCCCCGATTTGTTTGCCGAAGGAGCGGCAAGAGGCACGCCGCACGCACGTATAAAACCGCGCGCTTCGCGGCTTGCGGGCATCCTGACCGCAACGGTGTCAAGCCCAGCCGTGACGTTGGGCGGGAGCGAGTCGCGCTTTTTGAGCACAATCGTCAAGCTGTCAGGCCAAAGCTTGTCAATGATTTTCCTCGCGTCGGCGCTGATTTCGCAGGCGACCTCCTCTATCTGACTTTTTTTGCAGACGTGCACGATGAGCGGATTGTCTCCGGGACGCCCCTTCGCCGCAAAAATTTTGTCAACCGCGCGCGCGTCGAATGCGTTTGCCCCAAGACCGTAAACGGTTTCGGTGGGAAAGGCGACAATTCCGCCGTTTTTTATTACCTCCGCCGCAACGGCGACGTTCTTTTTGTTATAGGGCAAAAGTTGAGTTTTCATTTCAAGCTTATGGATTATTTTAACAAATTTTTAGAGATATGTCAAATAACTTAATCAATTACATCGCGTTATCTTTAACCGCAGTCGAACCGAAAAAACGCCGTAATGTTGTTTTGAGACGACACTGCGGTAAACAAAACTGCTATAATTTTTGTGAAAACTTTTAAGAAAATGACCGTGTTTCGGAAAAACACGGTCATTTTTTAGGTTTTTTGGCTCCCCCTGTTGGACTCGAACCAACGACCCTGCGGTTAACAGCCGCATGCTCTACCGACTGAGCTAAGGAGGAATATAAATTCAGCTTGATTATTCTAGCATTTATCGGTAAATGTGTCAAATGTTTTTTAACAAATTTTTTAAATCATTAAGGGATTTTTTGTTATTAAGAACAAGAAGAAAATATTTATAAACTTATTCGGATTTATTGACACTAAACCGATAAACAAGTAAATATCTTCAAGTAACGACGATTTCATTGCGGAATCGGGCTTATGCGTAACAGCGTTGGCACGTCGTTACTTTTTTATGCATTGGACTATGTGTTTTGTATAGTCTTTTCACAGTAATACTCTTTTTTAACATACAATACGAGATTTAGTCATATACGCAAAAAGACCGGATTGTCAAATCCGGTCTTTTTTATAAATCAACGAAAATATTTTTTTAAAAGATTTCTTTTGTTGAAATTTTCAAACTGTAGTGCATATCTAATAAAAATCAATTATTATTGTCGCAAAGCATCAATATACCCGCAATCAGGCTGGCAAACAGCAACGCACAAATTTTGAAAGCCACCCCGACGGGCGGTCTCATGCCGTTTATCGAATTGTTGTATACAACTGTCATAGGCACAACCCAGCAAAGCGGAATCCAATAAATGATTCCCACCCAAAAAGCGACAGTCATCATAATAATCCCCATCAGTGCGTAAATCACGCAGCTGATAATCATAAACACTTTGGCTGCGGTTTGCGTTCCCGTATTGTACCTTGCCGAACGCGTCGGCTGTGTTTCCGCAGCGCGACCGCAGCTCGGACATACCGCGTCGCCGTCGTTCATCTGTGCGCCGCAATACTTGCAATATTTCATCCGTAACCTCCTGAGCTTTTTGAAAAAATTATACTAGATATTTTATCTAGCGTCAAGACATTTTGTGTAGTTTTCGACGAATTTTATGCCAATCTAAATTTTTGCGAAGTTCTCAAAAATTGCCGCAGCCGCCGTTTTATGTCTCAAAAGCAGGGGCGACCGAGCCAAACAATAGAAAGCCGTTTTCGCAAAAAGGAAGCAGAGACGCACCGACACACCGCGTTTTTCTTAAAAAAAAGGTGCAGGCAATTCTACGCATGCACCTTGAAATTTTCTTTTCTACTCCGAATATCCAACTATTTGTATTTGCGTTGTTTGAAATCACGCTTCATTGTCGCAAAGCATCAATATGCCCGCAATTATGCTGACAAACAACAACGAACAAATTTTAAATCCCGTACCAACGGAAAGTCCTGATTTATCTGTTGACTTGCAATATCTCACGGTCATAGGTATTTTCCAGACAAGAGAAATAAGAAACCACCCGGCACAAACAAGATAAATAAGCCAAGACTCTATCTGATCAAGATTAACAAGCATGGCACAAACACCCCCAACAAGGCTAACCACGGTAAGACAGCAACTCAGTATCATAAAAAACTTAGTCGCGATTCTAAGCCCCTCACTCGTTTCATTGCTCTTTGCGGTCGGCTGAGACTCTGTCGAACAACCGCAGCTCGGACAAAAAATAGCCTCGTCTCTCACTTGTGCGCCGCAATGTCTACAATATTTCGTACTCTTTACCTCTGTTTTTTTAAAATTATACTAGATGAATTGTCTAGCATCAAGACATTTTGTGTAGTTTGCGACATAAATTTTCTATGGATAAAAAATTTTGCGAAAGTCTCAAATATTACCGAAACAGCAGCTTTATGACACAAAAACAGGTTGCGAGCGAGTTGCACGTGGTAGAAAGCTGTTACGCAAACTGGGAGCAGGGACGCACGGAGCCGAACATCGCGATGCTTAGAAAGCTTGCCAATTTGTTTAACGTCAGCATTGACGAATTGTTGAACGGCGATTGAGCGTCGGCTCCCCGAACAAACTGTCTTAAAATGCGCTTTTAATTCGGATTTCCGCATTTGTTGTCCGAATTTTCAGGTTGCACCAAATTTTCCAAAATGATTGTCAAGAAGAACAGTAAGGAATAACTCGCGTATCGAAATCAGGTTTCAAACAAATCTGCCGCAAACCAAAATATTTGCAGCTCCCCTGCCGATTTTAGACCTGACGAATAAGCTTTTGAAATAAGATACAGGGCGCATCTTGCGCCCTTATCGTTGTTTTGGTGGAGGTGAGGGGACTTGCACCCCTGTACCGCCGTACGGCCAAATGCCTTTCTACGCGTGTAGTTTGCGGTTTGATTTCCCCTGCCGCAAGTCCGCAAACAAACTTATCGACAAGGTAATGCGCTTTTAAGCGAACAGCCGACGCGCAATTTCGCCTGTCCTCTTGCCCGCGCTAAATAGCGCCGCTTGCCTGCCGTGCGGGGAACAGGGGCGACGAGCCGCGAAAATTAAGCGGCGTAAGCCAACTTGTAGTTGGAAACTGAATTATTTTCAGCGTTTATTTTTTTGCCCGTTTTTACGCAGACTCGGGCGACTGCGACGCGCTTGGCAAATTTCCTGCACAACGGGCGAATCTCAAACACCCCCGCAGCCCCTTTTGGGGAGCATGATTATAGCACAACACGCGCCGTTTTGCAAGCAATTTTTACGTTTTGCGTTATCAAACGCTTTAAATTTGTCATAAATGTTGTATTTCGACGAAAAGTATGATATATTTAGTTTGCGGAAAATTTGACGTTTCATTCAAACTGCGAAAAAAATCAATTTAAAACACCACAGATAATTGGCGGAGACCGAAAAAATGAAAAACGCGGTCATTTACGTTTTTTCGGGGACGGGCAACACCCTTAAAATAGCCCGAGCTTATGCCGACGAGTTTTTCAGCCGCGGCGTAAGCTGCAAAATACATATTCTCGAAAAGGACGGGATTTTACGCTTTCCCCCGCCGCAGGACTTTGATTTGGCGGGACTGGCTTATCCCATCCATGCTTTCAACGCGCCCTATGTGGTGCACCGCTTTGCCGCCGCGCTGCCCGACCTGCCGTACAAGGAATACTTCATCATAAAATCATCGGGAGAGCCGCTTGCGATAAACAATATATCTTCGGGCAGTCTTGTCGCAAAGCTGGAAAAAAAGGGTTATTTCCTGACCAACGAATATCACTACGTCATGCCCTACAACATGATTTTCCGACACCCCGACGGCATGGCGGCAAGGATGTGGGACTCTGCCAAACGGCTGTGCGCGGCAGACGCAAAGGAAATCCTTGACGGCAAAAAAAGTTTTCTAAAATCCTTTCCTTTCGGCAGAACAGTCTCGGCGCTGTTTCGCATAGAGCATCCCGCCATGAAAATAAACGGACTCCGTTTCAAAGCAGGCGACAAATGCACGGGCTGCGGAAAATGCGCGGCAAACTGTCCCGTCGGCAATATCGGCATGTCGGAGGGCAAGCCTAAATTCGGCGGAAAATGCGTCATGTGCGCCCGCTGCTCCTTCTATTGCCCCGCCGACGCAATCAGCATAGGTCTGCTAAACGGCTGGAAGGTCAACGGAGCTTACGATTTTGACGGCAAACAAAAGGACGTCAGCGGCAAAATGCCCGAATTTTTGAAGATTGCCTATGAAAAATATTTTCAAAAGGCAGAGGAAAAAATTGCTCTTTTAAACGCGTCGCAGCCCGCAAAATTTTCCTTTGACGTTCAGGAAGAAGATTCCTCCGCCGACATGACCGTCAAAAACAATCACTGACAAAACGACCGTCGTCGGTTTTGAACAGCACCCGAAAATTTTGATTAAAGACGTATTTCAAGAGCTTACCGCGCCTGCACGCAAAAATACAAATCAAAACTCATTTAAGAGCCGACAGGAGTAAATATGGCAAAATACAACGAAAAATATTTCGGAAAAAATTCCGAAGTCTGCGCCGTAGAAAATATGCTTTCGGCAGGCGAACAAATTATCTTGCGCGAAAAGCCCAAACGCAACGCATATATATTGGCGCAGGTTTTAAAAATGATGCCTTTCGCCCTTTTGTGGATTGTTTTCGACGGCGCTTTCATAGGACTGATGATTGGCTTTGAGCTTTTCAAAAGTATGCCTGCACCGCTCATTGTGTTCTTGATTGTTTTTTTCGCGTTTCATCTGTTGCCCGTCTGGATTTGGATTTCAAATATCGTCACCGCAGGACGCAGACAAAAAAACATAGAGTATATTTTTACCGACCGTCGGATAATCATTAAAAGCGGCTTAATCGGTATAGACGTCAACAACATCTTTTACGCCGACATACAAAGCGTAAACCTGAAAGTCGGACTTGTCGACAAGCTGCTGCACGTCGGAGACATCTATATTTCAGGTTCAGCGCAGGCACAGGTGCTTTGGGATATAGAAAACCCTTACGAGGTTACTTCAAGGCTGCAAAAAATCGTCAACGACATAAAAACCGACATTTATTTCCCCAACGCACTGCGTCCCGACACAAACAGCGGCTTTGATACGCAATACAAGCCCGACAAATAAAATTGTCCGTATACCCTATCTTTCTTTAATTAGCGCAAAAAAAACGAACAAACCATTTGAATAAAATTTAAAATAAAACGTGACCTGAAGTTTACAGGTCACGTTTTATTACCCCAGATTGTTCGCGAGGTTTGTCATTACTGCCCGAAAAGTATACAATAACATCAAAAAAACCCAAAAAAATCGCGAATAGCTTTTGATAAAAGAAACAGATTAAAAGCAAATAAGACAGCGAAAGCTGTCTTATTTGCAAAATCCGTCGTGTTTCGGCGTGGAGCTACTGGCCGGATTCGAACCGGCGACCTGCTGATTACGAATCAGCTGCTCTACCGACTGAGCCACAGTAGCGTTTGCGAGACGTTTGCACGACGCTTATATATTCTATCAAATTTTGATTGGGTTGAAAAGGATTTTGACGCACTTTCTGAAATTTTTTTTGTTTCCTTTCAATTCACCGTTTCATATCGGCAAGCTGCCGCTGTTTGTCTCTTTCCGCATCCTTTTCGGCAATAGCCTTTTTCTTGTCGTAAAGTTGCTTGCCCTTTACAAGACCTATTTCCACCTTTACAAGCGAACCGTTAAGGTACATTTTAAGGGGCACAAGCGAAAAGCCCTTTTCCTTAACCTTGCCTAACAGACGCATAATTTCCTGCCTGTGCATAAGCAGCCTTCTGTCGCGGCGGCTGTCCACATTGGAAAAGCTGCCCTTGTCGTAATTTTTTATATATGCGGAAACAAGCACAAGCTGCCCGCCGCGTATAACGGCATAGCTGTCCTTTAAGTTTACTTCTCCAGCTCTCACAGACTTGACCTCGCAGCCTACAAGGTTGATTCCCGCTTCAAAGCTGTCGATGACGAAATAGTCGTGAAAAGCCTTTTTGTTAGTTGCAACGATTTTCATTTAAGAACTTTCCTTTTTCAATAAAAAAACGGCAGAAACCAAGCTCTGCCGTCAGGTACGTTGTCAAACCAGCAATTCCACAACAAACCAAGCTATACTCAAAACGGCTATCACTATGCCGCAAATCATGGTCCACAGCTTGAGTCTGCTTTCCTTTCTCTTGGACTTGTTTTTGCCGTAAAAGCTGTCCTGCGTTTCGGTCTGACCGCTGATTGCTCCAAGACCGTCCTCCTCGCCGTGCTGACGCATGACGAAAACTATTATACAGACGGCGCAGATAAGCATCAACGCCATCAATGTTATTCTGATGCCCAAAATAAGTCCGGCAGAAGCCGCCAACAAGGTTGAAATCATCTTGACCTCCAATACAATGCTTTGGCAGTATAGCACAAAGCCAAAAATTTTGCAAGTATTTTTCCGCAATAATTGAATATGCGGCTTACTTTTCAAGCAGAGTTCTGCCGCTCATCTGTTCGGGCTTTTCTATGCCCGCCACTTCAAGCAGCGTCGGCGCTATGTCGCACAGACTTCCGTCCCTTCTCAAATGTCTGTCCTTGTAGGCAACTCCGACAAGCACGAAGGGCACCCGATTGGTCGTGTGCGCCGTATGCGGCTTGCCTTCCGCGTCTCTCATCATTTCGGCATTGCCGTGGTCGGCTGTCACCAGCAGCACTCCTCCGCGCGCGAGAATATACTCGGTAAGTTTGCGAAGACACTCGTCCACAACCCTGACAGCTTTCTCCGCCGCCTCGATATTGCCCGTGTGTCCCACCATATCGCAGTTCGCGAAGTTCAATATCATCACGTCGTAATCGTTTTTTTCAAGCTCGTTTAAGGCTCTGTCGCAAACGACAAACGCACTCATCTCAGGCTGCAAATCGTAGGTTGCCACTTTGGGAGAGTCGATAAGCACTCTTTTTTCTCCCTCGTCGGGCTCCTCCACTCCTCCGTTGAAGAAAAACGTCACGTGGGCGTATTTTTCCGTTTCGGCAATGCGCAGTTGTTTCCTGCCGTTTTGAGCAAGCACCTGCCCCAACGTCTGCGGCAGCTCGAGAGGATTGAATGCGACGCGGACGTTTTTGAACGCTTCGTCGTAGCGCGTCATTGTCACCCAAGTCACTTTTCTCGCTTTTCCTTTGAGAGAAAAGGCGTTGAAGCCCTCTTCGGTAAAAGCTCTCGTCAATTCTCTCGGTCTGTCCGAGCGATAGTTGAAGAATATAACCACATCGCCGTCCTCGATTGCGGCAACGGGCTTGTCGTTTTCGGTTATTACCGTCGGAAGCACAAATTCATCGTAAACGCCTTTGCCGTAACTGGCCTCAAGCGCCGCCTCCGCGTCGGTTGCGCGTTCTCCCTTGGACAAAACAAGCATATCGTAGGCTTTTTCAATCCTTTCCCAACGGTTGTCCCTGTCCATTGCGTAAAAACGTCCGCATACGGTAGCGATTTTTCCGATGCCGATTTCCTTCATTTTGCGCTTCAAAGCACGGACAAACCCCAATCCGCTGTCGGGAGGCGTGTCCCTGCCGTCCATATAGCAATGGACATACACCTGCGGCACTCCTTTGCGCTTCGCAAGCTCCAACAGCGCGTAAATATGCGACATGTGGCTGTGCACGCCGCCGTCGCTCACAAGTCCCATTATATGCAGCCTGCTCCCCGTCGATTTTGCCTTTTCGCAGGCGCTTACCAGCTCCGTATTTTCAAAAAAGCTTCCGTCGTTTATGGAATTGTTTATTCTCGGCAAATCCTGAAAAACAACCCTGCCCGCGCCGATATTGAGATGTCCGACCTCGCTGTTTCCCATTTGTCCGCGCGGCAGCCCGACGTCGGCGCCGCTCGCCGACAGCGTGCAGAAAGGATATTGCTTGGTCAGAAAGTCGAAAAACGGAGCGTTGCCGGCAATCGCGTTTCCTTCCGTTTTTTCCGACATGCCGAACCCGTCGAGTATAACTAATGCTATCGTTTTTTTCCGTGTCATATTTTTCTTTCCGTATTGTCGTAAGCTTTGATAATCGAAATGAATTTTTCGGCGTCAAGACTTGCTCCGCCGATCAGACCGCCGTCCACACCCTTCATGGACAACAGCGAGAAGGCGTTTTTTTCATTCATGCTTCCGCCGTAAAGTATATATGTGCTTTCCGCCGTCGCGGCATCGAAAATTCCGCCCAGCACACCGCGCAGGCAGGCTATCGCGTCACGCGCCTGCTCGGCGGACGCTGTTTTTCCCGTACCTATTGCCCAGACAGGCTCGTATGCAACGGAAACTGCACTCATCATATCTGCGTCTACATATTTCAAACCTTCACGCAGCTGCTTTTCCAGCACTTTTTCGGTCAGTCCGCTCTCCCGCTGTTCGAGAGTTTCTCCGACGCACATAACAACCTTCAAGCCCTCTTTAAGAGCGACGACGGTTCTTTTTGCCACCGTTTCGTCCGTTTCTCCGAAAAGAGCGCGGCGCTCGCTGTGCCCCGTCAGCACATACTCCGCGCCCGCCTCGCGCAGCATCTGCGCCGAAATTTCTCCCGTAAACGCGCCGCTGTTTTCCCAATGAACATTTTGCGCGCCTACCGCCGCAAAGGAATTTTCGCACAGCCTTGCGCAAAGAGAAAGGTCGGTGTAAGGCACGAAAATAATTACCCTGTTGCCGCAGTCCGAGCCGTTTTTGAGCAGCTCGCGGCAAAAAGCCTCCGCCTGCTCCGCAGTTTTGTTCATTTTCCAGTTTCCGGCAATAATCTTGTTTTTCATATTCATTCCTTTTTGTCGTCGAGACAGGCTACTCCTGGCAAGGTCTTGCCCTCCAAAAATTCTAGGCTTGCGCCGCCGCCCGTGCTCACGTGCGTAATTCTGTCTTTGAGTCCCGACAAGGAAACGGCAGACACGCTGTCCCCGCCGCCCACTATGCTTGTTGCGCCGCTTTCCGCAACTGCGCGCGCAACGGCAAACGTCCCCGCAGCATAGTCGGGGTTTTCAAAAACGCCCATAGGACCGTTCCAAACCACGGTTTTTGCGCCGTACAAAGCCTTTGCAAACAATTCCGCTGTTTTCGGACCTATGTCCACCCCCATCATATCGTCGGGTATGTCGCTGCTGACGAAATGCTCGCCCTTGTCCGTGGAATAAGCTACCACATGGTCGACAGGCAGAAGAAGCTTCACTCCCTTTTGCCGCGCTTTTTCCGACAGCTTTGCCGCAAGAGGCACCTGACCGTCCTCGCAGAGAGATCTGCCCGTATTTACCCCCTCGGATTTCAAAAAGGTGTAAGCCATGCCTCCCCCTACAAGCAACGCGTCCACCTTGTCAATAAGATTTTCAATCACGCCTATTTTGTCCGAAACTTTGGCTCCGCCGAGTATGGCGACAAAGGGGTGTTCGGGATTTTCGAGCGCTCTGCCGAGAAATTCCAGCTCCTTTTCCATGAGAAAACCGCTGACCGAATCCTTGACAAATGCCGCGACTCCCGCAGTCGAGGCATGGGCGCGGTGCGCCGTGCCGAAAGCGTCGTTGACGTATACTTCCGCAAAAGAAGCAAGACGCTTGCAAAATCCGGTATCGTTGGCTTCCTCCTCTTTTTTAAAACGCAGGTTTTCCATGAGCAGCACGTCGCCGTCCTTCATCACCGCAACTTTCCGCTCGGTGTCCTCTCCCGCGACGTCAGTCGCAAAAACCACCTTTCGCCCGAGAAGCTCTTGCAGTCTCACGGCAACCGGCGCAAGCGAAAATTCTTTCCTGAACTCTCCCTTGGGGCGTCCGAGATGCGAACAGAGTATGACCTTAGCTCCGTTTTTCGACAGATATTCGATTGTGGGCAGGGCGGCGGTGATTCTTGTGTCGTCGCTCACCTTTCCGTTTTTGTCCAAAGGTACGTTGAAATCTACACGCACGAGACATCTTTTGCCTTTTAACGCTATGTCGGTTATGCTTTTTTTCATTTTTTCACTCCTTGACGCTTTGCGCTATATATACGAGATGGTCGGCTACTCTCTCTATGTTGCCGATAAGATTTACGTAAAGACTGCTGCTTTCAGACTTGCAGTTTCCGCCTTTGAGTCTGTCCAAGTGGTTTTGTTGAAGTTGAAGCTTGAATTTGTCCGTCTTTGACTCGGTATCCTCGATTTTCGCCAAAAGACGCGTCGTGCGGTTGGCAAAGGTATAATCCACGTCCTTGAAAAGCTCGTCCACAAGCGAATACATTTCCTTAATTTCGTTCAGTCCCTCCGAGGAAAAGTAAAGCTCGTTTGCAACCGCCACCCTCAGATAGCGCATGATATTGTTGGAAAAATCCGCCACGCGCATAATGTCACTCAGCACCTTGTAAAGCGAAGACACCGTCAGCTCGTCGTTGTGCGACATATCCTCCTCGGACAGCCTTATCAGATAATCGGTGACTTTCCCCGAAAGAAAATTAATTTCTCTCAAATCCTTTCTTACGGGCTCCTCGTCCTCCGTTCTGTTTATAAAGTTATCCATAGCCTTGTCGAGAGCGCGCTGCGCCACTTCAAGCATATAGCTCATTTCCTTTATCAGCTGCGCAAGAGCTATTGCAGGCGTTTGGAGTATGCGCTCGTCTATGTATTTTACCGAAAATTCATCAGGACTCTTCTTTTCGCGTATGACAAACTGAGAAAGCTTGACAAGCGACCTCGAAAAAGGTATAAGCAACGCCGTAGTAAAGACGTTGAACAAGGTATGGAACATGGCAATCTGCTGCTGCGGATTGGGTATCCAGCTGTCTATGACGACCGCTTTGAAATCAGCCCAGCAAAGACAAATGACGATGAACACCGCCGAGCCGATAAAATTGAACATAAAGTGTATAAACGCCGCGCGCTTGGCGTTGGCGTTGGTTCCTATGGAAGAAAGTATGGAGGTCATGCACGTACCGACGTTTGTGCCCATGATTACGAACAAAATGCCGTTGCCGCTGCCTCCGACAAGTATCCCGTTGCCCACCATGCCGATAAGTATTGCGGTCACCGCCGCCGAGCTTTGGATTACCGCGGTGAGAGCCACGCCGATTAAGGCAAGAAGAATGGGATTGGTCAACCTTTCGAGCAAATCGACGATGACGGGCTCCTTTGCAAGCTCCGACATGGAGTCGGACATAAGCGCAAGCCCCACAAAAGTTATGCCGAGTCCCGCCAGCATAAAGCCCACGTTTTTTGCCGTGTCGCTCTTGGCAAACATCTGCACCATGACTCCCACAAAGGCAAACAACGTGAAAATCGCCGTAACGGAAAAGGATTGAAGCGCAAGGATTTGCGCCGTGACTGTCGTGCCTATGTTGGCGCCCATGATTATGGACGTCGCCTGAAAAAGCGTCATCACTCCCGCGTTGACAAATCCGACCACCATAACGGTGGTTGCCGAGGAGCTTTGCACAAGTGCGGTGACGGCGCAGCCCACGCCCACGCCCGCAAACCGATTGTCGCTCATCTTGGAAAAAAGCTTGCGCAAGCCCTTGTCCGCCGCCCTTTCCATACCTCCGGACATCATTTTCATGCCCACGAGCAAAGTTCCGATACCGGCGAGAAAGCCTATCGCAACCTCAACGTACTCCCAAACGCCCATTTATCCTCCGTGCGTCAATCGATTTTTCGGAAAGCGCGCAAACAGCCCCGAAACAAGTCAACCGAAAAAACATGAATATTTTTCACCTGTAATATAATAGCTTTTTTCACGCTTTCTGTCAATCGAAAACAACGCGATGGCGGCAAGGCGCAAAACAAATTTCGTATTCAGCAGGACGCGTCAAAAGAGAGAAACTCATCAACAAGCCGCAGCGTTTCCTCCGCCGTGCGCGCGCTTTGAAGCAAAGGCATTGCCTTGCGCGAGCCTTTTATGCCTTTGAGATAACAACAGATATGTTTCTTCATTTCGTTTACGCACAGCCTTTCGGGCATAAACGAAAGCAAAATTTCAAAATGCTTTTTTATCGCGGACATGAGGTCGAAGGAAAAATCGTTGCCTGAAATTTCGGCAAACACATAGGGCTTGCCCATCGCGCCGCGCCCTACCGAAACTCCGAAGCAGCCCGTCATTTCTTTGACGTTTAGATAATCCTCGCGCGACGCAATGTCTCCGTTGGCGAATACGGGTATTTTAACCGCCGACACAACGTCTTTGATTACGCCCCAATCGGCGCGTCCCGAAAACATCTCGTCGGAAGTTCTGCCGTGCACGGTTATCGCGTCCGCGCCCGCTCCCTCGCACATTTTCGCAAACTCGACCGCCGTGTTTTCGTTGCCTAAGCCCTTGCGGAATTTGACGGTAACAAGCTTGTCCGTGCTTTTTTTTACCGCAAGTATGATTTTCTCGGCGCGCTTTACGTCCGCCATGAGCGCGCAGCCCTCGCCGTTGCCTACAATCTTTTTCTGCGGACAGCCCATGTTTATGTCGATGATTTCAAATCTGTCGAAGCATTTTTTTTCCAACGCCGCGACAAACGCGTCAGGCTCCCCTCCGAAAAGCTGAGCGGCTACGACGCCCTTTTCGGCAGCGTACAGCAGGTCGCGCGAAACATGGTTGTTCATCGCAAGCCCCTTTGCCGAAACCATTTCGGTAACGGTAAGCCCGCAGCCGAAGTCCTTTGCCAGCGTCCTGAATCCTGCGTCCGTGTACCCCGCAAGCGGGCTTAAAACCATGTCGTTGGGCAGTATTTTTGCAATCCCTTTTTCAGTCATTTTCCGTGCGCGTCCTTACCTCTGCCTGCACGGCTTTTTCGACGAATTTTTCGGTAAATTTGTTAAGCGCGGCTTCCGGCTCTATATCCGCAAGACGCAACAGGTTTACCAAATTGAAAAGCGTTTCGCCCGCAAGGTTTTCGGCGTCCTTTCCCTCAAAACAGACGTCCGCGGTTTCCCGCAGCTTTTTTAAGGCTTCTTCAAACGCCGAATTTCGTTCGGAACTTATCAGCCCGCCCTTAGCGGCGCGTTTGACGACCTTGTAAGCGCGCAGCAAAGACGGCATACCCTTGGGCACCTCTTTGAGATTCTGCGCCACAGAGGTTATGCTTTTTTCGCGCAGCTTGTTTTTCTCCCAATTTTTAAGCGCTTCCTCGCTGCTTCGAGCCTTGTCCTCGCCGAAAATGTGCGTATGTCTTGTTATCAGCTTTTTGCACAGCGCGTCATATACGTCTGAAAAATCGAATTCGCCTTCTTCCTTTGCAATGGTCATGTGAAACACTGCCTGCAAAAGAACATCCCCCGTTTCTTCTATGATTTTGTCCTTGTCGCCTTGGTCTATGGCGTCTACAAGCTCGTAGGCCTCCTCTATCAGGTTGGAGCGTATGCTTTCGTGAGTTTGCGCCTTGTCCCACGGACAGCCGTTTTCACCGCGCAACGCCGACAAAATTTCAATCACGTCGTTGTAGGAAAAGCTCTTTTTTTCAAGAAAGACGGGCTGCTTTATGTAAATCCACCGCGTCGCTTCGGAGGCTTGCCCGACGGAAATTTTCCGCCCGCCGTCGTCGAATACGTTTGCGGCTTTGCCGAACAGCTTGTCCGCGACTTCCGCCAGCCTGTCGTCAAAGGGCGGCGTGATTTTCAGGTCGAAGCCTGAATATCTGTCGGGACTTTCGCAAAAGTCCGCGCAAGGAACCGTTAAAAAAACTGCATTTTCTTCAATTTTCATTTGTTCTCCCGGTAAGCCGCGCCTTTATCCTGCCGTAAACCTTGTTCACGCTTCCGAAAACTTTAAGCAGCACAATCATCGCGGCGTATACTGTGCCGCCCGCAAGAATGGCTGTCACCGTGCCCAAAGTCGTGTTGACAAAGTCCGACGCGAAAACCGAAAACAGCAGCAGCGTCACCGTCATCGCAAGCGTACACGCAAGCGGCTTGAAAAATGTCTGCATCACGTCGATTTTGACGTTTTGTCTGCGCGTGATAAATCTCAGTCCCAGAGCGGCACTTAAAAGATAACATATTGTCGTGGAAATTGCAAACGCATAAATGTTAATTTGTTCTAAGGGCATCAAAATTAAATTCAGCGCGATTTTGACGATACAGGAAATTCCGAGAAACATGAGAGGATAATAGATTTTTCCCGTACCCTGCATTATCGACGTGCACGTGCCTGACAGCGCCAGAAACAATATGCTCGCCGAAGAAAGAGCCAGCAGACTGCCCGCAAGCCGCAAATCCGTTTCCGGAAGAGAAGAATAAAGCAGCCGCACAATCTGCCTGCTTAGACAGGCGAAACCCAGCACGCACGGAAGAGCGATTACGTTTGTAAGTTTAAGAGCCGAATTTATGTTTGCGTCCATAAGCGGTTTGTTTCCCGACACGTGCGCTCTGCTGATTGCGGGCAGGACCGCCGCAGCGACTCCTCCGACAAGCACCACGGGCATACCGAGGAGAGAGTGAACGGGACCGCTCCATATTCCGTAAAGAGTGGTCGCGTCGCCCGCTTTGACGAGATTGAGCACCAGCGCGCTGTCGATAAGCTGAGAAACGGGCATTATAAGTCCGCCGAGAGTCAGAGGAAGGGCAATGGACGTCAACTCCTTCATCAGGGATTTGTAATCCGAGGGCTGCTCCGCAGTTTTTTTCAGAGGAAGCGCCCTTTTTTCTTTCCTCGCGTCGAAAAAATAAATAACGGCGAAAACAGCCAGAGCTACTCCCTCCGACAAAGTTATGGCAAAAACAGCGCCTCCCACCGCCTTTTCTATGTCGGGCATGAAAAGATACGCGAGGTAAAGCCCCGCAGCAAGCTTTATTACCTGTTCGCAAATCTGCGACAGCGCGGTGGGCGCCATGTTCATTTTGCCCTGAAAATATCCCTTGAACGCGCTTACAAGACACACAAGCAGTACGGAAGGGCTTATCAGTCTGTAAAGAACTCCCAGATTGGCGTTGCCCTGAATTTTGGCAATCAGGTCTCCTCCCAACAAAAGCATAAGAGAGTTGAGCACCCCGAGTATGAAAAGAATAATCAGCGCGCTCGTAAAAACGCGCTTTGCTTCAATTGTTTTTTCCTGCTCCATGCGGGCGGCGACCATTTTGCTTACCGCCATGGAAAAACCGACTCCGCTTAAAGTCAGCACCAGAGAATACATCGGAAATACAAGCTGATAAAGCCCCATTCCGTAGCTGCCCAGCATATTGGTAAGCGGTATGCGGTACACCGCGCCCAGAATTTTGGCGATAAAACCGCCTGCGGAAAGCACCACCGCACCCAGCAGAAAACTGTTTCTTCTTGTCCCCTTTTTCATAAGATTAGTATATGTAGTTTTTTGCGGTATTTGCACGAAAAAAACGCGGATTGACAAAAATCAAAAAACCTCTTCCCCGACGGGGAAGAGGTTTTGTCAATATATTGAGAGAGCTCGTCTTTAGTTGTCAAAAAATTCTCCCGCAATATATGTACCGACTTTAATTATTGACTATTTTAAAACAAATCAAACCCTTCGGGAAACCTACGCGGGCGCGAAAGCGCCCGCGTCATAAAGCGCTAACCGAGATAAGTGGAAAACAAAGCAGCCGCGAATTTACTCAACTCTCCCGAAAGAGAGAAATTCCGCGTTGTGACAAGATGTCCGTAAAGCTCGCCGTCCGCCGAAATGGGCGTTACGACAAACTCGGCGGCGTTGTCTCCCGTGCCTGCAACGACGGTGCCGCCCGAATAACGGTGCTTGTCGATGTGGTGTTTAACCGCTTCGGGAATCTCGTCCAAATCCCTGCTGCCTTTGCCGCATTTTGCAACGATTTCGTCGTCGCTGACGACGAAAACCATAGCTCCGTCCGTTTGCCTTGAAAGCGTGTCCGCAATCAGCGCGGCAAACTCTCTGCCTCTGTCCAAAGGAGAAAGCTTTTTCATAACAATACTGTCCTCGTTGGCAGTGATTTCCATCAGACTGCCCTCTTTGAGGTTCATCGTATTTCTAAGCTCCTTGGGCACGACGATGCGACCAAGCTCGTCGATTTTGCGTGTGATTCCAAGCGACATAAACACCTCTTGTTTTCCTGAATCTCTGTCAGCAAAATTAGTGTTTGACTGTTTGAGAATTTTATGCGTATGTCAAAAAAATTTTTAAAAAGAAAGGAGCCGTCAAGCGACTCCTTGTTTTTCAAAGCTGCCATTTCAGCTCCACGCCAAGCTGTTTTAGCAAATTTTTGATGTTTTTGTTTTCAACCGAAATTTTGTTTTGGTCAAAATAGCTGTCGTAATGCGACTGCATTATATCGTTGTAAACCGTAGCCTTGACCGCGTCGTAATAGGTTTTGAAAAATCTGTACGCGGCGGTGCCCTGCGTGTATCTGTCGTTTGCAAAGTCGAAAGTTTCCGCCTTGACGTAATCGGTGAAATAGACTATGTGCACGCCGTAATCGGTCACCGCGATTTTGTAGCTCCCCTGACCTTCGGCTATCGCCGCGCGCGAGGCGGCGGAAAACTCGGCTACCCAGCTGTCCTGCGTGCCTGCCGCGTCGGGCTCCTTGACCTTTACCACGTAATCATAGGTAGCGCCCTGCGCGCCGGGGTCCTCGTTGTAACGGTCTATCAGCGCCGCAAAATCCTGCGGCTTGCTCACGGCTTCGAGAGCCGTTTTGAGCACGCTGTCTGCAAAAGTAACCTCTCCTTCCGATATGGTAAAGATGTTTTCGAGCTTGGCGTACTCTCCGTCCTCGTCCTTTTCGCTCTTAAAATCCGTAGCTTTGATTTGAGTCGCAAGCTCGTCCCGCTTTGCAAGATAAGTCTCGCTGTTTTTTCCGTATACGTTTCCGTAATGTTCCAACACGGCTTTCTGCTCGTCGCTGAAAGATATGAGCAGATTTTTGACGAAAGCATATTCGTTTTCATACTGCGCGGGCACGGTATAGATAAAGCTCGTGTCCGAAAGAGAAGTAACAAAGGTTTCGAACTTGGTGGGATGGAGTCTGAAATCCTCCTCCTGCGCGGCTTTAAGGTTTTCGTATTTCTCCACAAGTTTGGAAAGAATAAGCTGCTGACCTTCCCCCTCGGTTTCAATACCCTCGTAGTACACCATGGTGTACTCCTGAGCAAGACGGTTGAAAACGGTGCTCTTTATCTGATAATCGATAAATTGCGCCAAAGACCAACCGTAATAATTTTGTTCCACGGAACGCGTAAGCGAATTGAAAGCCGCTTTCTGCGCCGTCATGTATTCCTTTGCGGTAAACGCGACCTTTTCGTCGTCGGAAGTGTCCTCGTTGCGCGCTATTCTGTCGTTTACTTTTGCCAGAGCGTCAAGCAAAAGAGGGTCGTTTTCATCTTCGAATTTGTAGCCGTTGAGTATGCTGTCAACAGTCAGCTCGTCGTCCGCTCTGTATTTTGCCAAATCCTCGTCAAGCCCCTCGATGTCGTCGTCATAGTCGTTGAGGGTAAGCCCGCCCAAGGGCAGATTCAGCTCGTCCTCGGGGATTACGTTTTCCTTGCGCTCTTCTTCCTCCTCCGCGGCGTTCAGCTCGTATTTGTTGTTAAGCTCCGTTTCCACAAGCGAATCCAGCGACTGATAAAGCGAGTTTTTGACGGTTTTCATGATGAACTCCATGTCGTTCTCGTTTTTCAGAAATTCCGAATCGGGATAATCGGAAGCGGCGGAATGCGTCTGCGTGACCTTGGGCCACGGCAAATCTTCTTTAAGCATGTCCACCAGCACGTAGTTCATGATAAACTGCGGCATGAGCGCGTCCCAAACGGACTGAATGTCGTAGCCCTGATTGAGATAATTTGACATGTTCGTGTTAATAAAGTCCTCGAGGGCTCCGACGGTAACCGTCTGCTCCCCTACCTTAAAAGCGGTCTTTTCTCTGTAACGGTCGGCGTTTGTCTGAAACATGGAGCAGCCCGCGACAAAGGTGCAGACAAGCGCCAGCGCTAAAACGATGCAGAATAAGCGAGTAATTTTTTTAGTCATTTCATGTTCTCCGAAATTCTTTTTTACCCTTTGGCAAAGGTATATGTCCCCATATACCAAAACATTATACAGGACTTTTTCGTTTCTTGCAAGTGTATTAAAACAATTTCAGCTCAAAGCCAGCAAGAAATTTTCAAGACTGTGCAGATTTGCGGACGCGTTTTTGCCGTCGAAGCCGATTTGTACGGACAATTTTTTGCTTGCGTCCAGCCTGCACGTGTTTTTGCGGCGCTCCATTTCGGCAAACAGCGCGGGGTTGTCAAGATACTTTTTGTCGGCAAAATCCAGCTCCGCGCCTTTTTTGTCCACCCTGACGCGTTCAAAGCCGGCTTTGGAGGCAAGTCTCTTGATTAACGCTATTTCCAGCAGATTTTTAACCTCCTGCGGCGGCTCTCCGTAAATTTCCCTCAGCTCGTCCGCAAGCCTGTCCGCCTCCTCCTTGCCCGTAAGCTCGGCAAGCCGCTGATAAAGCGTCATTCTGTTGTCCTTGTCGATATAGTCGTCGGGAACATACGCGTCCGCGTCCGCCTCGACCGTAGTGTTGAGCGTCTTTTGCACCGGTCTGCCCTCGATTTCGCCTACCGCCTCGTTGAGCAGTTTTACGTACATATCGTAGCCCACCTTCTGCATATGCCCGTGCTGCTCTCTGCCGAGCACGTTTCCCGCGCCGCGTATTTCAAGGTCCTTCATGGCGATTTTGAAGCCGCTGCCAAGCTCGCTGTATTCGGCAATGCCGCACAGCCGCTTGTAAGCCGTTTCGGAAAGTATTTTGCCGTCCCTGTACAAAAAATAAGCAAAGGCGAGACGGCTTCCGCGCCCGACGCGGCCGCGCAGCTGATAGAGTTGGCTCAGCCCCAGCCTGTCCGCGTCGCAAACGACCAAAGTATTGGCGTTGGGCATATCTATGCCGTTTTCAATAATCGTCGAGCATACCAGAACGTCGAAAAGCCCTCGGGAAAATTTGTAAATATTGTTTTCCAGAGCCACCTCGTTCATCTGACCGTGAGCGACGGCAATCTTGACCTCGGGCACTAAATTTTTGAGTCGCGCGGCGAACAAGTCTATCGTTTCCACCCTGTTGTAAACGAGAAAAACCTGCCCCTGCCTGTTGAATTCGCGCAGTATTATATCCCTTATCAGCGCGTCGGACTGCGCCGTGACGTAAGACTCCACCGCGACGCGCTCCTTGGGCGGCGTGGCAATCGTGCTTATGTCGCGCATGCCCGTCAGAGCCATATGCAGCGTGCGCGGAATAGGAGTTGCCGACATGGTAAGCACGTCCACGCCCGTTTTAATGACTTTAAGCTTTTCCTTGTCCTCCACTCCGAAGCGCTGCTCCTCGTCAAGCACCAAAAGTCCGAGATTTTTAAACCTGACGTCCTTGCTTAAAAGCCTGTGGGTGCCCACCGCTATGTCTATTTTCCCCTCCGACAGCTCTTTTATAATTTTCTTCTGCTCGGCGGCGGTTCTGAAACGGTTTAGACACGCCACCTTTACGTCAAAATGCTCCATGCGCTGTTTGAGGGTGTTGTAGTGCTGCTCGGCAAGTATTGTCGTGGGTGCGAGAAAAGCCGCCTGAAATCCGTTTGAAACCACCTTGAAAGCGGCGCGCATGGCAACTTCCGTTTTGCCGAAGCCCACGTCGCCCACCAAAAGACGGTCCATAATGCGCGTGCTTTTCAAATCGGCGTCTATTTCCTCTATACATTTGAGTTGGTCGTCCGTTTCCGTGAAAGGGAATGCGGCGGCAAACTCCTCGTCCAGATATTCGTCTGTTTTGTATGCGAAGCCTCTCGAATTGCGGCGCGCCGCGTACAGCTTCAAAAGGTCGATTGCCATTTCTTTAAGATTGCTTTTGACTTTGGCCTTGACCTTTTCAAACTCCGCACCGCCGAGACGGCTCAAACGAGGCGCGCTTTCCCCTCCGCCGTACTTGCTCAGCATATCCGTATTTTCCACCGGAACGTAAACGGCTTCGCCGTCGCGGAAAAGCAGCTTGATAAAATCCTTGGTGCCGAAGCTGCCCGTGAGAGTGTGAACGCCGTCGCAAAGACCTATCCCGTGCACCTCGTGAACCGCGTAGTCGCCTTTTTCGAGCGAAAGAAAAACCTTGTCTCGTTTTTTGGCAAGTTTGCGGGCGTTTTGTCCGACGGGCTTGGGAAATACGTCGTCGCCGCCGACAAGGGCGATTTTGTTGGAGTGGCTTACAAAGCCTCTCGCAAGGCGCGCGGCTATAACCGTGTTTTCGCCAAGCTCGTCCGGCTCTTTTGAAGAAACGGTTACCTGACAGTCCGCCTCGCCCAACGCCTCGGCAAGCCTTTGACCGCGCGCAAGGTCGTCGCAGAAAACGCCGACCTTGTAGCCGTTGAGCCTCCACCGCTTTATATCCTCTCCGAGCTGACGTATGTTGAATTTGTAATTGAACAGCGGCGTGGATTTGAGAGAAACAGCCGCAGTCGGATTGAAAAACGTGTCGGAACTTGCAATACTCATCAACGCAAGCTGTGAAAAAGACAAAAAATTGTCAAAAACTTTTTCGCGCGGCACAAGCTGCGCGGTATGCTCGGGCAAAATTTCGCCGACCGCCAAAAGATTGGCTATCCGCATAAAAAACTCGTCGTAGGTTCTGTTGAGTTTGTCCGAAAGCATTTTCGGCTCGTCCCAAACCATGACCGCGTTTTGGGGCAGAAATTCCGACAGGTCGGAGCAAGGGAAAAAAGGCATAAGCCATCCGTTGTCCGCAGTTCCGTTTTCAAGCGACGGCAGCATCTCGTCAAGCAGCGCGCCCTGCCTTGCGCGCGCGTCGGCGGACAGCTTCTGTTTCGCGGAGGAGTCGACAAGCGACTTTGCGACGGACTTCTGCTCCTCGCCCTTAGGCACGGAAAACAACGGATATAAAGAAACGCCGTCAAGCTCCTCGCCCGACCTGAACGTCTCTTTGTCGACAAGCTTTATGCTTTCGATTTCATCGTCGAAAAAATCAAGCCGCACGGGAGAATCGTAATCGGGCGTAAATATATCCGCAATATCCCCTCTTATCGAAAACTCTCCCGCTTTTTCCACCGCGGAAACGCGTTTGAAACCGTTTTCCGAAAGAAACCGCGCAAGAAAAGAAACGGACACCGTATCTCCCTTTTTCAGCGTGCGACGTCC